>JAAUYI010027796.1_pt1 | contig 18824 bp, 18 predicted proteins | sample 7278041 | NCBI WGS metagenome assembly JAAUYI01 (sample SAMN14350216, study PRJNA611818) | marine sediment metagenome | isolation source: surface marine sediment (0.6m) | place: French Polynesia: Moorea | collected 2018-08
AAAGAGTTAATTCAAAAGATTTCTGGTATTGCTTATCAACATCTTAAATGGAGTAAGAGTTAATAGACTTTTTACCAAGTTAAATTTAATCCTTATTACGCATTAAATCCCAAAATATAGCGATCGCTTGATTAAGCTAAAATAATCTAACCACCAAGACAATCGCTATAGCCGTACAAAGTTAAGTTAGGAGATAGAGGTTATCGGCTCGAAGTAGCAAGTAGCAAGTAGTGAGTATTAGTTTTCAAAATGTCCTAATGTTCTTGCGTATTGCTATACTTTTTGGAGAATTTTTTCCAAGTGATTAGAGGAAAAATCTTTACCCAGTAGTAATCAACTCAGTAGTACTATCACCTGAAGATCTTTCCGTACTTCCTGGTTTTGATTCACTAATAATTTCTGCAAACGAATCTTCCCCAATAGCTGCTTTAACGTCTGCTTCTAAGGAATGAAGTACATTGCGGTTAAGACTAAAAGCATAATTAGCTTCAGCAACAATTTTGGCTGCTAAGTCTTCATCTACAGGGAGAGAATTTAAAGCATCGCGATATTGCCCTTTAAACTTTCGCATAGCATCGATCAAAGGAAAAGCATTAAATTCATAGAACTGAGTACCCAAATCTGCTGGTAACTCTAAGGCTGAACGAACGATATTTTTTAAAGCTTGACCTCCAGAAAGATCCCCCAAATAACGTACATAAGAATGGGCAACTAATAAGGTAGGTTCGGTGTTGGATATCTCCTGAATATGAGCAACATAATCTCTACCTGCTGCCGATGGAGATATCTCTTCCTGCCAGTTATCACCATAATAATAGGCTAAATCTGCTGCTAAATTCGCCTGTCGATCGAGTTGAGGAAAATAGATTAAACCAACAACTGGATGATCTTGATGGCGAGCAAGTTCCGCTTCTAAAGTACTATAGACAAAATACAAATTACTCAGCAGTTTACGAAAGGGTTCTTTGGCGACAATACCTTTGAGAAAACACTTCATATAGGCTGTATTTTCTGCCAAAGTATGAGATTGTTTGGTGCCTTCCCTTAGTTGACTAGCTAGATTGCTACTCATAATTTATCTTTCTCCTAAATTATTGATTGATCCTTTAGACTTGTCTTGAAAATAGAAGTTCAGGAGTTCAGGAGTTCAGAAGTTCATGGCATCTCTTGCATAAATAAATTTGCAAGACACTGTAGTCAAGCTTTTGAGCTTTCCTCAAAACTATGTGGCTCAATTTCTTCCTTGTCTCCCTTGTCTTCCTTGTACTTCTCATCTAGTCTATCTAGCATAATTAATCCAATCTTGGGGCTTAAGAAATACTTCGTATAGCTCTGCTTCTGGTGTTCCTGGTTCTGGGGTGTAACCATATTCCCAACGTACCAAAGGAGGTAGAGACATTAAGATAGATTCTGTACGTCCATTAGTTTGCAGACCAAAAATAGTACCGCGATCGTAAACTAAGTTAAATTCTACATAACGTCCCCGACGATATAGCTGAAAATTTCTTTCGCGATCGCTATATTCTAGATCTTGTCTCCTTTCTACAATCGGTACATAAGCTGGTAGAAAAGAGTTTCCACAACTTTGGACAAAGGCAAATAATTCTGACCAATTACGATTTACTTTACCAATTTGATTACTATAAACAGCAGCAGGACTTTCAGTTGCTGAACCACAATATAGCTTACTGTTACTGTCCTGATAATCGAAAAAGATCCCTCCTATTCCCCGCGCTTCTTGACGATGTTTTAAATAAAAATATTCATCACACCAGCGTTTAAAAGTTGGATAGTATTCTGGATTATGTCGATCGCAAGCTTGTTTGATAGTTTGATGGAAATGAATCGCATCTTCAGCAAAAGGATAGTAAGGAGTGAGATCTACACCACCACCAAACCACCAGACAGGACCTGCTTCAAAATAGCGATAGTTGAGATGTACTGTAGGAACATAGGGATTACGGGGATGAAGTACCATTGATGTTCCTGTAGCGTAAAAACCATGACCTGCTGCTTCAGGACGCTGGACTAAAATTGCAGATGGTAGGGTATCACCCCAAACCTCAGAAAAGTTAACTCCTCCTTGCTCAAACACTCTCCCATCTCGGATTACACGAGAACGTCCACCGCCTCCTTCCTCTCTTTGCCAGTTGTCTTCCCTAAATTTAGCTTGACCATCAAGTTGTTCTAAACCCTGACAAATATTATCTTGTAGCTGCTGTAATAATTGTTTGACTTGCTCTCTTGAATCTGTGGGAGGAAGAATAAGTTTTTGAGTAACTTGAGGATTGGTTACGGTTTGGATGCTCATCAGATCATTGCAATTTGTTTTTACAATATATAACTATATAGCAATATAATTTGTCTTCTGTTTAGCTTTGCAAAACTTCACTAATTAATTAAGTAAGCAAATCACCTATTACAAATTGATAACTACCAATCTAAAGATGCTTTTTTTGTGATTAATATCTTATATAGCCAATTAGTTATATAGGCAAATTTATGGTTACTACTACGCCAGAATCGCTCGTAAAAACTTCTACAGAAGAAACTTTACTATCCCCTCGCTTTTACACTACAGACTTTGAAGCGATCGCCAATATGGATATTTCTTCCCAAGAAGAAGAGCTTAAGGCGATGATTGCGGAAATGAAGACAGATTACAATCGCTATCATTTTGTCAGAGACGAAGAATTTAAACAATCCTGGGATCATATTGATGAAAAAACTCGGCGAGTTTTTGTCGATTTTCTCGAACGCTCTTGTACTTCAGAATTTTCAGGTTTTTTGCTCTTTAAAGAATTATCCCGTAAACTCAAAGGTCGTAACCCAATTTTGGCAGAGATTTTTCATCTAATGGCGCGGGATGAAGCTCGTCATGCGGGTTTTCTCAATAAAGCGATGAGTGATTTTAATATTTCTCTCGATCTCGGATATTTAACCAAAAATCGTACCTACACCTTCTTTAAACCAGAGTGGGTAATTTATGCCGTCTATCTCTCCGAAAAAATTGGTTACTGGCGTTATATTTTGATGTATCGTCACTTAGAAAAACATCCCGAATACCAGTTTTATCCACTCTTTCGGATGTTTGAAAATTGGTGTCAGGATGAAAACCGTCACGGAGATATTTTTAAAGCGTTATTGCGATCGCAATCTAAAATGTGGCAAGGCTGGCAAGGTAGATTATGGGCGCGGTTTTTCCTATTATCGGTATTTGCAACCCATACCTTAACTGTACACGAACGGGCTGATTTTTATGAATCTGTCGGCTTAGATGCTCAAGAATACGATCGCGAAGTAATTCGTAAAACTAATGAAACTTCAGCTAGAGCTTTTCCTGTTACTCTCAATGTAGAGCATCCTCAGTTTTTCCAACGATTAGAAAATTGTGCAGATCGCAATGAAGAGTTGAAAGCGATCGATTTGAGTAATGCACCCAAGTTAGTTAAGTTTTTCCGTAAATTACCTTTAATTACTGGAATTTTCTGGGATTTGTTAGTTTTGTATTTAATTAAACCAGTTGATGCTGAATCTTTAAGGGGAACTGTGCGTTAGAAAAAAAATAATTTAAGAAAGGGGCAAATATTCCTTCTCTTGTGTTTTTCAATTAATTAAGCCCGATTTTAAGTTAAGCTATGATTTCTGTTCTAGTTGATACCTGTAAACATGCTACCTCTGACTGTAGAAACTCTTTGTTTGGAAGCTGCCCAATTTTCAGCCTTTGAATCGCAACATTCAGAACCATCACTTTATGGTGTGACAGATGGCAAAGCAGTAGGAACTTATCTAGAACAGAAATTTAAAACTTATTTAACGCAAAATTATGAATTTATATTGGGTAGTTCTGCCAGTGGTATAGATTTTCCAGGGCTGTTAGTTGATATGAAAGTCACTAGCATTAGGCAGCCACAATCATCATGCCCTTTTAAATCTGCAAGACAAAAGATTTATGGACTAGGTTACTCATTAATTATATTTGTTTACGATAAAGTAGATAATAGTCTCAATAGCAGTGCCAAACTGAATATTTTACATACTGTATATGTTAGTGCTAACAGAACAGCAGATTTTCAAATGACTCGTGGAATTCGTGATATTTGAGCCAATGAAGGAAATAAAGATGATTTAATTGCCTTTATGCTCGATCGCAATCTACCTGTAGACGAAATCGAAGCTAATAACATAGCTGACGAAATATTAGCCAATCCACCACTACAAGGTTTTTTAACTATATCTAATGCTTTACAATGGCGATTGCAATATAGGAGAGTAATACAACTTGCTGGTCAAGAGGAAGGTATTACTGCTGTTTATCAAAACAATTAATGATTGATACTAAGCAAAAATATAAGATAGAGTATGGTGATTTTCAAACACCTATCGAGTTAGCTAATCGAATATGTCATAAATTGGTAGAATTAGATGTTAATCCCGAAATAATCATCGAGCCTACTTGTGGCATTGGCAATTTTATAGAAGCTTCATTCAGAATATTTCCATCCACCAAAAAAATTGTTGGAATAGATATTAATCTAACTTATTTACAAAAAATTAAAGATAATCAGCAAATTCAATCTTCAAAAATTACTATTCAACAAGGTGATTTTTTTACGGTTGACTGGTTATCTTTAACAAATCAGTTTAATAATAATATTTTAGTTATTGGCAATTTTCCTTGGGTAACTAATTCAAAACAAGGACAAATAAATGCAACTAATCTTCCTCAAAAAAATAATTTTCAAAATCATAATGGTTTAGATGCAATTACAGGAAAGAGCAATTTTGATATTTCAGAATGGATGCTAATTAAAACTGTTGATTGGCTACATAATTATGATAGCCATCTAGCCATGCTCTGCAAAACTTCAGTTGCCAGAAAACTTTTAAACTATATTTATGCTAAAAAACTTAATTTATCATACTGTGCAACCTACAAGATAGATACTCAAAAATATTTTCAAGCTAATGTTGAAGCTTGTCTATTATTTTGTAAGTTTAATTCTAGTTCACGACAATATTTTTGCGATGTTTTTCAGGATTTTTATGATGCTAAATATCATAGAATAGGATATTACAAGAAAACTCTAGTTCGAGATCTAAAATCTTTCCAAAAGCTCAGTTCTCTGTTTACTAATAAAAACCACGCAAAATGGCGTTCTGGTATCAAACATGATTGTTCCAAAGTGATGGAGTTATCTAAAATCAATAATATCCTGGTAAATGGCTTTGGTGAAACAGTTGATATTGAAGATATGTTCTTGTTTCCATTATTAAAAGGTTCTGATATTGCTAACGGTAAAATAACACATGCTAAAAAATATGTTTTAGTCACTCAAAAAAATATTGGTGAATCAACTGAATATATTAAAGTTTTTGCCCCCAAAACTTGGCAATATTTAGAAAAATATTCTCAATATTTAGATGTGAGAAAAAGCAAAATTTACCATGATAAACCTCGGTTTTCAGTTTTTGGAGTTGGTGAATATACTTTCAAGTCTTGGAAGATTGCAATTTGTGGACTTTACAAAAAATTAGATTTTCAGTTAATCGGGGAAATAGATAATAAACCTACTATGGTTGATGATACTGTCTATTTTCTCAGCTTTGATGATCAAGAAGATGCACTTAAAATTTATAATCTCATCACTACTCAACAGGCAATGGATTTTTACTCATCACTAATTTTTTGGGACGAAAAGCGACCAATAAAAACAAAAATTTTGAACAGTTTAAACTTAACAGCTATAAAAAAAATAACCACAGCAGCATAATTTAAAAATACTGCAATCGAATAAATATAGTGAATTTTCTGAAATAAAGGCGATCTCTCGTTATCTATCTTACTATTAGATCGATCGCCCATAACTAAAATATCTACAAAAAACTACCCTAAAAACTTTGATAAACTTTACCATCAGGCATTATTGCTTCTTTAAGATCGGCATTAATTAAGATTGTTCCTGTTAAATCAGCACCTGTTAAATCAGCTTTAGACAAAATTGCCCCACTAAAATCGGCATAACTTAAATCTGCACCTCGTAAGCTAACTTCTGTTAAATCTGTAGCTAAAGAATTTTCTCCCCTACCTACACTCAAATTAGCGCGACACAATCTAGCTCCATCTAACTTAGCTTGATATAAAATAGCCATACTCAAATTGGCGTAGCTAAGATCGGCATGACTTAAATCTGCTTGACTTAGATTAGTACGATAATCAGAAGCTGGACGTAAATCTACTTCAATCATTAAAGCACGAGCAAGTTTAGCACCACTAAAATTTGCCCCTTCTAAAATAGCTTTAAGCAGATTAGCTCTTTCTAAGTTAGCTTGAGTTAAGATTGCTCCACTAAGATCGGCTTCTCGTAATATAGCTTCAGATAAATCTGCTTGAGTTAAGTCTGTTCCCCAAAGTATGGATTCACTCAAATCAGCTTCTCGTAAACAAGCATAACTAAAATTAGTTCTACCAAGTCTTGCTTGTCGTAAATTTGCTGCGGTTAAATCGACACTGCTGAGATTTACTTTAATTAATTCAGCTTCTTGTAAGTTTATACGAGGAAAGTCTCTTTCCCCTGCTGCGTATCGTGTCAATATTATTTCTGTTTCCATTTAAACCTTAAGCAGCATTCACATCTTCTAATTCTAGCGATTATCTATTGAGGAATGATTTCTTTAGATACACCATTCACTAATAAGAATTGATTTAGCTTGAATTTACATCTATTTCCTATACCCGACTATTTTAGTCGGGTATGTTTGACGGGTATTTTTGGCTGTGCTACTATCAACATCACTGTTGCGGAATTATACAAAAGAGAAAAACAAGCTATGACCCAGGCAACTAAGACTAAAGCACCTACTTTCACTAAGTTAGTATCCAAAGAAGGTAGTACCGAATATCCCCTTAAAGCAATTCATATCTGTGAAGAAACCTTTGCTCCTCTAGAAGTAGCTTACGATTACGATGCTATTCGCGCTCAAGTCAGTCGGGAAAGCATTCAAGCAGGACCTAATTCTATTTGGCGTTATAAAGCTTTTTTGCCAGTAGAAAGTGAAAACCCCATTGATGTGGGTACAGGGATGACTCCTTTAGTCAAATCTCATCGTTTGGCTCGTCGTCTGGGTCTCAAAAATCTCTATATTAAAAATGATGCCGTCAATATGCCTACTCTCAGCTTTAAAGATAGAGTAGTCTCTGTGGCATTAACTCGTGCTAGAGAATTAGGTTTCTCTACAGTTTCTTGTGCTAGTACTGGGAACTTAGCTAATTCTACTGCTGCGATCGCTGCTCATGCAGGATTAGATTGTTGCGTATTTATACCTGCGGACTTGGAAGCAGGAAAAGTATTGGGTACTCTGATCTATAATCCTACTGTTATGGCAGTTAAAGGCAACTACGACCAAGTAAATCGTCTTTGCTGTGAAGTAGGTAACAGTTATGGTTGGGGATTTGTCAATATTAACCTGCGCCCTTACTATTCAGAAGGTTCTAAAACTCTTGGTTTTGAAGTAGCCGAACAATTAGGCTGGAAATTACCCGATCGCATTGTTGCTCCTTTAGCTTCTGGTTCTCTCTATACTAAAATTTATAAAGGCTTCCAAGAATTCATCAAAGTAGGCTTAGTAGAAGATAAACAAGTCCGCTTTAATGGGGCGCAAGCAGAAGGATGTTCTCCCATTGTCCAAGCTTTCCAAGAAGGAAGAGACTTTGTTAGCCCCGTTAAACCCAATACTATCGCTAAATCCATTGCGATCGGCAATCCTGCTGACGGTATTTATGCTTTAGATATAGCACGGAAAACTGGTGGTCATATTGAATCTGTGAATGATGCAGAAATTGTTGAAGGCATCAAACTCTTAGCAGAAACAGAAGGTATCTTCACTGAAACTGCTGGTGGAACTACTATTGCCGTACTTAAAAAACAAGTAGAAGCAGGTATAATCGATCCAGAAGAAACAACCGTTGTTTACATCACTGGCAACGGACTAAAAACTCAAGAAGCTGTTCAAGGTTATATTGGCGAACCTCTCACTATTGAACCCAAACTAGATAGTTTTGAGCATGCGTTAGAACGTTCTCGCACCTTAGAACGCCTAGAATGGCAACAAACTTTAGTTTAAATCAATTAGCTTTTAGTTGTTAGTTATTAGTCTTTAGTTTCTAATACATTTGAATGACTAATAATTAACAGCTAATAACCGATAACTGATAACTGACCACTGATAACTGATAAATATGGCTGTCAAAGTATTAATTCCTACCCCTTTACAAAAATTCACCAACAACCAAGCAACTATCGAATGTAATGGTAGCAATGTTGATGAATTAATTGATGCTTTGGACGTTAATTGTCCTGGCATTAAATCCCGTATCTGTGATGAAACAGGGAAACCCCGTCGCTTTCTAAATCTATACGTTAATAGCGAAGATATTCGCTTTTTAGAAGGAACAGATACATCTTTACAAGATGGGGATGAAGTAAGTATTGTGCCTGCGGTTGCTGGAGGCTAAATTCAAAAGACATTGATTATTCCGTTACAGTAAGAGGATGGCTTAACCCCACTCCTCTTTTTTTATTGAGTACAAACAGAATTTCAACTATTTTTGTGCCAATCTTTTATCCAGTCTTTCTTTAATAGCTAAACGAATCAACGATCGCATTAACAAAATAAACCAAAATAGAGAAAAGCAAAATAGCGCGATCGCACCTCCTTTATAAGAGTTCACTAACAAAATAGTCCCTGCAACTAGAGAAAACCCAGTCAAACCAGTATAGATTAAACTTTTAATTCCTAATTGAATTCTTTTCAGCAGGCGATCGCTTTCTAGAGGACGAACTCTTACTTGTAGTTCTCCTAATTCTAATCTCGATTCTAAACGACTAAGTAATAATTCTGTACGAGTAGGTTTATTTAATCGATATTGAAGAAAGTCTTTAGTTTGTCTGGCTAAAGTTTTTAAGAGACTACTTTTCTTTTCTGAAAAAGCAATATTTTTAAGAAAAGGTTGGGCAGCAGCCAATAAATTATATTGAGGATCGAGAGCGCGAGCAATACCATCAAGAGTAGTCAGAGATTTAATAATAAAAGTCATTTGAGGTGGTAAGCGAAATGGTTGCTGCTCAAACATTAAATATATTTCACTGGACATCTGCTCAAAAGCCCTGACATCGATAGGCTTATCAGTAAATTCTTCCAAGATAAAAGCTATCATTCGTTTAATAGGAGTCAGATCGGAAACTGGTTCAATTAACCCCATATAAATCAGAGTTTGTACTACTTCATTGGTATCTTTTTTTAAGACAGCAAAAAAAGTCTTTACCATCTGATCTTGGGCAATGGATTTAACTTCTGCCATCGTGCCAAAATCATAGAAAATAATCTCTCCTTTTGGGCTTACTGCCATATTACCAGGATGGGGATCGGATTGGAAAAAACCATCTTCTAATAACTGCTTAAGATAACAAGTGATCCCCAATTTAATCACTTCTTTAGTATTAATATGACTAGCTTCTAAACTAGCGCGATCGTCTATTTTTATGCCTGGTAAATATTCTAGAGTTAAAACTTTTTGAGTAGTGTATTGCCAATAAACTTTCGGGACAATTACCTGACTGTAACCACGGAAATTATCCCGAAAGCGATCGGCATTTTTCCCTTCGTGGATATAATCTATTTCTAAATATAAAAGTTCAAAAAATTCTCGATAAATTGCTTCTAAATTGTATTTTCTAATTTGAGGAAAAAAGCGATTGAGAAGTCGAACTAAACGATGTAATATTTCAAAATCTAAATTAAATAATTTGGCTAAACCAGGACGCTGTACCTTCACAACTACATATTCTCCTGTATGGAGTCGTGCCTTATGTACTTGCCCCAAACTAGCAGCAGCTAAGGGAATAGACTCAAAATCCCGAAATAAAGTATAGATTGGTTTACCTAAATCCTTTTCGACAACAGCGATCGCAAGTTCCGAACTAAAAGGAGGTACTCGATCTTGCAGTTGTCCTAGTTCTTCTACATATTCTAAAGGAATTAGATCGGCACGAGTAGATAAAGACTGTCCGATTTTAATAAAAGTAGAGCCTAAATCCAGTAACTTTCTCACTAACCATTTAGCTCGACGATGTCTTTGCTTGGAAGAATTGTTACCTACTAAATTATCCCACCACAAAAAAAACGATAATCTAAAAACCACGCTAAAAATTTTCCCCTGACGAGTCCATGGGGAAAAGCCAAAACTTTGCCAAGATAATTTAGACGGGTTTATGTTAGTGAGCATATTTTTCTCTTGGTGATTCATATAAACCCGCTATTACCACCCTATTTTGCTAATAAACCATGTTAACCGTTATTCAGTATAGCTAAATGTTATCTTGCCTTGATAAGAGATTTTAAAAGTATGAAATTAAGGCTGAATTATATCAAGAGTCTCTATAGCTAGATAATTGAAGTTAAAAGCTCAGAGCTAAGAGCTAAAAGCTATTGAAATTTAAGCAGATTGAAACTGAGGCAATGTCACCATAAACGTAGTTAGAAAAACCCCAGGATCATCTGTTTTTTCACTCTTAACATCGATCGCGCCATTGAGATGATCTACCAAATATTTTACTAAAGCAAGTCCCAAACCAGTTCCTGGTACAGCACGGTCTGTCACTCCTTGACCACGACGAAATTTATCAAATATATAAGGCAATTCTTCAGCAGCAATACCCGCGCCATAGTTACTGAGTGTAATAGTTATTTGTTTACTTTTAGCTGCAACTTGGGGAGCTATTCCGAGATGAAGAGTTGTATCAGGGTCAGAATATTTTCCAGCATTTAAGAGTAATTCATTAAAAATATGTTGTAAACTTTCAGCATCAGTGTAGAGAATTAGAGAGGAATCAGCAAAATTAGTCTCTAAAGTTAATCCTTTGTCTGGTTGCCATTTTTGGTTAAAAGCTTGAGCTAACTCTTGAGCAATTTGATTGAGGTTTAATTCTTGGGGATGAACAGTAAATTCTCCCGATTCTACCTTTTGTAAAGTCAGTAAATCTTTGATGAGACTATATTCTCGATTCCACTCTTGTTCGAGGATATTGAGATATTTTTCCCGCATTGGCTCTGGCAATTGTGCCTGACGCAACATTTTAATCGCCATTTTCATGCTGGTGAGAGGTGTTTTTAATTCATGACTCATACTGCTCAAGAAATCGTCTTTAAGCTCATTTAATTGCCGTAGTTGTTCAATTTGCTGGCGCATTTTTTCTGATAGTTTAGCTTGAACATCCAAACTCCATTTAAGTTGGGCTGTGCGCTCTTCTACTAAAGACTGGACTTGATTTAAAGTCTGATGATGAATAATGGCAGTAGAAATCTGAAAACCAATCCAATTGACTAAATCTAATTCTTCTGTTAGCCAAAGACGAGATTTATTATATTGCAGTACGATAAAGCCTAAAACTAAACCCGATCGACCATCGTTAGATAGATTACCCATCAAAGGCATCATTAACAATGCAGAGGAATTGTTTGGTCTAAGAAAGTCAGGTAATGACTCTTGAGGGAGATCGGGGAAAAGTGCGTGTTCAGTAATCGCCAAAGATTCAGGAGCTTTTGATAAAGCTTTTTGGCATAAAGAAGAATCACTTAAGTTAAATGAATAATTGTCTACTATGACCGAGTTTTTAGTGGTAGATGACCAATAACAAGGTAATTGTACATTGGCTTTCAGACATTTTAACGAGTTTCTTTGGGTCATGCGGGGATCTTTGTACTTAAGCATCAAAATGAAACTTCGATCCACCTCAAGAGCTTTGCCAATTTCAGATACAGTAAGTTGAAACAGAGAATTAACATCTGAATTTTGACTTATTGCTCTACCCAAATGGTTGAGCAACTTTTGGTATCTAGTTCTAGTTTTAGCTTGTTGCTGGAGTTGAATTTGAGAAATAGCGATCGCCATTGATTCAGAAACGTCTATAAGTATTTCTTGTTCGGAGCTAGTCCATTGATGGGGTTGGGATTTAAATAGTAAAACCAAACCATTAGCTTTTCCTTGAAAATGAGTAACTATTCCTAACCATGCTTTGGCAGAGATATCCCCAAATTGCTGGACAAGCAAATCACCTAAATGCTGTTGGCGATCGTTAACAATTATTAATTGTTTCTTTGATGCTCGATCTGCTGCAAGCTTAGATAAGAAAGGAACTAATCTATCTTCATTAGGCATAGGCAACTGTTGTTCGTGCCAGAGTCCAATTCTAGTAGGGTTAAAAGAATCAACGTTATGACAAAAAATCAGGCAGGCATCAACTTGGAAAAATTGACCTAGCTTACTGGCAATAGCCGACAACATAAATTGAGAATTAGAGCTATTCAGAATGATTTGAATAATATTTGCTCTTATCTGATTAGATCCTTCTAGATTTTCCATGGTATCAGCTAATTATTCCTGCTTTTGAACCAAGTTCGGAAGAAGCCTTCTTGCTATAGCCATGTCTCAAAGCAGTAATCATATTGCTTTTAGAGAAGTTTTGTCTCAAAATTTTATAGAGATTATAGCTATACACACACCCGTACACTTATATTTACAATTTGATTTCACTATCATAGTGGAACTTACTTTATTTAGCCTGAACAGGCTGACTAATTGCCATCAACTGCTCCTTACAGAATTAGCATTCCCATTTTGAATAAATTTCTACCAATTTAATAATAGTATCTCGGCTATTTTTTACCCTAAAAGTAATTTAGATGCAGTTGAGCTTCAAAACAATTAAAAAAATCATGAACAAAACCTAAAAGTGCTTAAATCCTTTAGATAACCTTAATATTTGTGGAGGATGAATATTATTATTATCTAGCAAAATTATGTAAGGTTCAGGAATAATTTTGCCAATAATTGCTGCACCGCCATTTAATTTGGCTATTAGCTTTTGAGCATTGTCTAAAGAAAGACATAAAACTAGTTCAAAGTCTTCTCCACCATATAAAATCCATTCCTCTATTTTTTCTGTAGAAACTACTTTAGATAATGAGGGAACACTGGTTAAATAGCTTCTTTCTATTTCTGCTCCTACCTTACTACAATGGCAAATTTGAGCGATCGCGTCAGCCAAACCATCACTACTATCCATTCCTGCTATTGGTTGTTCTGGAGCAAGTTCCCATAAGTAAGGTAAAACATCTAATCTGGGTTGGGGTTGTTGATGAGCTTTAATTAACAAATTGCGTTCATCATCATTCAGTTCAGCACCAACTTCTGGATGGAGTAATAGTTCTAATCCTGCTCTAGAAAGCCCATGCCAGCCAGTAATCATAATTACATCTCCTACTTGGGCATTGCTACGACGAATAACTTGATGGGGCAAGTTTTGCCCCATAGCAGTGATAGAGACAGTAATGACGGTCGAACGACAAATATCACCGCCGACAATGGGAGTATGGTATTGCTGTAAACAGGCTGTAAGTCCAAGATAAAGTTCTTCTACCCAACTTACCAAAACATCTCCAGGTAGAGATAAACCGACAGTAATAGCGAGGGGTTCTGCTCCCATAGCTGCCAAATCTGATAAATTAGCAGCAGCAGCCCGCCAACCAACATCAAAAGCTGTGGTAGTGCGATCGCTAAAATGTACCCCATCAACTAAAACATCGGTAGTGACAACTAAATCTTTGTCTGGGTGAGTAGGGATAACCGCCCCATCATCGCCGATAATTTCTCTAGGACAAAAAGACTGTAGTTTTTCTAGTAATCCTTGTTCTCCTATATCTTTGACTAACGGAGGTGGTTTATCCATAAGTATCTAATTTGTACGGTGGGCAAACCTCAGTACGAATTTGCCAAGATGCTTGAAAGCTAACTTTGCCCACCTACTTCCTGTTGACTTTTAACCGTTAACTGTTTTGAGGTTGAACTAGATTTTCGATACCATCTATGACCTTAGCGGAAACAATTTTATCTTCCGCATTTAATTCTTCTAGAACTTCTTTTCCTGCTACTACATAACCAAAAACTGAGTAACGACCATCCATGAGATTATAGCCAGGAGGGGTCATTTCGGTATCAAATTTAAAGAAAAAGAACTGAGAAGAACCACCATTAGGATCTCCAGCAGGACGAGCTAAAGCGATCGCTCCATAGGCGTTAAAAGGAATAGCAGGTTGGTCTAAATAACGACCTAATTCCTCCAAAGTAATACCATATACGGGTTGTTCATCCCCTTGAACTAGAACTTCTAAAGGAATTGCTCGGTATTCTCCTGTTTGAGGATCGATAAATCCGTCATCTTCTCCTGGGGGATCTCCTGCTTGCAAAATATAGAAGTCTTCAGCTCGAATAAAATCTAAGCCGTCATAAAATCCTCTTTGCACTAGATCGACAAAATTACCTCCATTAATGGGCGCACTATAACCATCAATAACTATGCTTAGATTGCCTTTAGTGGTTTCCATTTCTACTGTTGCACGACCTAATAGTTGAGGTAGATTAGCATATTCTTCTGGTATGGCAAAAGGAAATCCCTGTACCATTAACTCTTCTAATTTACCAACCTGGTCTAGTAATTCCAATCGCTTTTCCGCAACTTCTCCTTTGTCTTGAGCTTTGACTAACTCTTGCAGTTCACTTACTCCACTAGTTAACTGCTTAAGGGTAGTTTCGGCAGAAGACTGGAGTTCTTCAGGTATGCTAGCTAAGATCTTACCGCGACGAGAAGTCAGCAGAAAATTAGCATTTTTCACATCTCGTTGAATTCTGCCCCAACGTTTACCTCTTAATTGAGTGCCAATATCTTCTAAATCTCCTTGCAGCTTTCTGATAGTATCGTTATCTATTGGCAAAGCGTATCTAAGTATGGCTTGGGGATCGGTAATAGCATCTCCCTGCGCTAACATACTTTTTCGGGGAGCAGCCATCGCTTCTACATTCCCCCAAACTAGGCTTCCACTCACAAAGAAAGTAGCTAATAAGATGGCTAACAAACTTGTTTTGAGTAGATTTTTGTACCACTTGCTCAAAACATTCTGTACAGTTTTCATAAAATTTAATATCCGATCGCTATTAACTTCCTGGTTATTTTCTGGACAAAAGCGTACCTATTGTATGTTCTTAGTTCTCTATAGACCTTGTCAACACCGAGGGTTGAATAAGCTGATAGGAGGGCAGATTGATTTGTATAGCTATCGATTAACAGAACAGAACATAGAGGTAGACCTTCATCAGGTAGAATGGAATTTTGATCTTTCTAGATTCTCTTTTAACTTCATGATTTCTAGCAACGATTTTCGCACTGGCGTAACTATTGAGTTGGATGGCTCTGTCTGGCGAGTGGTAGAATTTTTGCATGTTAAACCAGGTAAAGGTTCTGCTTTTGTTCGTACCAAGTTGAAAAATGTCCAGAGTGGGAGTGTAGTTGAGCGTACTTTTCGTGCAGGGGAAACTGTACCCCAAGCTAATATCGAAAAAAGAACAATGCAGCATACCTATAAAGATGGAGAAGACTACGTGTTCATGGACATGGAAACATATGAGGAAGCTCGTCTGAGTCCAGCACAAATCGGCGATCGAGTTAAATATATTAAAGAAGAAATGGAAGTCAATGTTCTGTTTTGGGAAGAACAAATATTAGAAGTAGAATTGCCCACTTCTGTCATGTTAGAAGTAATCGATACCGATCCTGGAGTTAAGGGCGATACTGCTACGGGAGGCTCAAAACCAGCTACCGTAGAAACTGGAGCGCAAGTGATGGTACCTTTATTTATTTCCATTGGTGAAAAAATCAAAGTCGATACCCGCGATGGTTCTTATTTAGGTAGAACCTAAGTTTAGAGAATTATCAAGATCAAGATTATCGAAACTAAATCATCATCGATAATGAAAACAATTTACTAAAGATTAGGTTATATAGTTTGTGTCTATAGATTTTCAACAACTCCGTGAACTACTATCAGCGATCGCTCAAACTGATATCACAGAGTTAACTTTAAAAAATGAGGAGTTTGAATTAATGGTACGCAAAGGGGCAACTCTAGTACCATCAAAGCCAGTGGTCGCATATACCGACACGGTAGAAATTGCACCTACTCCAACCATCGCTAATTCCGTTGTTCCATCCCCAGTTTCTGCTCAACCAACACCACCACCAGCACCCACTAGAGATAAAAAATGGGTAGAAATTACCTCGCCCATGGTAGGAACTTTTTACCGTGCTCCTGCACCAGATGAACCACCTTTTGTAGAAGTTAACGATCGCATTAGCAAAACTCAGACTGTCTGCATCATTGAAGCAATGAAGTTGATGAACGAAATTGAAGCAGAAATTTCTGGGCAAGTTATGGAAATTGCGGTAGAAAATGGAGAACCAGTAGAATATGGTCAAACTTTAATGTGGATTAATCCTGATTAATAGACTTTATGTCTTCTTTATGGTTAATCTTAGTTTATTTAAGTATTCAAGAATAGAATTCTCCTGCAAGATTTCTTTTTGCAGGATTTTGATTATTACTAGAGCAAAACCCTTTCTCAAATAAAATATGGAATTGCTTTTAATTCTTCTGTCAGGATTATTCTCTATTGTTTCTCCTGGTGGGTTAGTTCTCGATATTCTAGCTGGTAATTTACTCAATTCTGAAGTTGAAAAAGTAGAACAGTTGATAACGAGGGTAGATAATACCCCTAGTTACCAGGTAGCTACAGGTAAGTTGGATAAAATCAGAGTTGCTAGTCGAGGAGTAAACGTCGGTTCTCTACTGAGAATTGATACCCTAGAATTAGAAACAGACTCCATAGATGTTAATTTAAGTAACTTAAAAACAAGTAATCTTGAAGAAATTAGAAAATCACTCCGTAAACCTCTACAAGGAGCAGTGCGGTTAATAGTCACAGAGGAAAATCTTAACCAAACTTTACAATCTGCTGAAGTCCAAACTCAACTACAACAAGGATTGAATCGATTAATTAAACAAAAAACTGGTTCTTCCGCATTCAGTTATCAATTACTTAATCCTCACTTAGAATTTCTAGAGGATAATATTCTTAAACTAGAATTTCAGCTAAAACGGCTAGAAGGCAGGCGTTCTCGCTTTCAGGAATTGGCAATGACTCTAGAGTGTGGGCTCAAAGTAATGGAGGGGGCAAAAATTGAATTAGTTAAACTAAGAGGAACAGTTAATGACCGTCCTATATCCGATCGCTTATTGCAAGGTTTTGCCCAAGGAATTAGCGATCGTTTAAATTTTACTAATTTGGAACAAAACAGAACTTTTGTTCGGCTTTTACAATTAGAGATAAATAACAATCAGATTGAGCTAGCTGCTTTTGTCCGGATACACCAAGAAAAGGCAAAAATTTAGATTCAAAATTATTTTGATAACTTTAGCTGCTTTCTCTTGATTAGGAGAACTATTATGCAAAATAACAAACAAAATCGTCGCTTTTCTATTCCTCTTGTAGCTGGAATAATTGTAGCTATTGTGGCTCTTGGAGGTGGAACAGCTTGGTGGGCAAAATATTCCCTCGAACAAGCAAATAAACCTATAGATTCACGATCTTCTCCTACTACTCCACCACAAGTAAAACAACCATTACCTCAACCCACTACTGAACAAAAACAAGTAGAAATTTGTTGGCTAAATCCTACAGGGGATAAGGTTGAGTTAGTTACTAAAACTGTTACTGTGGAAAAATCAGTACCAACAGATCGGGTCTTAACAATTGCTTTAGAAAATTTATTAGCTGGTAAACCAGAAGAAGCTTATACTACAACTATTCCCACAGGAACAAAATTATTAGGTCTTAATGTAGATCCTGAAGGAATTCATCTAAATCTTTCTCAGCAATTTACTGCTGGTGGTGGTAGTGCTTCTATGACTGGTCGTTTAGCTCAAGTGCTTTATACAGTTACTAGTTTAGACCCCGAAAGTAAGGTTTGGATTAATGTCGAAGGAAAACCATTGGATAATTTAGGTGGGGAAGGATTAATACTCAATCTACCGATAACCCGCAGCGATTTTGAAGCCAATTTTACTTTGTAAAACAATTAATCTTGACTTGGCTAACTTAACTTTGAATTTTTATGACCTACTTGGCTAACAAGACGATCGAAATACAAATTTAATAAAGGTGTTAGTAAACTATGCCATCTATGTAAAATATTCATTTCCCACCCAGGAGCGATCGCGAAAGTTTTCTGTTCGATTCCCCGAACAATAGCTTGAGCAACTCCTTCTGCTGTCCAAGTTTCCGCACTGGCAGTGATTTTTTTCGTTTCTAAAGGTTTAGTTTTATTCTCCTGAACTAATTGAGGAGTATCTGTATCAGGAGGATAGACGATGGAAACTTTAATGCCTTTGGTTTTAAGTTCTCCTCTAAGAGACTCTGCCAATCCTCTAAGGGCAAATTTAGAAGGACTATAGGCACTATAACCATATAAACCAATTAACCCTGCTCCAGAAGAAATCAAGACAATATGACCCTTTTGCTTTGTTTCCATAGCTGGTAATACGGCTCTGGTGCTATACAAAGACCCCAAATAATTAACTGCCATAGTTTGCTCAAATATTTCTAGGGGTATGTCAGCAAAATAACCAGGATAAGCCATACCTGCAGACGTAATTAAAATATCAGGATTGCCTAGTTGCTCGATCGCGGTACGGATAGCTGCCTTATTTTCAGATTGCTTAGCTACATCAGCAACTAAAGCCAGTACTTGTTGATTTGAGTTTACTCTAACAGTTTCAATTTCTTGTTTGGCTAAATCTAACTTAGCGCGATCGCGAGCAATAATAGATATATTTGCTCCTTGTTGGGCTAATAATTTGGCTGTAGCTTTACCGAT
>JAAUYI010090702.1_pt1 | contig 18818 bp, 14 predicted proteins | sample 7278041 | NCBI WGS metagenome assembly JAAUYI01 (sample SAMN14350216, study PRJNA611818) | marine sediment metagenome | isolation source: surface marine sediment (0.6m) | place: French Polynesia: Moorea | collected 2018-08
CGCAGAGGTCGAGGATCTCGGCCCGCCCGGCAACACAGGACAGCGGTCCGCCGGCCCCCACGACCTTGCCGAAGCTCGCCAGGTCCGGCGTCACCTCGTAGTGTACCTGGGCACCGCCATAGGCCAGGCGGAATCCGGTCACCACCTCGTCGAAGATCAGCAGCACCCCGGTCTCGTCGCAGATCCGGCGCAGCGCCTGGAGGAAATCGGGCCGCGCCGGAATGATCCGCTGCACCGGCTCGACGATCACCGCCGCCAGGTCCTCGCGGTGCTCCCGCACGATCCGCTCGACGGCTTCGGCGTCGTTGTAGGGCGCGACCAGCATGGTCGACCTCGTGCCCGCCGGTCGGCCGGCGGTGTCGTCCTGGCCGTGCGGATCGTTGCCCAGGGCCGTGGGAAAGGTCGAGGCCAGGGCGTAGTCGTGGTTCCCGTGATACGCACCCTCGAACTTGAGGACCAGGTCGCGCCCGGTGAAGGCGCGCGCCAAGCGCAGGGCGTAGGCCGTGGCCTCCGAACCGGTGGTCGCATAGACGATCTTCTCGGCGCAGGGGATGTCCTCGACCAGGCGGGCGGCCAGGCGGATCGCCGGCTCGTTCAGGGTGCCGAACATGTGCAGGCCGCGTGCGACCTGCGCCTGCGCCGCCGTGACCACCGCCGGATGGGAATGGCCCAGGATCAGCGCGCCCGCGCCGCCGACGTAGTCGATGTACTCCCGCCCCTCGATGTCCCGCAACCGCGCGCCCGCGCCTTCGGCGAAGACGAAGCGGATGTCCTCCGGCAATGCGTAGCCGCCGAGGCCGGCGCCGGGCAGCACGCCTTCGGCCAGCGCGAAGAGCGCCTCGTTGCTCCAGTCCAGTCTGGCGTCCATGATTTTCCTTCCTCCTATCCGAAGACGGCGACAGCCTCGCCCAACACGGCTTCGTCCGGGGTCACGCCGAGCCCCGGCCGCTCCGAGGGCGCGAGACGACCGTCTTGCCGTTCCGGCCCGTCGGGCGCGATCCGCGGCGCGACGTAGCCGGAGAGATCGCAGACATTGAGCAGATAGCGCGGCGGCGTGGCGACCGCGAGATGCGCCGCCGCCGCGGTCGCGATGTCGGAGCCCCAGGTGTCCTCGACCACCATCATGATCTTGAAGTGCAGACAGAGGTCGCGCGCGCGGCGGGCCGCGCTCAGGCCACCGAACTTTGACAGCTTCACCGCCACCACGTCGGCACAGCCCAGCGCCTGTGCCTTGAGCAATGACTCCGTGTCGTGGGCGCTCTCGTCGAGCTTCATGGCGCGCCCTGTTGCCCGGCGAACCTCGGCGCAGGCTTCGAGGCTCTCGCAGGGTTGCTCCAGCATGACGTCCAGGTCGCCCAGGGCCTGCGAGACGCGAAGAGCGGTTAGCTTGGTGGCGCCGGCGTTCCAGTCGGCATAGACCAGCGGTCCCGGTCCGACCGCCTCGCGGACGGCGCGGATCCGCGCGACATCCGCCTCCCAGTCGTCGTCGGCGCCGACCTTGACCTGGAACTGTCGGATGCCCTCGCCGTAGGCGGCCTCCGCGATCGCCGCCATCTCCGCGGGCGCGACGCAGGTGATGGAATGGTAGAGGGGCGCGCTCTCCATGCGGCGGCCCCCGAGCAACCTATAGAGCGGCAGGCCGGCCGCCTTGGCGGTCAGGTCCCAGAGCGCCAGGTCCAGCACGGACTTCGCGTAGCGGTGGCCCGGAAGGTGGGCTTCGCAGATTTCCAGCAGCGCCTCCGGCCCAACCGGATCGGCGCCCAATAGCAGCGGCGCCAGCTCGGCGATCGCGGGGGCGACGCCGCGCGCATAGGCCGGCAGGTAGCGCGGAATCGGACAGACCTCGCCCCAGCCGGTCAGGCCCTGGTCTGTATCGAGACGCAGGACCACGCTCTCGACCCTGTCGCAGACCTTACCGTCGGACATGTAGTAGGTCGCGTGGCTGGTCAGCGGGACGGCGTAGAGGGCGATCCGCGTGATCTTCACGGCCCCGGCCTCTCGTAGCTGACCAGGGGCTCGCTGAGCCAATCCGGATCCGGAACGACGCCGATCCCGGGCGCCTCCGGCAGGACCGCCGCACCATCGCTGTTCCGCGCGCCCTGCCCAGGCGCCCCGTCCTCGGTCAGATGCGGATGGCAGAGCCAGGAGGCCAGGCGGTTCTCGGCCGGCGTCGAGAGCGCCAGGTGCAGCGCGGCGGTATCGGCCAGCACCGTGCCGCCGACCTCTTCGATGTGCAGGCGCCAGCCGACCGAAACCCCGAAGTCGCGCAGCCGGCGCGCCTTGGTCAGTCCACCCACGCGGTTGGGCTTGACCTTCACGCCCTCGCAGGCCCGCGCCCGCCAGGCCTCGAGATGGTCCTGGAAGCTGTGCAGGCATTCGTCGAGCATGATCGGCTGTCGCGTCGAGCGCCGCACCTGCAGGCACTGGTCCAGGGTCTCGCAGGGCTGCTCGAACCAGCCCCGGGCCGCAGCCCCGTTCATCACCTCGATGGCGAGCGCCGGGGTCCAGGCCCGGTTGGCGTCGTAGGTGATCTGCTCGTCCGGCCGCCGCGCCGCTTCGATCGCTTCGATCCGGGCGATGTCCAGCGCCGCATCCTCGCCGCCGATCTTGGCGGAGTGGGTCCGGTAGCCCCGGTTCCGCGCCGACTCGACCAGCGCCACCATCTCCTCCGGTGTGCCGGTCGAGATCGAGCTGCTGAGCGCCACGCACTCGCCCTCCGCCCCGCCGAAGAGCGTGTAGAGTGGGAGCCCGGCGGCCCGGCCGAGCAGATCCCAGAGCGCCAGGTCGAGCGGCGACTTGGCATAGAGATGGCCGGGTAGGGCAACGTCCATGGTTCGATTCAGGCTATCGATGTCGCGGGGATCGCGTCCGATCAGCGCCGGCGCCAGGATCTCCAGGGCGGCCCGGATGCCGCCGCCGAAGGCCGGCAGGTAGCTGTGGCCCCAGGGGCATCCCTCCCCCCAGCCGGACAGCCCCTCATCCGTGTCGATCCGCAGGATGGTCGAATCCAGCGCCTCGAACTTCAGCCGCCCGCCCGAAAGCCAGTAGGGCTTTCTCAGGGGCAGGGTCTTCTGCCAGGCGGAGATGCGCGAGATTCGCATGCGGCTCAGGTCATGGTGACGACGATGTTGCCGACGTGGCGCTTGGCGATGAAGGCCTCCTGTGCTTTGACCAGCTCGGCCAGGGGATAGGTTTCCGCCAGCAGGGGCCGGATCTCGCCGCGCTCGATGTAGCCGACCAGGTCGGCGAAGACGCCGGGCGGCACGATGGTCGCGCCGGTGAAGGTGAGATCGTTCAGGTAAAGGGTCCTCAAATCGAGTTCGACCATCGGCCCGGCGATGGCACCCGAGACCGTGTAGCGGCCGCCGCGCGCAAGCAGGTCGATCAGCTGCGGCCAGAGGTCGCCCCCGACGACGTCGGCGACGACGGTCACCTTCTCTTGGTCGATCGCGCCGCTCAGCGCCGCTTTCTGGTCTTCCGGCGCCCGCGGCAAGACCGCATCCGGGCCGATCGCGGCGACGGCGTCCGCCTTGGACTCGCCGCACATCGCGATGGTCCGCGCGCCGCGCCGCTTGGCGAGCTGGATCAGGGCCGAACCGACCCCGCCCGAGGCGCCGGGAATCAGCACGCTGTCGCCCTCGCCGACCCGGGCGCGGTTGAGCATGTTCTCAGCGGTGACGTAGGACGTCGCGAAAGTCGCAAGCTCCGCGTCGGAAAGGTCGCTCTCCACGGGATGGACGTTGCGGGCATCGACCTTCGTGTAGTCCGCGAAGCCGCCGTCGGCCTCCGAGCCGAAGTATCCGCACTTGTCCAGGTCTAGCGGGTTGTCCCAATCGCGCAGCCAGGTGTCGACCAGAACCCGCTTGCCGACCAGGCCGGCCCCGGCCGGGCCGCCGGCCGCGACGACCCGGCCGCAGACGTCGGCGCCCTGGATCCGCGGCAGGCTAATCGCGCCGCCCCAGCCGGCATCGTCGGACGCCGCCTCTTCCAGGACGCTGCCGGTGGTCGCCTCGGTCACGCCCTTCGAGTACCAGCCGGTGCGGGTGTTGACGTCGGTGTTGTTGAGCCCGCAGGCCCCCACCTCGATCAGGACCTCGTTCGCATCGGGCTCCGGAACCGGCCAGTCCTCGCGGTACTCAAGCACGTCGAGCCCGCCGTGCCCGGTAAGCAGGACCGCGCGCATGGTCTTGGGGATCTCAGACATCGACGGCCTCCCGCAGCCAGTCGTGCAGCTTGGCAATCGAATGCTCGGAGTCGATGCCCTCCCGCGGGTTGATCACCAGCGGGCCGGGCCGATAGCCCAGAGATCCCAGGCCCCGCTGCACGCTTTTGACCAGCGTGAGGTCCTCGGCAAAGGTCGTGTCGCGGTCGAGGTCGATCACCTTGCGCAAATCGTCGTCTATCGTGCCGTCGCGTGAATACCAGCCGCGGAAGACCCGCGTGGCCTCCGGTGCCAGCGGCTGCCAGTGATAGGTGTTGACCAGGCCCGAGGGATAGATCTGCAGACTGAAGCCGGGCCAGAGGAAAAAGGAGCCGTAGTCCGAGCCGGAGGTGTCGTACCAGGCACCCGCGCCCGACTGCGCCTTGGCCGCGTGGTGCAGGCACTGGGTCTCGCCGAATCCGCTGATATTGTAGCTCTGCGGATCGATCACGCCCGAGGCGAAGGTCTTGTGCACGACCTTGCAGTGGTAGCACTCGTTGTAGTTCTCGACCGCCACCAGCCAGTTGCAGGCCTCCTCCGCCTCGTGCTCCTCGGCGAAGGCCCGATCGTCGATGTCGGGACAAAGCGCCCGGACCGCAGCTTCGACGCCGGGGAAGACCTCGCCCATGGGCCGGGCTTCGGGGTCCAGGTTGACGAAGACGAAGCCGCAGAAGACTTCGAGCTTCACCTCCGTCAGGCAGATCCCAGCCGCATCGAAGTTCGCCAGCCCGCGCGTGCCCGGCGCGCCGCGCAGCCGGCCCTCCAGGTCATAGGTCCAGGCGTGGTAGGGGCAGACCAGGACCCGCGACCGCCCCACGCCCTCGACCAGCGCATGGCCGCGGTGCCGGCAGACATTGAAGAAGCAGCGCAGGCCGCCGTCCCGGCCCCGGATCACGAAGAGATCCTGATCGAGGATCGAGAAGGCGAAGTAGCTGCCCGGTTCGGGCAAACGGCTTGCGTGGCAGGCAAAAAGCCAGCTCTTGAGGAAGATTCGCTCGCGCGCCCGGCGGAAGACCTCCGGCGACCGATAGTAATTCGCCGGTAGGCCGAGGACCGGCGCCTCTGCGCCCTGCTCCACCGAACGCTCCATGACCTGCTCCATGGCGCCCTCCTTATCCAATCGCACCCAGGCGGGGCTCCTCCTCGTAGTTGCCGGCGGCGAGGCGCTCGGCATGAAAGGCCTCGATTCTGGCCTGGGCCTCTTCGCCGGCCCGGGCAACCAGCAGCGCAATCAATGTTTCCAGCAAGGCGGTGACCGCGGCCTGCGACTGAAAGAACTGCGGCGTGTGGGTCGGGCAGATCAGAACCTGATCGGCTTCGCGCGCCAGCGGCGAGGTCACGCTGTCGGTGATCCCGATCACCCGCGCACCGCGGCGCTTGGCTAGGCGCACCCCGCCCAGGGTCTCCGAGCGGTAGGGCTGGAAGGTCAGGGCGACCAGAAGGTCCTTCTTGTTGACCTGCGCCAGGTCATCGATCGGCTGCGAGCCGTGGCGCGGGATCGGCACGATGTGCCCGAAGGCCATGCGCGCCACGTACCAGAACTGGTGCGCCAGGTTGTAGGCCGAGCCGAGCCCCAGGACATAGACGGACCGGGCCTTGAGGATCCGGTCGCAGGCCCGCTCCAGGGCCTTGATGTCCTGCTTCTGGAAGGCGCGCTCGACGTTGTCGGCGACCGCCGCCGCCATCTCCCCCAGGATCGCCGCCGAGCCGCCCTTGGCCGCCATCTCCTGAAGCCAGCGCGCCCGGTCGCGGAAGCCGCCCAGGCCGTCCGCGACCACGAAATCCCGGAAACGCTCGCGCATCTCCTCGTAGCCCTCGAAGCCGAGCTGCCGGGCCAGGCGCACGAAGGCGTTGGGGTGGACCGAGGTCTTGACCGCCAGGGTCCGCATCGATTCCACGCCGACCTCACGCGGGTGATCGATGATGTGCCGGGCCGCGGCCTGCAAGGCCGGCGGCAGCCCCGAGAAGGCCTCGGTCAGGGCGGCTACGACGGCTTCGGCGGTCTGCGGTACTTGGGGCATATGTATAACAGCCATTGACTTTGATACATATGTATCAGACCCTATCCGGAGCACGATTGCAAGGATGCTCGCGGGCACATGACGACACAGGCGAAGGTCGTGATCATCGGCGGTGGCGTCATGGGCTGCGCGCTCGCCTATCACCTCTGCAAGGAAGGCTGGACCGACGTGGTCCTGCTCGAGAAGGCGGAGCTGACCTCCGGCTCGACCTGGCATGCGGCCGGGCAGATCACCCATTCGGTCTCCCATTACGGCCTGGCCAAGATGGCGGCCTACGGCACCGAGCTCTATCCCCGCCTGGAGACTGAGACCGGCCAGTCCTGCAGCTGGCACGGCTGCGGCAGCCTCCGCGTCGCCTACGAGGACGCCGAGGTCGACTGGCTGCACTACACTCTGTCGATCGGCCGCGGACTGGGCCACGAGATGGAGATCGTCGGCCCCGAGCGGATCGGGGAACTGCATCCCTTCTACAATCTCGACGGCATCCAGGCCGCGCTGCACACGCCCCACGACGGTCACGTCGATCCGGCCGGCGTCGCCTTCGGCATGGCGGCCGGCGCGCGGCAGCTGGGCGCCAAGGTTATCCGGCAAAACCGCGTGACCGGACTCGCCCGTAAGCCGAACGGCGAATGGATCGTCCGGACCGAGCAGGGCGACATCGCCTGCGAGATCGTGGTCAACGCCGGCGGCACCTACGCCCGCCAAATCGGCCAGTGGGTCGGCCTGGACCTGCCGATCGCCAACCTGCTGCACCATTACCTGATCACCGAGCCGGTCCCGGCTTTTGAGGAGCTGGCGCGAGAGCTGCCGGTGGTGCGCGACGACCGCCAGGTCTCCGGCTACATTCGCATGGAGCAGAAGTCCGGCCTGATCGGGATCTACGAGAAGGCCAAGGCCGCCACCGTTTGGGACGACGGCACGCCCTGGGAAGCCGAGAACGAGCTCTTCGAGCCGGACTACGACCGCATTCTGCCCTGGCTCGAGAACGCCATGGAACGGATGCCGGTCTTTGCCGACCTGGGGATCAAGCGGGTCGTCCACGGCGCCATCACTCACCCGCCGGACGGCAACATGCTGCTCGGGCCCTCGGGCTTGCGGAATTTCTGGCTCTGCTGCGGCTCCCAGGTCGGCATCGCCTGGGGCCCGGGCGCCGGCAAGTACCTGGCGCAGTGGATGGTCCACGGCGCCGCCGACATCTCCATGGCCAGCTTCGACCCGCGCCGCTTCGGCGCCCGGATCGACGAGACCTACCGGATCGAGAAGGCCAAGGAGGACTACCTCCTGCGCCACGAGATCCCCTTCCCAATGCTCGACCGGCCCGCCTGCCGCCCCTCGCACTCCAAGACCTCGCCGCTGTACGAGGCGCTCAAGGCCCGGGGCGCGGTCTACCAGGACGTCTACGGTTGGGAGCGCCCCACCTGGTACGCGACGGGCGATCTGCCGCCGGCGCACATCCATGCCTTCCGGCGCTCGGCCCTTCACGAGGTGGTCGGCGCCGAGGTCCGCGGCCTGCGCGCGGCGGCCGGCCTCGCCGATCTGACCGCCTTCGCCAAGCTGGAGATCCACGGCGCCGGGGCCGCGGCCTTCCTGGGGCGGGTGTCCTCGAACCGGCTGCCGAAAAAAGCTGGCTCGGTCTCCCTGACCTATCTGGTCAACCCCAACGGCCGCCTGGAAGGCGAGACCACCCTGGTCCGGCTCGCCGAGGACCGCTTCTACGCGGTCTACGCCGCGGTCAAGGAGAAGGCCCTGCTCAACTGGTTCGAGGAACAGCGACAGGCGGGCGAGGCCGTCGCGATTGACAACGTCTCCGAAGACTACGGCGTCCTGATGATCGCCGGCCCGGAGAGCCGCACGATCCTGGCCTGCTGCACGGACGCCGCCCTCGACAACGGCGCCTTCCGCTGGCTCTCGGCCCGGGAGATCGCGGTCGCCGGCGTCGAGCGGGTGCGCGCCCTACGGGTCACCTACAGCGGCGAGCTGGGCTGGGAGCTGCACGTCCCCATAAAGGACTTGCTGCCCGTCTACGAGGCGCTGGTCGCCGCCGGCGAACCACGGGGTTTGGTCCACATCGGCTCGGCCGCGCTCAACGCTCTGCGGATGGAGAAGGGCTACAAGTCCGGCCACGAGCTGACCAACGAGGTGACCCTGGCCGAGGCCGACCTGCTGCGCTTCGCCCGGCCGGGCGGCTTCCAGGGCGCCGAGGCTAGCCTCGCTGCGCCGGAGAAGTGGCAGCTCGTCTGCCTGCAGCTCGAGGAACCAGGACCCGAAGCGCCGCAAGCAGACCCGCTCGGCGCCGAGTCCGTCTGGGCCGAGGGCGCTTGCGTCGGCTCGGTCTCCTCGGGCGGCTTCGGCTACGGCATCGGCGCCTACCTCGCCTGGGCCTACGTCCGGCCGGCCTTCGCCGCCCCGGGAACCGAACTCGAGGTCATGGTTTTGGGCGCGCCCCGCCGGGCCGCGGTGCTGGCCAGGCCGGTCTGGGACGCAGACAACGAACGTCCGCGCGCCGAGGCGCGCCTCGCCGCGGAGTAGCGCCATGGAGATCGCCCCCTACTGGCAGAACCACATCGGCGGCGCCTGGGTCGACGGCGGCGCCGGCCGGCTGACCGTCGAGGACCCTGCAACGGGCGAGATCCTGGCCGAGCAAGCCTTGGCCGATCCCGCCGACGTCGACCGGGCGGTGGCAGCGGCGCGGCACTGTCACGAAAGCGGCGCGCTGACCGACCTGCGGCCCTGCGATCGCGGCCGCATGGTCCGGAGGATGGGCGACTGGCTGCTCAACCACCTGGATGAGATTGCGCCGGTCCTGACCCTGGAATCGGGCAAGCCGCTCTGGGAAGCGCGGATCGAGATCGAGGGCGCCGCGCGCTACTTCGAGTACTACGGCAACCAGGCCGAAACCCTGGAAGGCCGCTCGATCCCACTCGGCCCCGACTACCTCGACTTCACGGTCTACGAGCCCTACGGCGTCTCGGCCCAGATCATTCCCTGGAACTATCCCCTGGAGATGACGGCGCGCTCCCTCTCGGCGGCGCTGGCCGCCGGCAACGCCTGCGTGGTCAAGACGCCGGAGCTCGATCCCCTGAGCAGCGCCTACTTCGCCAAGGCGGCCGAGGCCGTCGGCCTGCCCGCCGGCGCGCTCAACCTGCTCTGCGGCCTCGGCAAGGACGCCGGCGCCGCCCTCGCCGCCCATCCCGGCGTCGACCAGATCGTCTTCACCGGCTCGGCCGAGACCGGCATGTCCGTTGCGAGCGCCGCCGCGAAGAACCTGGTGCCCTGCGTCCTGGAGCTTGGCGGCAAGTCGGCGGCCATCGTCTACCCCGATGCCGATCTCGACGCGGTGATGGACTCGATCCGCTGGGGCATCTTCTTCAACGCCGGCCAGGTCTGCTCGGCCCTGTCGCGGGCCATCGTCCACGAATCGATCCGCGACGAGGTGGTCGAACGCACGGCAGAGCTGGCGAAGTCGCTGTCCGTCGGCCCCGGAATCGAACGGGCCGCGTTCGGCGCCAACATGGGCGCGATGATCTCGGAGAAGCAACGCGACCGTGCGGAAGGGCTCTGCGCGCGAGCCGAGACCGAGGGCGCCCGGGCGGTCACCGGCGGGCGCAAGCTGAACCGGCCCGGCTGGTTCCTCGAGCCGACGGTCTTCGACCGGGTCGATCCCGGCAGCGAGATCGGCCAGACCGAAGTCTTCGGCCCGGTGCTCTCGGTGATGTCCTTCGCCGAAGACGATCAGGCGCTGGAGATCGCCAACGGCACCCGGTACGGGCTGGTCGGCGGCGTCTTCACCGCCGACGTCGAGCGCGCCCTGCGCGCCGCCCAGCGCCTTCGCGCCGGCCAGGTCTTCGTCAACGAGTGGTACGCCGGCGGCGTTGAGACCCCCTTCGGCGGCACCGGCAAGTCGGGCTACGGCCGGGAAAAGGGCCGCGAGGCCCTCTGGAACTATCTGCAGACCAAGAACGTCGCGATCCGCCTCCGACCTTGATCCGACCGCGTCAAAACGGCAGCCAGACGCCGCCCTCGGCGCTGGATTCGACGCTGCGCGCGATGAAGCGGACTCCCTCGACGCCGTCGGCGACCGTGGGCACCAGCGTGGCGGTGGGGTCGGCCGGTCGGCCGGTCAGCTTGGCCTCGATCTGCTCGGCCAGGTCCAGATAGAGCTGGGCGAAGCCTTCCAGATAGCCCTCCGGATGCCCCGGCGGAACCCGGGTCGCGCGGGCCGCCGCAGCACCGAGACCGGGCCCGCCGCGGGTCAGCCGGCGCGGCGCCTCGCCCAGCGGCGTGTGGATCAGCTCGTTCGGATTCTCCTGGCCCCAGGACAGGCCCCCGGTCTCGCCGTAGATCCGGATGCGCAGGCCGTTCTCGTTGCCCGGCGCCACCTGGCTCGACCAGAGCATGCCGCGTGCGCCGCCGAAGAAGCGCAACAGGATGTGCGCGTTGTCGTCGAGCCGCCGGCCTGGGACGAAGGTCTGCAGGTCGGCCGCCAAGGCGTCGAGCTCCAGCCCGGTGATGAAGCGAGCCAGGTTGAAGGCGTGGGTGCCGATGTCGCCGACGCAGCCGGCCGGCCCGCTGCGCGCCGGGTCGGTCCGCCACTCCGCCTGCTTCTGTCCGGTCTCTTCCAGCGGGGTCGAGAGCCAGTCCTGGACGTACTCAGCCTGGACCAGGCGGATCGGGCCCAGCGCGCCCTCGGCGACCATCTCCCTGGCCTGGCGCACCAGGGGATAGCCGGTGTAGTTGTGGGTCAGGCCGAAGACCAGGCCGCTCGAGTCCACCAGGGCCTGCAGGGCCTCGGCGTCCTCCAGGGTGCTGGTCAGCGGCTTGTCGCAGATGACATGGATGCCCGCCTCCAGGAAAGCCTTGGCGGGGGCATAGTGCAGATGGTTCGGCGTGACGATGGCGACCGCGTCGATGCCGTCCTCGCGCGCCGCCTCCGCGACGGCCATCTCGGCGAAGCTGCCGTAGGCGCGATCCGGCGCCAGCCCCAGGTCGGCGCCCGAGGCCCTGGCCTTTTCGGGATCGGCCGAGAGCGCGCCGGCGACCAGCTCGTAGCGGTCGTCGATCCTGGCCGCGATGCGGTGCACGGCCCCGATGAAGGCGTCACGGCCGCCGCCGACCATGCCGAGCCGCAAGCGGCGGCCCAATCCTGACGTGCCGATCATGCCGTCCCTCCTAAGCGATGCCGAGCATGCGGCGGTTGGCGGCCTCGTCGGTGCCGGCATCGGCGAAGTCGTCGAAGGCCCGCTCGGTGACCCGGATGATGTGATCCGCGATGAAGGGCGCGCCCTCCCGGGCCCCGTCCTCGGGATGCTTCAGGCAGCACTCCCACTCCAGCACGGCCCAGCCTTCGAAGTCGTAGGCGGCCAGCTTGGAGAAGATGCCCGCGAAGTCGACCTGGCCGTCGCCGAGGGAGCGGAAGCGTCCGGCGCGGTCGACCCAGGACTGGTAGCCCGAGTAGACGCCCTGCTTACCGGTCGGATTGAACTCCGCGTCCTTGACGTGGAACATCTTGATCCGCTCGTGGTAGTGGTCGATGAAGGCCAGGTAGTCGAGCTGCTGCAGCACGAAGTGGCTGGGATCGTAGAGGATGTTGCAGCGCGGATGGCCGTCGACCCGCTCCAGGAACATCTCGAAGGTGACGCCGTCGTGCAGGTCCTCCCCCGGGTGGATCTCGTAGCAGACGTTGACCCCGGCTTCGTCGAAGGCATCCAGGATGGGACGCCAGCGCCGCGCCAGCTCGTCGAAGGCGGTCTCGACCAGCCCGGGCGGGCGCTGCGGCCAGGGATAGACGTAGGGCCAGGCCAGGGCGCCCGGGAAGCTGGCATGGTTCTCGAGGCCGAGATTGGCCGAGGCCTTCGCCGCCTGCAGCATTTGTTCGACCGCCCAGGCCTGGCGGGCCGCGGGGTTGCCGCGCACCTCGGGCGCGGCGAAGCCGTCGAAGGCCTCGTCGTAGGCCGGATGCACTGCGACCAGCTGGCCCTGCAGGTGAGTCGAGAGCTCGGTGACCACCAGGCCGTGCTCGGCCAGGGTCGCCTGGACGTCCTCGCAATAGGACTTGCTCTCCGCGGCCTGCGCCAGGTCGAAGAGCCGGCCGTCCCAGGACGGGATCTGCAGCCCCTTGTAGCCGAGACCGGCCGCCCAGGCGGCGATCGAATCGAGCGAATTGAACGGCGCCTCGTCCCCGGCGAACTGTGCGAGAAAGATGGCCGGACCCTTCAAGGTTCGCATGAATTCCTCCCTTTCGGACGCCGAGCGGCAGCGGTCGAAGCCGCCGGCAGGGCTGTGCTGCCCATGTTGCCTGCCAATCGATCTTAGCCTTGCACCTGTCGAAAGCCAGACGGGAGTGAAGCCAAGCCCTGGAGTCCCCCTGCGGCCCAAGGCGGCTCCCTTGATTCAGATTAAGGGCAAGACCGGGCGTTTCGTCTTTGCTGGCAGTGTCTGAACGTCGTGAGCGATCGATGAGCCCTTTGCGCTGCCTGCTGCTGGTCCTGATCGTCGCCCTGTTCCAGGGACCGGGGGCGCGCGCCTCCAACGACGGCCTTTGGCACGGCCTGGATGCGCAGGGCGACGTCCGGGTCAGGCTCTATTTCTTCCAGTCGGAGACCTGCCCGCATTGCGCGCGGGCCGAGCCATTTATCCATGGTCTGAAGAAACGCTACCCCTGGCTCGAGGTCGACTCCCGCGAGGTGACGCGCTCGGCCGCGAACCTTCAGTTCTTCGGCCGGCTGGCCGCCAGGATCGGAGAGGATATTCGGGGCGTCCCGGCCTTCTTCGCCTGCGGCGAGATGATCGTCGGCTTCGACGATGCCGCCGGGATCGGCCGGCAGGTCGAGGGCTTGGTCGTCGGTTGCCACGCAAGCCTGGTCGGGGGCGCCGCCGCCCCGGCCGCCGAGCCGCCAGAGGACCCCAGGATCGATGTCCCCTTGCTGGGGAGTCTGGACGCGGCGGCACTGTCGCTTCCGGTCCTGACCCTGGTCCTCGGCGGCTTGGACGCCTTCAACCCCTGCGCCTTCTTCGTGCTGCTGTTCCTCCTGAGCCTGCTGGTGCATGCCCGGAGCCGCGCGCGCATGGCCCTGGTCGGCGGGATCTTCGTCCTCTTCTCGGGCCTGCTCTACTTCGTCTTCATGGCCGCCTGGCTGAACCTCTTCCTGGTGCTCGAGCGGGGCCAGGTGGTGGTGCTGGCCGCGGGGCTCGTCGCCGTCGTATTGGGCCTGGTCAACATCAAGGACTTCGCCTTGTTCCGGCAGGGCCCCTCCCTGTCCATCCCCGAGCGGGCCAAGCCGGGACTCTTCGCGCGGATGCGCGGTCTGGTCTCGGCGGAAAGCCTGCCGACGCTCCTGACCGGGACCGTCGTCCTGGCCACGGCCGCCAACACCTACGAGCTGCTCTGCACCAGCGGCCTGCCGATGGTCTACACCAGGGTTCTGACTCTGGCTGAGCTGCCGGCCGCGACCTACTATCTTTATATCGCGGCCTACAACGTCATCTACATGATCCCGCTTACGGTCATCGTGGTCGTCTTCACCGTGACCCTCGGGGCAAGGAAGCTGACCGAAGGCCAGGGCCGCGTGCTCAAGCTGCTGTCCGGCCTGATGATGCTGGGCCTCGGCCTGATTCTCCTGGTCGCGCCTGCGCTGCTGGACAACCTGCTGACCACCATCCTTCTGCTCGCCGCCGCGCTCGCCTTGACCTACGCCGCCGTAGTCGCCGACCGCCTCTGGCACCGCCGCCATGCCGGCACCTGAGCCGGAGGTACTGCAAACCCTTGGCTTCAGGCCAGGCAAAGGCTTATGAGGGTACCCGCATCTAAGTGCCTTCGGCGGTGGCAAGCATGTACATCGTGTGTTCCTCGGCCGCCGCAACGGGCGGCGACTATGTGCCGCCGAGGCCGAAGGCGGCGCTGGCGCGCAGCGGGCTCTCGACGAAGCTGGCCACGAGCGGCCAGTAGGTCCGGGCAAGAGGTGCCTTTCCGGAAGGGCTCGGCACCGATTGCGCGACGGCCCTTGGGTTCCAGAGACAGCATTCGATTGGATGGAACCTCGTTGCGCTTCATCTGACCCGATGAAGCGCTCCAGCCACTAGGTGCCAACGCACCCCTAACGACTAGACGCAAACCCTTCCGTTCGAAGAGTGCGCAAGTTCCCGCTCAGTTCAATCGCCATCAATTGAACGGGGCTTGATCTACTTCACAGGGATTGCGCAGTTTTCCTGCGTTCACCTGAATACGGGTTGCTCTAGCGCCGCCCGTTCCGATGACGCGTGCCACGGCGTTCAGTCAGCGAGATGGCGCCGCCGGTCAGCCCGAAGAGGAACTCCTCGCTGGTCCAAATCCCTCCGCTGCCTAGTTGCCGGCGGGGGTTGGCGTGGCGGTTCCTGCCCTTCGCCATGACGTGTCTCCTTCTCGCTGTCTGCGGTGGCGGACGATGAAGGCGGCCAGGCCGACCCCCAGCCGGACCAGTTCGGCAAAGGGATACTGGGGATAGGTCTCCTCAAAGGTGGCCGTGGTTTCTCGGGGCTCCTTCATGGTGGCTCCCTCCGTGAACGAAGTTCTTTGCGCCCCGACAGGCGGTCATTGCCGGTCAAGCGGCTGCAGCTTGGCAAGCTAGGGCGCGTCGCGTGAATTCTCCGGGTCGGCGAGCGGAAATTCCGCGTGAATTCGACAGCTACGCAACCGACGGCCAATCGGCATCGCAGCCTGCAAGGATTTGCCGCATGAGGTGTGGCATCGGCCACAGCGGGAACCTCCACGCTGTCCGAAAACTGGAGCAGCGGGAAAATCGCAACCATGGCGTCGATCAAGAAAGAGTTTGCACTTCAATCAATAAGAGAGGTCGCCGCCAACTGGAAAAAGGGGTGCGCCGTGGGCGAGGAACCGAGCCTGCCGGCCCTCAAGATATCCGTGCTTGGTGGCCTGCGGATCCTGACACAGGGCGGCGAGACCGTTCCCCTGTCGGGCCGAAAAGATCGCGCGCTGATCGGGTTCCTGGCGATTTCGCCTGGGATCACTTTCTCACGCGAGAAGCTGGCGACATTGCTTTGGTCCGAAAGCGGCGAGCGCCAGGCCCGCGACAGTCTTAAGCAAGCACTGCTACGCCTGCGCCGTTGCCTGTATCCCGTCGCTGCCAACCTTCTGATCACCGACCGCCAGACGGTCACATTGAGCCACGACCGGATTTGGGTCGACGCCAGGGATTTCGAGGCCCTTCTCCAGGATCGCAGCGTGGAATCGATCGAGCGTGCCGCCGAACTCTACGCCGGCGACCTGTTGGACGGCATTTCGGTGCAGGACGCGGGCTTCGAGGACTGGCTGCAGGTCGAGCGGGAGCGATTGCGCGGCCTGGCGAACGAGGCCCTTGCGGAGCTGATGACGCGGTCGCTGAGCGACGGCCGCCGCGATCGGGCCTGCAGCGCTGCCCGGCGGCTCCTGGCTCTGGATCCGCTGCAGGAAGCGGCCTGCCGCACGCTGATGCAGCTGCAGGCGGAGCGCGGCGAGCGAACCCAGGCGCTGAAGCTCTTCGAAACGCTTCGCTGTCGCTTGCAGCAGGAGCTGGGGGTCACGCCGGAGCCCGAGACCCTGTCGCTGTACCGGTCGATCCGCAACCGCCGTGCCAATGGAAGCGCCGGCGCCGAGTCTGCCGACCGCGACGTCCGAGAAGGGAAGGCTCTCGCCGGCGCCGGGCCGTCCCAAGCGACCGCACCTGCCCGCCGCGAGCCGCGGTCGAGACCTTCGATCGCGGTGCTGCCCTTCGCGAACATCGGCGAGGATCCCAAGCAGGACTACTTCGCCGACGGACTCACCGAGGAAATCATCACTGATCTGTCGCAGGTCTCGGGCCTTTTCGTGGCCTCCCGGCACAGCGCCTTCGTCTTCAAGGGCAAGGCGGTCGACGCCCAGAAGGCCGCGCAGGAGCTGCAGGTTGGCCACATCCTGCAAGGCTGCGTGCGCACCGCAGAAGGCCGGGTCCGGATCACCGCACAGCTGCTCGACGGTTCGACCGGCGAGCACCTCTGGGCCGAGCGCTATGACCGCAGCCTCAAAGACATCTTCGCCTTGCAGGACGAGATCGCGAAGAGCATCGTCGGCGTCCTCAAGGTGAAGCTCTTGCCGGAAGAGCTGGCCTGCATCACCAGCCAGTCGACCAGCAGCGTCGATGCCTATCAGTACTATCTGATCGGGCGTTCCTTCTACCTGCGAGGCATCGACCGGCACGGATTGAACATCGCCCGCAAGATGTTCGGCAAAGCGGTCGAGATAGATCCCGGCTACGCCCGCGCCTATGCGGCCCTCGCGGCCTGCGAATCCTACCTGTCGATGAGCGACCCGGCCGTGACCTACGATAGCAGCCTGGCCAACAGCCTGAAGGCGCTGGCGCTGGATCCCAACCTGGCCGAGGCCCACGCCGCCAGGGGCCTGGTGCTCTACGCAGACGGCCGCTTTGCCGAGGCGACGCTGGAGTTCGAGCTGGCCTTGGGCCTCGGGCCGGACCTCCATGAGACCCACTTCCTCTTCGCCCGGAATTGCCGCCTTCAGGGCCTTCACGAGCAGGCGGCATCGCTCTTCGAGCAGGCTGCGAAGCTGCGACCGGACGACTACCGGGCCCTCGGCCTCTTGGCCTCGGAGTACAAAATCCTGGATCGGCCAGAAGCCTTCAAGGCCACCGCCCGGCGATCCCTGGAGCGGGCCGAGGCGGCGATCGAGGCCCATCCCGACAACGCCGATGCCCTCGCCTTCGGCAGCGCTCTGCTGGCCGAGCTTGGCCAGGAGCCGCGTGCGGAGGCCTGGGCAGAGCGAGCGGTCATGATCGGCGCAGAGGACTCCCTGGTCCACTACAACGTCGCGCGGACCTATGCCTTTCTCGGGAAGACCGACGTCGCGCTGGACTGGCTGGAACGGGCCTTCCGTTCGGCCCCGGAGCGGCAGCGACGCTTGGCGCAGTGGATGACCCGCGATGACGACCTGGAACCGCTGCGCGGGCACTCGAGGTTCCGAGTGCTTGCGGACCGCCTCCGGGCCGAACTCGAACCGCGAAGCCGGGCCGCCGAGGTCGCTAGGCAGCCGACGTTGCCGCGCCCGCTGCGAGCCCGCCGAGCCGCTCGATGAAGGTCGCGATGTCGGGCACGCCCTTGCCCGCCCTTACCCGGGCGAAAGCAAAGGCCCGATCTCCGCGCATCTTGCCGGCGTCCCAGTCCATCACCTCAAGGATGGCGCCGACCAGGGGGCGAGATCGGTCTAATTGATCAAAAGAAGGTCCGAGCGGGTGATGCCCGGCCCGCCCTTGCGCGGGATCTTGTCGCCGGCCGAAACGTCGAACATATAGAAAGTGCGCTCGGCCAATCTGGCCTCGACAGCTCAACAGCGCAGCGGAACGTCCTTGGCCCCAACGGGATCGGCGGCGGCTCGGACGGCGCTGGCGCAGCTAATCTTCTCTTCAGCCTTCTTCCCCAACCTTCAAAATCTGAACCATCTCTCCGAGGCCGACATCGCGCCGCTCGCGCAGCGAGACATAGACGAAGACCATGGTGGCGCGCTCACGGATCATGCTGGCCGGAAAGGGAAGGTAGACGAGATCCTTGGCGTTGAAGCCCGGCGAGGCGGTCGCGACCTGGTAGGCGCGGCGCAGCTCGACGTCGACCAAGCGCAGCGACTCGCCGTCGGCACCTTCCAGCTGCGCGGGGATGCGCGCCATCCACAGGAAGCTCGCCTTGTCGTCCGCCGGTTCCTCAGCCTTGAAGAGGTAGGCGCCATCCGGAAAGTGCCTGTTTGTCGCGCAGCCGCCGAGCAAGTCCGTGATCTCGGCGTCGAGCCCCGCGAAGAGAGGATGGGCGGCCAGAATGTCTGCCATCGACTTGATCTTGCTGTCAGCCATCAGCTGTCCTCCCCAGGATGCGTCGCGGTCGGCCCCGTTGCCGCCAGGGCCGCCACTTCGGCCGTGATGTCGATGCCCACCAGGCACCATCCAATGCAGCGCCCGCAGCCGACGCAGCCGGAGCTGCCAAACTGGTCGTGCCAGTGGGCCAGCTTGTGGGTGATCCACTGGCAATAGCGCGAGGCCGTCTCTCTGCGCACCGCGCCACCGTGCAGGTAGCTGAAGTCCAGGGTGAAACAGCTGTCCCAGCGCCGCCAGCGCTCCGCCTCACTGCCGTCGAGGGAGCATCGGTCTTCGACTGTCCCGCAGAAGCAGGTCGGGCAGACCATCGTGCAATTGGCGCAGCTCAGGCAGCGATCGGCCACCGCCTGCCAATGCGGGTGATCGTAGCTCCGCTTCAGGAGCTCTTCGGCGTCCTCGGTCAGGCGCCGCTGCTGGGCCTTGGCACAAGCCCGCGAGCCGTCACGCGCGGCCTGCAAATCGGCCTCGCCCGCGGGCTCTCCGGGCAACTGTTCCAGGACCTCGCGGCCACGAAGGCTGCCGGCCGCGACGAGGAAGACATGGCGGCCGTCCTGGATCAGCTCGTCGATTGCCAGATCGAAGCCGCCCTGCGCCCGTGGCCCCGTGTCCATCGAGGCACAGAAGCAGGTCGCGGCCGGCCGCATGCAGTTGACCGCGACCAGCAGCAGGGACTCCCACCTTTGCCGGAAGCGCTCGCCGACGAAGGGCCCG
>JAAUYI010113003.1_pt1 | contig 18817 bp, 18 predicted proteins | sample 7278041 | NCBI WGS metagenome assembly JAAUYI01 (sample SAMN14350216, study PRJNA611818) | marine sediment metagenome | isolation source: surface marine sediment (0.6m) | place: French Polynesia: Moorea | collected 2018-08
GCCCTTGGCGTCCAAGACATCGTCGCCATCCCGCGGGGCTACGTCGCCTCCAACAGCATCGATCAATCCGCCGGAAAGCCGAATGGCTCCTTCGACGACGCCGTCGGGCGTTACCAGCTTTCCGCCGGTTATCGTGAGTGGGCGCACTTGCTTCATGCCGCCCACCCCTCGATTCCGCGCGCAGACCGCGTCAGGATATCAAGGCACGCCATGCGTATCGCGACCCCCATTTCCACCTGCTGGGTGATGATCGAGCGGTCGAGCATGTCGGCGACTTCGCTGTCGATCTCGACACCCCTGTTCATCGGCCCGGGATGCATCACCAGCGCATCGGGAGCCGCGCATTCCAGCCGCGCTTTTGTGAGCCCGTAGAGGTGGTGATATTCGCGGGCAGACGGGATAAACTGCCCAGCCATCCGCTCCGATTGCAGCCGCAGCATCATCGCGACATCGGTGCCGGACAGCGCGGCGTCGAAGTCGTGGAACGGCTCGACCCCCATCGATTCGATCCCGCTCGGCATCAGCGCGGGTGGCGCACAGGCGCGGACTTTCGCGCCCATCGCCTGGAGACACAGGATGTTCGAACGCGCAACCCGGCTGTGCAGGATATCGCCGCAGATCGTGACCGTCAGCCCGGTGAAATCCTCCGCAGTGTGACCGCGCGTCTTGAGCGCCTCGCGCAGCGCAAGCGCATCGAGCAGGCCCTGCGTTGGGTGTTCGTGGCTACCGTCGCCTGCATTGAGCACGGGGCAATCGACCTTATCCGCGATCAGGCTCGTCGCGCCGCTCGATCCGTGACGGATCACGATCGCGTCGGCCCGCATCGCGTTGAGCGTTATCGCGGTATCGATCAGCGTCTCGCCCTTCTTCACCGAGCTTTGCGCGGCGTGCATGTTGACCACGTCCGCGCCGAGCCGCTTTCCTGCAATCTCGAAACTCAGCAGCGTGCGGGTAGAATTTTCGAAGAACGCGTTGATGATCGTCAACCCGCCCAGCAGGCCGACATGCTTGGTACTCTGCCGATTGAGTTCGACCCATTGCTCGGCCTGATCGAGCAAATAGAGGATTTCGTGCCGCTCGAGCTGGCTGATGCCCAGCAGGTCGCGATGCGGGAATGCCAGCCGCCCCGCCGGGAAGCGGCCATTGTCCGGTAAGGTTTCCGTCGATGCCATTAAAGTGACGCCGTTAGACGAGTGCTGTCGGCTGCTCAACCCATTGCAGAGGGCGCTCCCCATGGAAGTTTAGGAGTTTCGGTCCTAGATAAGGTGGGTATCGATTTACCGAGCCCAACGCTCGCTACGCAGGAAAGACAACTACATGAGTTTTGCAGGCAAAGTCTGGAAATTGCTGGTCGGGATCAAGGATGCCTTGGTCCTCGTCTTCATGTTGCTGTTCTTCGTGACTCTTTTTGCGGTCCTCTCAGCTCGCCCCAGCCCCGGACAGGTCCGCGATGGGGCTCTGCTGATCGACCTTGATGGCTACGTCGTCGAGGAAAAGACGGAAGTCGACCCGCTTGAAGTCCTGATCAGCGGTCAGGCTCCCGTCGGCGAGTATCGCGTCCATGATCTCGTGCGGGCGCTCGATGCAGCGGCAGGCGACGAACGGATCAAGGCGGTGGTGCTCGACATGACCGGGTTCCTCGGTGGCGGACAGGTGCATTTGCAGGCTGTTGGCGAAGCCATGGACCGGGTGCGCAAGGCCGACAAGCCGGTGCTGACCTATGCGCTTGCCTATGGTGACGACCAGATGCACCTCGCCGCGCATGCCAGCGAAGTGTGGGTCGATCCGATCGGCGGCGCGCTGATCGCAGGTCCCGGGGGCAGCAACCTGTACTACGCCGATCTGCTCGATCGGCTCAGCATCAACACCAAGATCTACCGCGTCGGTACCTTCAAGTCGGCGGTCGAGCCGTATTCGCGCAACTCGATGTCCGACGAAGCGCGCGAAAACCTCGCCAGCCTCTATGGCGCCCTGTGGGAAGAATGGCAGGCCAACGTGAAGAAGGCCCGCCCCGCGCTCGAACTCGAGCGCGTGACCACCGATCCTGTGACGTGGGTCGAGGGATCGCAGGGCGATCTCGCCAAGGCCGCACTTGAGGCAGGATTGGTCGACACGCTCGGCAGCCCGGCCGAGTTCGGCGCACGCGTCGCCGAGATTGCCGGTGAGGACACCTGGAGCGAGACCCCGGGCAGCTATGCCAAGACCGAACTCCCGGCGTTCCTTGCTGCGACGACTCCGTCGAAGAGTGGCAAGACCATCGGCATCGTCACTGTGTCGGGCGTGATCGTCGACGGTGAGGCCGGACCGGGAACAGCAGGCGGTGCGCGGATCGCTCGCGTGCTCGACGAGGCGCTCGATGACGATTTCGCGGGACTGGTGGTGCGGGTGAACTCCCCGGGTGGCTCGGTAACGGCGTCGGAAGAAATCCGCCGCGCGATCGACCGCTATCGCGAGAAGGACATTCCAGTCGCCATTTCCTTCGCCAATGTCGCGGCAAGCGGCGGCTACTGGGTCGCCACGGCCGGCGACCGCGTGTTTGCCCAGCCGGAGACGATCACCGGATCGATCGGGGTCTTTGCCGTGTTGCCGACCTTCGAAGACGCCGCAGCCGAGATCGGCGTCAATGCCGACGGTTTCCGCACCACCCCCCTTTCCGGACAACCCGACCTGCTCGACGGCTTCAGTCCCGAAGTCGACGCGATCCTGCAGGCCTCGGTCGGCGACACCTACAGTGACTTCCTTACCCGCGTCAGCGAAGCGCGCGGGATGGATACGGCACGCGTGGACCAGATCGCGCAGGGTCGCGTCTGGGACGGCGGCACCGCTCGTCAACTCGGCCTTGTCGATCAGTTCGGGGGGCTTGGCGAAGCACTCGCCTGGGCCGCTGGCGAGGCTGGATTGGAAGACGGCGAGTGGCATCCGCGCTTCCTCGGCCAGGCGACCGGTCAGTACGACTCGCTGATCCGCCAGCTGGTCTCGGGTTCGATGGCCGACAAGCCTGCGCAAGTCCGCCGCGGCGACCTGTTCGCGATGGCATCCGAAAGGCGCAACCAGCTGATCGCGCGGCTCGGCAGAGACATTGAATTGCTCAGCGGCTCGCAGGGAGTACAGGCCTATTGCCTTGAGTGCCCGAGCGATCCGAGTATGGCCTCGCTCTCGAGCAAGGAAGCCATCACGCTGTTCGGACAGCTTCGCACCCTGATCGCCAACTGAGAATTGCGACTCAGTCTGCTTGCCAAGCGTGCGGACCCGCAGTAAAGGCGCGCCCCTGTCCGGCAGCGTAAGCTCCGCAGGACGGGCGCGTAGCTCAGTGGTAGAGCACACCCTTCACACGGGTGGGGTCGCAAGTTCAATCCTTGCCGCGCCCACCATCTTTTCAATGACTTAGAAGAGATGGGTTGCGCTTCCATATCCATAGCGCGCAGGCCCGGACGCACTCCCGAGATCCGCCTAAACTGCTGTTGGAGACCCGTCTAGGAGACCCACGGACCCGTGATTGCCAGAGTTCGGGTCGGTGCATAGGCGTTGACGAAGAACCACTTTCCATCGGTGGAGAAACACCCACCGGCCAGCTCGGTCTGCATACGCAGCCGCGCGAAGTCATAGGGGCGACCGTCCGGCGTGATTCCGCGAACGTGATTGTCGACCACTTCGGTATATTGGTCTTCGCACACCATCAGGTGACCGTTGGGCGCGACGCAGAGATTGTCACCGAAATTGAACTGCTCCTTGTTCTCGCTCTCGAAGAACAATTCGACCCGGTCCGGTCCCTTGTTGCGGCCCGGCGTCAGCCGGAAGATCTGCCCTAGCTTCTTCCCCCCGCCGCTGGTCGAACACACGTACAACTCGTCGGTGCCCATATGCATTCCTTCCCCGCGGGCAATCAGCGAAGCCCCTCGCCTTGCGGCACGGATGCGGAGATCGTCCCTCGGTGCTTCGACATCGTCGAGTTCGATCCAGCGCACGGGATAGGATCGGCCCACTGGCATAGCCGGGTCGCCCCAGTTGCGAGTGTCCGGCAACCCGTCGATGACCATCGCCTGCAGGCGGCCTCCATCGGCAAGCTTACCCGGAGTCCGAGGCAGGAACCTATAGATGACCCCATCGTCGCGATCTTCGGTCTGGTAGACATATCCGGTCTCGTGGTCGACACAGGCGGCTTCGTGGTTGAAGCGTCCCATCGCGCGCAACGGCACCGGATCGACCAGGCCGGTCGCATCCGCGGGCACTTCGAAGCACCATCCGTGATTGACCGCCAGCCCGTCACCATAGCGTTGCCCAGGGCCGGTCGGCGCTTCCTCGCAGCTCAGCCAGCTGCCCCACGGGGTAACCCCTCCCGAACAATTGCGAATTGTGCCGCCAAGGGTGCGGAACTGGCGCTTCACCTCGAGGGTGCGGGCATCAAGCACGATGTTGGTGGTGCCACCGGGCACGATTTCTCCGTTGCGCGTGCCAAAGCCCTTGGCGATCGGTCCGCCGGCATCATCCGAAGGGATCAGCTCGTGATTGCGCACGAGCACGATCTCCCCATTTCCAAGATCGAAGCAGCCCATCCCGTCTGCCTTGTCGGGAACGGTCCCGCCGTCGCTCATGTCATCTCCCAGGCGCGACAGGACCCGATACGAAAAGCCCTCCGGCAGATCGAGCATTCCTGCGGGATCGGGGATGAGCGGTCCGTAATTGGTGAAGGCTTGACCATCTAAAGGGGCAACCGCCCCGCGCGACATGCAGCCGCTGGCGACTAGAGCTGTGAATGCGCTTCCGGTTGCCGCGAGGAATTGTCGGCGATTCTGGGCAGCGATGGGCATTCTAGTGGTCTCCGAGCATTCTAACGCGACCTGGTTTCCCTTTCGGCACGGCCAAGGAAGTGTCCTTCTCCTTAGTCGGCCAATTCGCTCGATCCAAATCGACGTTCACGAGAGGCGGGCGAAATTCGCCACACCCGGGGCAGGCTTTCGAGCAGACTTGGGGACTGCAGCCGACCCAGCGATCAAGTCCGCGAGAGCTTCTGCGGCCGCGCCCAACCTATCGTGTTCAAGCCGGTAATACACCAGCTTGGCTTCTTTGCGGGTATCGACGAGTCCTGCCTTGCGCAGCACGCCCAGCTGCTGGGAGAGAGCCGGCTGACCGATCCCCGTCGCAGTCTCGATCTCGCCGACATTGAGTTCGACTCCGCGCAGGGCCTTGAGAACGCGCAAACGCAATGGATGGGCAACCGCCTTCAGTCCCTCGACCAGTGCCTCGTCCGTCATGGCTTGCCCCCCTGATCTTCGCGGCGAAGGAACCAGGACATCTCGTCTTCGGCTGCATAGACTTCGTCGAGACTGTTGCTTGGCGCCTTGAGCAGATCCTCCCCGGGGCTCCAGTTCGCGGGCGCCAACCCTCCGGTCGCGTCGATCGTCTGCAAGGCTTCGAGTGTTCGCAGCATCTCAGGTGTCGAGCGGCCGACATTGGCCGGGTAGCTGGTCATCGCGCGGATCACGCCGCTGGGATCGATGAAATATGTCGTGCGCACTGCTGCGCTATCGTTGTCGCCCGGAGCCACCATCCCGTAAGCACGACCGATCACCAGCGTCGGGTCTTCTATGATCGGAAAACGCACCTCGACACCGAACTGGTCGCGGATCATCCGCAGCCATGCAAAATGCGCAAAGAGACTGTCGACCGACAGCGCCATGAGACCGCAATCGAGCCTTTCGAAATCGTCTGCGCGTTTGGCCAGCTCGATGAATTCGGTGGTGCAAACCGGCGTGAAATCGGCCGGATGCGAAAACAGGATCAGCCACCTGCCGCGATAGTCCGAAAGCTTGACCGGGCCTATCGTGCTCCGCGCCTCGAAATCGGGCGCACGGTCTGCAATCCGCAGTCCGGAGTGAATTTCAGTACGTGCCGGGTCGATCGGAGCGTTCATTCCGTTGCGCATACCACTTGACAGGATTAATGCAATACATATACACATTTTATGAAATTGAAGGAGTAAATTCATGGCCTCCAGCGATGTGGCGCTTCAGGCGGCTGCCGAACAGGTCCGCAGCGCCCAGATGAACTCGGAAGAACGCCCGGAAATCTCCGGATTCTTCGATCCGGATACCTTCACGGTAACCTATGTTGTGCACGATCCTGTGACCCGCGAGGCCGCTGTGATCGACTCGGTCCTCGATTTCGATCCGAACTCAGGCCGCACGTCGTCAGGCTCGGCAGACCGCGTGATCGATTACATCACTTCGAATAATCTGAAAGTGGACTACCTGCTCGAGACCCACGCTCATGCCGACCATCTCTCGGCGGCGCCCTATTTGCAGGACAAAATCGGCGGAAAGATTGCGATTGGCGAACACATCACCACGGTACAGAATGTGTTCGGCAAGCTTTTCAATGCCGGAACCGAGTTCGAGCGCGATGGATCTCAGTTCGATGCGCTGTTTTCCGATGGCGACACATTCCGGATCGGTAACCTGCCGGTCACGGTGATGCACGTGCCCGGTCATACCCCGGCATGTATCGCCTACGTCATTGGCGATGCGGTGTTCGTCGGCGACACCATGTTCATGCCCGACTACGGCACCGCGCGGGTCGATTTTCCCGGTGGTGATGCACGCACTCTCTTCCGCTCGCTGAGGCGGATCCTGTCGCTGCCCGAAGAGACTCGGTTGTTTATGTGCCACGATTACCTGCCCGAAGGACGTGACGACTACGTGTGGGAAACGACCGTGGCGCAGGAACGCGAAGGAAACATCCATGCGCATGACGGGATCAGCGAAGATGAGTTCGTCGCCATGCGCGAGGCGCGGGATGCGAAGCTCGACATGCCGCGCCTGATCCTGCCGTCGGTGCAGGTCAACATGCGCGCTGGCCATATGCCACCCGCTGACGACAATGGCGTCACGTATCTAAAGCTGCCGGTGAATGCCGTATGACCTTGCCCGGATTTCCTGACGCTGCGCCGCTCGAGGGACTGGCCGGCGGCATTCTGATTGGACTGTCGGCGGCCTTGATGCTGCTCGGCGCTGGCCGAATAGCCGGCGTCTCGGGCATCGCTGCGCGCGCGACCGGGCTCAGCGACAGCAGCCTGCCGCGCTTATCCGCGTGGTTGTTCCTGCTTGGCCTTCCGGTCGGCGCGCTGATCGTCTCGCTGGCATCGGGCGGACTGTCCGCAAGTTTTGCTTCTCCGCTGCTCCTCGCCCTCGCCGGGGTGATCGTAGGGGTCGGCACACGACTCGGCAGCGGCTGCACCAGTGGCCACGGCGTATGTGGGATGAGCCGCTTTTCGCAACGTTCTATCGTCGCGACCCTGACCTTCATGGCGACCGGCTTCGCCACCGTTGCAGCGATGAACGCGCTCGGGATCGAGGTGCTGCAATGAACGACCGTTTCCTTGTTCCCGCCATTTCCGGAGTCGTGTTCGGCGCGGGGCTTGCGCTCGGCGGCATGACCGACCCGGCGCGGGTACGCGGGTTTCTCGACCTGTTCGGCGACTGGGACCCGACATTGGCCTTCGTCATGGGCGGAGCGGTGGTCGTGATGATGATCGCCTGGCGAATTCAGCCTCGGCTTCAGCGCCCGATGTTCGCCAAGGGCTTTTCCCTCCCCACACGGACCGACCTGACCCCCAGTCTGATCGGCGGGTCGGCGCTGTTCGGGATCGGCTGGGGGATCGCCGGGCTTTGCCCCGGCCCGGGGATTGCCGCGCTGGTGATCGAACCATTTTCCGCCGCCATCTTCGTCATCGCGATGCTGGTCGGGATGGCACTGATGAGAGTGATTGAACGCTAGCGCTGCGATCACGAGCGTGATCCCCGGAACTCTCGGCGCGCGGGATCGAGCAATGAGAAGGGATGGCCATGGCCAAGTCTAACGCACACACTGTCGTGATCATCGGCGGCGGGGCCGCAGGGATTGCTGCCGCAAGCTCACTTCTCAAGCGCCGCAAGAGCCTCGACATCGCGATCGTCGAGCCGCACGACACGCACGCCTATCAGCCCGGCTGGACAATGGTCGGCGGCGGAGTTTTCGACGCCGAGACGACCGTGCGCCCAATGGCGAGCGTGATGCCCAAAGGGGTGACATGGATCAAGCAGGCTGCAGCAACGTTCCAGCCGGAAGACCACCAAGTGACGCTCGCCGACGGATCGACCATCGGCTACAAAGCGCTCGTTGTCGCGCCGGGCATTCGGCTTGCATGGGAAAAGATCGAAGGGCTCGAGGCTACTCTCGGCAAGAACGGTGTCACGTCCAATTATCGGTACGACCTGGCACCCTACACCTGGGAAATGGTCCAACGCACGAAATCGGGACGCGCGATCTTCACCCAGCCGCCGATGCCGATCAAATGCGCGGGCGCGCCGCAGAAATCGATGTATCTTGCCTGCGACTACTGGCTGCGCGCAGGGGTTCTCGATCAGATCGACGTCGAGTTCCGCAATGCCGGGGGAGTGCTATTCGGTGTCGCCGACTATGTCCCCGCGCTAATGAGCTATGTCGAGAAGTATGGGATCGGGCTCGAACTCGGGAACGATCTGGTTTCTGTCGATGGACCAGCGCAAAAGGCGACGTTCAAGACCGAGGATGGCGAGAACACGGTCGAATTCGACATGATGCACGTTGTCCCGCCGCAGGTTGCACCGCAATTCCTCGCCGACAGCCCGCTCGCTGCGGAGAGCGGATTCACCGATGTCGACCACCACACGCTCCAGCATGTCCGCTATCCCAACGTTTTTGGTCTTGGGGATGCGGGTGGCATGCCCAACGCCAAGACCGCCGCTGCGGCCCGCAAGCAGGCTCCGGTGGTGGCAGTCAATGTGCTCCAGCAGCTCGATGGCAAGGGTCCGAAAGCGGGTTATGACGGCTATGGCTCCTGCCCGCTCACCGTTGAGCGCGGCAAGATCGTGCTCGCCGAATTCGGCTATGGCGGGAAACTGATGCCAAGCTTTCCCGAATGGCTCATTGATGGGACCAAACCCGCGCGCCTGTCGTGGATGCTGAAGGCCGACGCGCTGCCGTGGATCTACTGGAACGGTATGCTCAAGGGGCGCGAATGGCTTGCTGGCCCCGGCGGGTTGATCGCGCAATAATCGCGGCGCAGAAACAGGTCGCCTATGCTCAAGCGCTATCTCCCGATCCTGGAATGGGGCCGTACATACGATCGGCAGGTGCTGACCAGCGACCTGATGGCGGCGGTGATCGTCACCATCATGTTGATCCCGCAAAGCCTCGCCTATGCCCTTCTGGCGGGCCTGCCTCCGGTGGTCGGGCTTTACGCTTCGATCCTGCCGCTGATCCTCTACGCCGTTTTCGGAACCAGCCGCACCCTCGCGGTGGGTCCGGTGGCGGTTATCTCGCTGATGACCGCAAGCGCTGCCGGTGCGGTCGCGGACCAGGGAACAGCGGCGTACCTGGAAGCCGCGATCACATTGGCTTTCCTGTCGGGGGTGATGCTGGCCGTGCTCGGCCTCCTGCGCGCAGGCTTCCTCGCCAACCTGCTTTCGCACCCGGTCATCAGCGGCTTCATTACCGCCAGCGGTATCCTGATCGCGACCAGCCAGCTGCGGCATATCCTCGGCATTGGCGGAGGCGGTGACAATTGGCCGGAAATGCTTTCTTCGCTCGCGGAAGGGATCGGTGGGCTGAACCCAACCACGCTTGCAATCGGTATCCCCGCGATCGCCTTCCTGTTCTGGGTGCGCAAGGGAGCCAAACCATTGTTGGAGCGGTTGGGCATGCCCTCGCGAGCCGCCGACATGACCGCCAAGGCCGGGCCGGTCGTGGCCGTCGCGTTGTCGATCCTGGCCGTGATTGCGTTCGGCCTGGAGACGCGCGGCGTCGCAATTACCGGAACCATTCCGCAGGGCCTACCGCCTTTCGCCCTGCCCTCCACCGACCTGTCGCTTATCGAACAGCTTTGGGTTCCGGCCTTGCTGATTTCGATCATCGGCTTCGTCGAAAGCGTCTCGGTCGCGCAAACGCTCGCGGCAAAACGGCGCCAGCGCATTTCGCCCGACCAGGAACTCATCGGGCTCGGCGCCTCGAACGTCGCCAGCGCCTTTTCAGGCGGTTACCCGGTGACCGGCGGGTTCGCGCGCTCGGCGGTCAATTTCGATGCCGGCGCACAGACCCCCGCCGCCGGGGCGTTCACTGCCGTCGGGATTGCGCTGGCGACGCTGTTTCTCACGCCGCTGCTTTACAGCCTGCCGATCGCGACTCTGGCCGCTACGATCATCGTCGCGGTGCTCAGTCTCGTTGACCTCAAGACGCCAAGGCGCCTGTGGCTCTATTCCAAGGCCGATTTCGCTGCGCACCTGGCGACCATCGGCATAACTTTGGTAGCGGGGGTCGAAATGGGGGTGATCGCAGGGGTTGCGGTTGGCCTGCTACTCTATCTCTGGCGCGCCAGCCGCCCGCACGCGGCGATCGTCGGACGCGTTCCCGAAACCGAGCATTTCCGCAATGTCGAGCGGCACGATGTCTTCACTGTCCCCCACGTTCTCTCGATCCGCATCGACGAGGCGCTGACCTACCTCAATGCCCGCTGGCTGGAGGAATACGTGCTCGAGCGGGTCGCCGAGCGCCCCGAATTGCGACACGTCGTGCTGATGTGCTCGGCGGTGAACGAAGTGGACGCGTCGGGGCTCGAAAGCCTGGAGGCTATCAATCATCGGCTGGGTGACGGGAGGATCGGGCTGCATCTGTCGGAGGTCAAAGGCCCGGTCATGGACCGGCTTAAGCGCTCGCACTTCCTCGATGAACTGAACGGGGAAGTGTTCCTTTCGCAATCACGGGCGTTCGAGAAATGCGCCGCCGACGATGGCGCGCCGCCCGAGCCGCATGATCATTACATGGCGCGCGGCTTGATCTAAATGGGCCGAAGAGTCTTCAAGCGCTTGCCGCAGCGGACTGCTTCAGGCGCTGGTACAGGATCCGTGTCTCCAGCAGGTTCGAAATACGCAAACCCACCTCGATCACGTCGAACGGCTTCGAAACGAAATCCTTGGCCCCCAGTGCCAACGCCTTGCGCCGCGCCTGAATTGTGGTGTCGGCCGTCAGCACCAGCACTGGCCTGAACTCGTCGGCCAAATCGTGCCGCCCGAACGCCTCCAGCAGCTGAAACCCGTCGACTTCTGGCATCATCAGGTCGAGCAGAACGAGGTCGGGTTCGAAGTCGATATAGATCGCCAGCGCTTCGCGCGGGTCGGTAAGGCACTCGATATTCTTGTATCCCTCGCGCTCAAGAACGCTGCGCAGCAGCGCGATATTGGCTTCTTCGTCGTCGACGACGAGGATCTTGCGCGCGAGGATATCGCTCGCCTCGACCAGTCTTTGCGTCACTTGGCCATCTCCGGTCCGTCAGCTTCGGATTGCATTTCTTCTTCGGTCGCCCTGCCAAGGGTGAAGCAGAACCGCGCTCCGGGCTTCGCCGGTTCGTAGCGCAAGTCGCCGCCCATCGATTCTGCGAGGCTTTTCGATAAAGCAAGCCCCAGACCGGTGCCTTCCACGCGGGCGCGATCCTGCTGACCGAGACGATCGAACGCGGTGAAAAGGCGCGGTGCGTCAGCCTCCGCAATCCCGGGGCCATCATCCTCGACGATGAAGCGCACGAAGTCATCCTGGGCATCGGCAGTTAGGCGCACTCGCCTTCCGGTACGATTGTATTTCGCTGCATTGCCGATGAGGTTGAGAATAACCTGTGTGGTCCGGCGGCGATCTGCACGAATCGTCATCAGCTCGCTGGGTTTGTCGAGATCGAATTGAAGCCCAGCGCTCGCTACGATCGGGGCTGCGAGAGCATGCATGTCCTCAAGGAATGCGGCGACATCTATTCGCTCGATCTCGAGACCCGTCGCTCCCGCTTCGATACTCGAGATATCGAGCAGGTCGTTAATCAGCGACAGGAGATGACGCCCGGCCTTGGCAATCTGGCCGATCGCCTCGCGGTGGTGACTCTCGAATTCCTCTTCGGCAATCTCAAGCAATTGCCCGAAGCCGAGAATGGCGTTGAGCGGAGTGCGCAATTCGTGGCTGGTGCGTGACAGGAATTCGCTCTTGGCCCGGTTTGCGGCGACCGCTTCTTCGCGCGCAAGCCGAAGCGCTTCCTCGCTGCGGCGGCGCTCTGTCATGTCCCGCGTGACCTTGGCGAACCCCTGTAACTCGCCCGTCTCGTCGCGGAGGGCGGTGATCACGACGTTGGCCCAGAAGCGCGAACCATCCTTTCGCACGCGCCATCCTTCATCCTCGGCAGCACCTTGCTCGCGGGCGCGTTCGAGCATTTCGGCAGGGAGGTAGTCGCGGGTTTCCTCAGGATAGAACCGGCTGAAATGCTGTCCGAGAATCTCGTCGGCGCGCCAGCCCTTGATGCGCTCGGCACCAAGATTCCAGCTGGTGACCGTACCGTGTGTGTCGAGGGTAAAGATCCCGTAGTCACGCACCCTCTCGATCACGAGGCGAAACCGCTCTTCGCTCGCTCGCAGGTCGTCTTCTCGCGCCCGCAACAGCGCGCTGGCACGTCCCAGTCGTTGAGCCAGCCGCCCGATTTCGTCGGCTTCTTCGGGCAATTCGCTCAGCCGCTCCCCGCGGGCGAGCTTGCCGGCATTGTCTTCCAGTCGGCTGACTCGACGCACGATGCCAGTCGAGAAGAGGTAGACGCCGATAATGCTGCCGAGCAACCCAATCGCCGCACTGACCGCCGTCAACCGGAAGAAGCCTGTCCGCACATCGTCAACCAGTCCCTGACGGCGTTCAAGGACGATCGCCTCGGTGCGCTGGACGTCCTCGATTTCGCCCCGAACCGCGTCCAGCGCCAGCTTGTTGGCAACGAATGCATCCTCGACTGCCTCTGGGCCGATGGAAACCGAGCTCTCGGCCAATTCGATTGTCGACTTCAGCCCTTCTCTCTTCGCGGCCACAACCGGCACGAGCTCATCGAACTGGACCCGCACCACTTCATCCTGGATCGCAACGTCAAGACGCGCCATCGTCGCAGGCAGATCTGCCTCCGCGCGACGATATGGTTCAAGGAAGCGGTCTTCGCGTGTCAGCACGTAGCCGCGAACACCGGCAGCAGCCTCGGCCAGCAGCGCGTGCACCTGATAGGTGTCGCGCTGGATCGCGAAGGCCCGACGCACATCGTCCTCTGCCCGGGTTTCGGCGCTACTTGCAAGATAGAGCGAAACCAGCGAGCCGAGCAGGATCGCAAGCGGCAAGGCGATCACCACCAACCCCTTGAAAGCAAGGGGTCGATCGGTCCAGAACCGCAAGCCTGGCTTGGTGGATAGCTGGTTCATTGCTGCCTAGCTCGCGCTCGACTTGAGCCGGACCGCCAGGACGGCGGCCTGTGTTCGGTCAGCGACCCCGAGCTTCCCGATTATCCGCTCGACATGCACCTTTACGGTCGCAGGGCTGATTTCCAGATTGCGGGCGATTTCCTTGTTGGTCAGCCCCTCCGCGACCAGCTCTACTACATCCTGCTCACGCTGGGTCAGGATACTCTCTAGATCCCTCGATTGTGTCCGCGATCGATCTTCCTTCATGGCGGCATTGACGAGGTCGATCGGCAACGCCGACTGCCCAGCCATCACCTGATCAATCGCCGCGCAAAGATCGCCGATAGCGGTGTCTTTGAGGACATATCCCGCCGCGCCCACTGACAGCGCTTCACGGACATAACCGGGCATGTCGTGCAGGGTCAGCATGATGATGCGAGTCTGAAGGTCGAGCGCAGCTATCTGTCGTGTCGCTTCAAGCCCATCGATCCCTTCGCCCAAGCGGACATCCATCAGCACGACGTCGGGAATCAGCGACTTCGTGAGTTCGATCGCCTCTTCCCCGGTCGAGGCAAGCCCAACGACGTCGATCCCGCTTTCGAGCAACAGGGCCTTCAGACCTTCACGGGCGAGCTGGTGATCGTCGACGATCAGGATGCGAGGTGCTGACAATTCAGTCGTCCTTCGCCAGCCACGCTTCCACCACGACACCGCCCTTCTCACCGGGTTTCCAGACGAGAGAACCGCCGATCCCCGCCATGCGTTCCTTCATCACCTCGATTCCGACGTTGTCGCCCGTTCCGGATGCATTCTTGGTCTTCTCGCTGGGTCCCTGACCAAAATCGGTGATCCGCAGCACTCTGTTGGCAGAATCTTCGTCCAGGCGCGCTTCAATCAAGACGTCGCAGGGGATCGATGCATGTTTGCGGATATTGGAAACCGCTTCCTGCGCCACCCTGAACAGAGCCGTTTCGACCAGCGGGGAAAGCCGCGCGCCGCTCGAATTGAATCTCTGCGTGACCGTGCAGCCGTCTGCTTCAAGGCCGTCGGCCAGCAATTGCAACGCCGGGATCAATCCGAGATCGTCCAGCAATGTCGGTCGCAGACCGGCGATCACTCGCCTCAATTCGGAAACGAGGCTGCGCGCGATCTCGGTAGGCTTTGCACCGCCCGATCCTACGTTCACGCCTGCTCCCCCCGCTTCCGCGCTCTCCAGAATCCGGACGAGGGCGGTCGCAGTCTGGGCCACTCCATCGTGCAGTTCGTGTGAGACACGGCGGCGTTCTTCCTCCTGCGCCGTGAATATGCGTTCGACTAGCTGTTCAAGGCTCTTCTCACGATCCTGCAAAGTCGCAAGAAGCTGTGTCTTCTCGCGCTCCTTGCGAATCCGGTCGATTGCAGCTCCCATGAGATCCAATTGGATGCGAACCGCTTCCCGATCTTCCGGGTCGGCGATCGCATCGATTGAATCCAGACCCTCGATCTCGATATGGGCGACGATCTCACCCTGCGGCCCGGGCGCAGTGAGAGCGATGCCTGCGTCTTCATCCGCACCGCGCAGGGTCGCTCCGCGACTGCCGACGAAGAAAGCCAGCCGGTCGCCGCAGTTTTGCAGGATCTCTTCGAGGCTTTCGAAGTCCGCTTCGGCCAGAGCGCGCTCCGACGCAGAAATCAGCCGCATCCTCGCGGCACGACCTTCGGCTTCGCGATACAGGTCGCGTAGTTCGGCGATCGTCTCCGTGCCCGATGGGAAAAGGCCAGCGTTCTTGTTCATAGCTGCCATTCTAGGGCGTCCTGTAAAAACTGCATAGGCCAACTGGCCTACGCCGCTGAGCCTGCCATGTGGCGGATTTGCGCGTGTCGGGTGCGCCCTATTTCCCTTGCCACGGGTCAACCACGACCCCGTCACACTTCCGATCGGAGCTCGGCAATGTCAGCCCCCGACGCATTCAGGAGACGATACATGAATACCACCTTCGCTAAGGCCCTCGGCCTCGTCGCTGCCGGCACCTTGGCTGTCCCGGCCCTTGCAGGCAACGCACCGATCACCACCGAAGAAGTCGAAGCCGCGCAAAAGGCATGGGGTGACGGGATCGTCGCGATCAGCGCCACGCATGCCAGCGGCGGCGACTACGAGGAGCGCGCCCGCACACACCTCGACACCCTCTACAACTACGACAACGGCATGGTGCTGTTCAAACCGACCCTCGCGGCCGAGGACCAGTTTCGTGGCACCTATGATGAAGCCTTGAGCTATTTCGTCACCGGGATGCGGGCCGAAGACAGCGGTTTTGCCATCAAGGGTTGGACCAATGTCCGCTTCGAGAACGAAGGCATCGTTACCGATGACGACAACGCGACTGCCATGGGCAATTACTACTTCACTGGTCCCGACGGCTCGGTGACCAAAGTTGAGTACACCTTTGGCTACGTCCGCGGACCGGACGGCCAGCTGAAGATCAACACCCATCACAGCTCGGTGCCGTTCCAACCGGTTGCGGTCGCTTCCAGCCAATAATCGTCCGACCCTCAGATCGAGCGGGCAATCTTCCGCTCCACGATTGCCCGCTCGATCTCTCCCACAAGCGTTGGCCTCGCCTATCGCTTCTGAATTACCCAGGCGGTCCATCCGGTCCTCCCCCAAGACCCCCTCACGGATGGACCGCCACCCTTCTTCTTCCTGACACTTCCAACCCCTACAGCTTCGGAAACTTGCATGCTTTCTAAACGTGGTCCCAAACTGGGCCTCCTCGCACTACCGGCGTTCCTGCTTTGCGCACCAGCCTCTGCGACCGAAGACGATTTCAATATCTGGACGGGCCAGTTCGTCAGCTTCGATCTGGATGAAGACGGCGAATGGTATGTTCGCGGCGAGGCCCAGGAACGATTCACCAACGACGCCGACCGGCTGGGACAGCTTCTGCTGCGCTCCTTCGTGGGGTATAGGATCACCGACCGGGTCAATATCGGTGGAGGCTACGCCTATATCCTCACCGATCCGGTCGGGCCTGTGCAGATCAACGAACACCGCTTCTACCAGGAGCTCAACGTCCGATTGGTCCAGACCGACGGCGGGGTGACGGTCGATTCCCGCACCCGGCTGGAGCAGCGCACTTTCGAGGAAGGTAACCAGACAGCGTGGCGCCTGCGCAATTTTGTCCAGCTCCGCGCTCCGATCAGCGAGAACAACAAGTTTGTCGCCTACACCGAGCCGTTCATCGAGCTGAACGAGACCGATTTCCAGCGCGGCGGGCTGAGCGTGTGGCGCAATTTCGCCGGCGTCTCCGTGCCCCTCGCTGAAGGCATCGAAATGGTCCCAGGTTACCTCAACCAATATGTCGTTCGCGACGGCGAGGACCGGATGGACCATGTCGCGAACGTCAATGTCTTCATGAAGTTCTGAGCGCGCCGACCGGGAGGTTGCGCCGCCTCTTCCACCTGCGAGGGAACCCGGCTAATCGTTCAGGTAATGCACCTGTTCGAAATTCTCGTAATTGCGCATGTCATCGCCGGAACGACCGGCCTCATTGCTTTTTGGGTGCCGATCGCGACCCGTAAGGGAGCGCAATCGCATCGCAAGTGGGGCAAGATTGCATGTTATGGCTTCATGACGGCTGGCGCGCTGGCGATCGCGATGGCGCTCTTGTCGTTGTACGGGCCTGAAGAACGCATTCCCTCAGTCACCGATCGTCAACTGTTCGCCGGGCTGTTCGGCTGGATGATGCTGTATCTTGGCCTGCTGACAATCGGTTTTGCCGATTACGGACTTGCAGTTGTGAAATACGGGCGCGAACGGGAGGCGCTGCGCGCGCCGCGATACCAGCTGGTCATGCTCGCCGTGATTCTCTCAGCCTTATGGTGCGGCATTTACGGATTTGGCATCGGACAGGTGCTGATGATGGCGGTCGCCGTGCTCGGCGTCGTCGCCATGGCGTTGCAGGAGCTCTTCATCTGGCGCCCAGAAGTCGATCGCACCGCGTATATCGGGGAGCATTTTCGCGCGCTGATCGGCATGGGAATCTCGGCGTATACCGCATTCATGTCTGTCGGGTTGATCCGTTGGGTCCCCGATGAGGTTTTCAACCCGATGATCTGGGCCGGACCGAGCTTGATCGGTGTCTCGCTGATCATCTACTTCACGCATCAGGCGAACCAGAAGCGTCGCGCCCGCACCTGAGTTTCAGGTCTTCGACCACATCCGCGCAAGATTGGCGATATTCTTGTCGAGCGTCAGAAGCTCGATCGAATTCGCGTCGAGCTTATTGCGCAGCGATGCGCGCAGATTTTCGAAGTCGAACAGCAATTCCCGCTGCGCCTGATCTGAGATCAGACTTTCGATCCAGCCGACACAGACAATTCGCTCACCCTTGGTCACGGGCCGGACTTCGTGGATGCTGGTGGCAGGATAGAGCACCATTTCACCGGCCTTGCCCTTGATCTGCGAGGCCATGCTCGCGGTGTGCACAACCAGCTCGCCGCCTTCGTATTCCTCGGGTGAAGAGAGGAAGAGGGTGAAGGCAAGGTCCGTGCGCAGCTTGGCCTGCTCCGAACCCATGATCGCATTGTCGACATGCGGGCCATAGTGGCCGCCGTCGGCGGTCTTGCTGACCATAAGCCGGCTGAACCGGCGCGGTCGTGCCGCAGCCTTCACAATTGCGTTGCCACTGATCAGCGGCAGCAATTGATCGTGGATCTCCTGTCCTACCGGATCGGTCATCACCGCCTGTTGGTTATTTTTCACGGCACTCGCGACTTTCCCCGCGGTTGCCCGACCATCACGCCAGGTGAGTGCATCAAGGCGTCGCCGCAGCGACCCCAGCTTCGCTTCGTCGTCTATCGCGGAGATCTTCAGGATCATACCATTTCCCGCTCCATATGGAGTTGCGCCTGGGCGGCTCGTGACTAATGCTTGGGTAGAGATCGTATCGCTGGAGACCAGACAATGAAAGTTGCCTTGAAGACTTGGACCGGGCTGGGACTGGCGACGGCCCTTGTGGGCGCAGGCCTTGCAGGATGCGCCAGCGAAGGGGGAGAGGGTGGTGAAGGCGGCGAGGCCGCGCAAACGAGCCCGGGAGGCGAAGCCGGCGAAGGCGAAGGCGGCGAGGCTGGCGAAGGCGAAGGTGGCGGAAGCGGTAGCGATATCGGCGCCCTGCCCCTGCCTCAGCGACTTGCATTCATGTCCGGCCATGTTGCAGCGGGGATTGCGCTCTATCGCGCGGGCGAAAGCGAAGCTGCGGCCCCGCATCTGCTTCACCCGGTGTCCGAGACTCACGCCGACGAGCGCGCGGGTCTGGCAGACTTAGGCTTTGATGCCGAACCATTCCGAAGGGTTTCGGCAGCGCTAGAGGCCGGGCAATCGGCGGAAGAGATCAAGCCGCAACTCGAAACCGCCGAAGCCAATCTCGCATCCGTGCGAGAAACTGCGGGTGGCCATCCGGTTGAGTTGATCCGGTACCTTATGCAGGTCACGGTCGACGAATACACAATTGCCGTGCCCGGGGAGACAGTCACGGACCCGGGTGAGTATGCGGACGCATGGGGATTCGTGACGGTCGCGCGCGAGC
>JAAUYI010026974.1_pt1 | contig 18809 bp, 20 predicted proteins | sample 7278041 | NCBI WGS metagenome assembly JAAUYI01 (sample SAMN14350216, study PRJNA611818) | marine sediment metagenome | isolation source: surface marine sediment (0.6m) | place: French Polynesia: Moorea | collected 2018-08
ATGTGGGGAATTCCTCCCTGTGTTCTTCTCATAATTTTCTCCAAGTTGATCCATGAAGAACAATTATACTCTCTCAAACTTTATTTTGAAATTTTGTCAGGTGTTAAGATAAAAATCCAGACGCTTTAGTTTTAGAGTGGCTAGAAGTTTTTGGCGTTATAGAAGCAATTTGACATCCTTCTTGAAAAGGGGGGCTAAAAACCCCTTTGCTCTTAACGTCTGATAATATAAAGGGTATCTTTGTCGTGAAAACAGTTAGAAATGTATTTATATTTTCTCAAGAGTATCCCCCCCTATAGTTGGGGAGGTGTAACTCCTTTTACTGTGAATATCGTTAATGGTCTAGCTTCTCTAGGAATTAAAGTAAATCTTCTCACAATATGTGAAAAAGAAGGGTTCGAGCAACAAGATAATGGTGTAAATATTCATCGCATTCATGCATCTGGTATTTACAAAGATGAATATATTGATACTTCTGAAGGATTAAAAAGGCATTTTCAATTTTTGAAAAAAGCTAGGCATCTCTTCGAATGCGCAGTTCACAAGGAGGTTGCAGAAATTTCCAAACAAAAAGAATTAGAAATCGTTCAAAATCAAGCGATAGAAAAACAACAAGCAATGGAGAAGGACCTCTCCAAAGGCTTAAGTTTATAGGAGAAATAATATGATTACAGCAATTTTAGAAAAAGGTTGGGGAGGGGAAGTCGAGAAACTCTTAAGTAACACATATTACTCAGGAACAAGGCTTGTCCTTAGAGGGAAAAATGGTGGGAAGGCCGTTTTGGTCTCCGCAGAAGATTTGGATTTTTTGGAAAAAGTGGAAAAACTCTTAAAGTGGCGTATGCCATGAAGGTGAGCGGATTGTCCTTACTGGAAAGGAAGGAGCCCAAGTCGCCATTGTTCCCTTAGAAGATCTAGGTGTGTTAGAAGAACTTGAAAAGGAGGAGAGTGATGAAAAATGAAAAAGAAACCTTAGTAGATTCTATTTTTCCAAAGGAGGGCTCTTCTAAAAACTCTAACAAGCGAAAAGCCTTGAAGACATGGGCACAAGCATCTCCTTTCATAGCGCTTTTAGCCATGCTCCTCATTATGTGGGGATTCGGTCCTATCGGGATCGTAATTGGGCTCCTTTGCGGGGGAAGTTTGATCGGGATCATCACAACCTCGGTGATCATGAAAAAAAGTGGGAGAGACCCCTCAGCTCTTTTAGCTGCTGCTGCTGTAAAACCCCTCATGATTTTAATCGGCCTCTCGCTCTTTGTTGGAGCCTTGATCTATTTAGGACGGCCTGAATATATCAGTGTGCAAAAATCCTATCAAAAAGAGCATCCTGGAAAACCTTTTCCAAAAGATGAATTCTTTGGATTTATTATAGGAGAAACCTCTTTTAACGAGGCGGAAGAAATCTGTAAAAATTCAGGATTGCCTTTCACTGTTCGGCGCTTTGAAGATACAGAGATTCGATCCTTGTCTTGCAAGGGGTATGCAAATGGAGAGATTCCTATCGAGCATATCTCCATTCAATTTGATGATCAGGAGAAAATCTACTCAATGCTTGTTTGGCTCGACATGAAGAAACTTTCCGAGAAAGATATTCATGATGTTCATCGCGCTTTTAATTACAAATACAGTAAAAGGGGAGAGAAAGCATTTAATCCCAAGGAAGCAGACTTCCACTTTTCACCAAGTGGCGTGGAAATTTATTTTGATCCCGATTGGCATGGATCGCATATTAAAATTACAAATCTTCCCAAAGAGAAGGATGTAGAGAATTTCAGAAAAAATGCAAAATTGATTGCAGCAAAATGTGCAACTGAAAAATTTTTGCCAAAAAATGAAAAAATTGAGAAAAAATGACCTTCATATTTGACCGTGAATTGAATATTTTAATTGGGTTCGACAGGATTAGATTCCTACGAGTGCTTATGTCGAAAGAAAGCCGTTATAAGCTGTTATAGGGCAAATGCTAAAAAATGAGCAAGAAGTCTCGAAAATTTAAAGAATATTTTTTAAACTGCATAAAAGAAGATTTCTGTGGTATAAAAGCGGCGTTTAGGATTAGGACCATAAATTGATGAAGAAATTACCTATCGGGATTCAGAGCATACGTGAGATTTTAGAAGAAGATCAAGTGTATGTGGACAAAACAAAATTCGCTTTGAATTTGATAAAGAATGGAAAGCATTACTTTATATCTCGTCCTAGAAGGTTTGGAAAATCTCTTTTTATCAAAACTTTAGAACAAATCTTTAAAGGGAATAAAGAGCTTTTTAATGGGTGTGAAATCTATGAAAGTGATTATGACTGGCAGGAGTATCCAGTTCTGACCTTTGACTTTGTACAGATTTTAAACAACACGCCTGATAATCTGGAAGTAGCCCTTCTAGAATCTCTGCAAGATATGGCACTCACTTATGGTGTAACTGTTACTGGGGCTTCTAGTCAATCACAACTAAAAAGACTTATTCTGGCTCTTTCCAAAAAAAATCGAGTTGTTGTTTTAGTAGATGAATATGACAGTCCCATTATCAATAACCTTGAAGATATTACAATAGCTGAAAAGAACCGTAAACTACTAAAGAGCTTTTTTGGGACGTTAAAAGGTCTTGATGATCACTTAAAATTCACTTTTATTACCGGGATAAGCAAGTTTTCTCAAGTCTCTCTTTTTTCCGGTCTTAATAACCTCAAAGACATCACACTTGACTCCAGATATGCTGGAATGATGGGATATACTCAAGAAGAATTAAAAAACTATTTTTCTAACCATATCGAATCAATTATTCAAAATAGAAAAGAGCAAGGGAATCCAACGACAAAAGATAGCATCTTAGATGAGATCCGCACCTGGTATAATGGTTATAGGTTTTCCTGCGCAGAAATCTGCGTATATAATCCTTTTTCTACCCTTAACTACATGGATGAAAAAGAAGTCAAAACTTATTGGTATAGTTCCGGCACACCTTCCTTTTTAATCGACGAATTAAAAAGGCATTCAGAATCGATGGTCTCTCTGGATGGAACAACAGCTACAGAAGAAGAGTTAATGAATATTAGTTTCATAGATGGAATTGATCTAACAGCTTTGATGTACCAAACAGGATATTTTACCATCAAAGGATATAACTCTATTTCAAAAAGATATCAATTAGGGCTTCCTAATGAAGAAGTAAGGAGTGCCTTTATCAATTCCCTTGTAAGGAATTTTACAAGCATCACTAAGCTAAAATCATCGGAAGAACTGATAAAAGCACTAGAAAGCTATCAGCCAGGCTTTCTATTTAAACATTTAGAACTAGGGCTTTCTAGTTTCGCTTATCAAGTATTTGTCGATGCAAAGGAGCGCACCTATCAAGGTATGCTTCTATCGATGCTATATGGAATGGGATTTAACCCTCTATCAGAACGATCCACAAATACGGGACGCATTGATGTTGTTTTAGAAGTCTCAAATACAACATACATCATGGAGTTGAAACTCGATGGAAGCTCTAGTGCAGCTCTTAAACAGATCCATGATAAAAGCTATTTCAAGCCATACACACACAAAGGAAAGAAAATTGTGATCATAGGAGCCAATTTTTCTTCCAAAGAACGCAATGTATCAGACTGGAAGGCGGAACTTCTTTCTGAATCTGGAAAGCTGATCAAAGAAATTCTCCCTCAAAAAGGGCAATAGAAACCCTCTTTCTCAACGTCTGATAATAATTATTATGTTTGTAAATAATTGAATTTCAAATCTTTGCCGTAAAAAAGCTTAAGTGATACAGAGCTGTAAATGCTTTCCAATAGACCGAGCTGCCCCTATAAGAGTTTTTAGATTTGACGGTTGGCTTGGATCAAGCAGTCGATTGATTGAAGAACGGCTTGTTTGCATTCTTTCAGCAAGTTCTGATTTAGTCATTTCCTGTCTTTTCATTTCTTTTTTAAATTGCTGAACACTTGAACCAATATGTTTGTTTTTTTTCCTATCTACAAAACCTGTTATTAGACTCTTGGAATTCATTTTCAGCTAGTGACGCGAAAAAATGTCAACCGACTATCAAAAAAATTATCGTGTCAAAAAGAAACAGGGACAATCACTGGGTTTGGGAAAAATTTCTTGCAACAGCGCCGATAAGCTTGGCTCCATATAAGTTTTCCAAGATTTTCTATTGATTTAAATGGATGTTTCTAAATATGTTTAACAGTAAGACTTTTTTACAGAGCAAAGTATTTTGAAAATTCTAAAAGTGATCCACGGTTATCCCCCTCTTTACTCGGCAGGCTCAGAGGTTTACTCACAAACGCTCTGCAATGAGCTAGTCCAGCAAGGACACAAAGTCATGGTTTTTACAAGGCAAGAAAATGCTTATGCGCAAGAATACTCCGTTGATTGGACTTCCGATCCCTTGTGCAAAGAAATACAAATGGCCAGGATCAATATGGCCCACAGCAAAGACGGATACAGACATGCAGCTGTGGATCAAGCTTTTCGAAAAATAGCCATCGCATTCGATCCTGATATTGTCCATATCGGCCATCTTAATCACTTATCGACATCTATTGTCCAAGAAGCGGCTCAATTAGGACTGCCAATCATTTTTACCCTACATGATTTTTGGCTCATGTGCCCAAGAGGTCAGTTTCTTCAAACCATTCAGTCCAAGACAGACGATCTTTATCCTGTGTGTGATTCTCAAGAAAATGAAAAGTGTGCTCGTAAGTGTTACTGGAGATATTTTAGCTCTCAAGATAACAAAGAAGACATCTCGTATTGGACGGGTTGGGTTCAACGTCGTATGGATCATATTCGCAACGATATCCTACCCAAAATCGATCTGTTCCACGCCCCTTCGAATTATCTTATGCATCGTTTCTTGAGTAAGCTACCTATCGCTCCTGCAAAGATGGTTTATCTAGACTATGGATTTCACCGAGAAAGACTCCATTGTAGGGTCAGAGAAAAGAACACCCCTTTTACTTTTGGATACATTGGAACCCACAAACAAGCCAAAGGGATTTTTCACCTATTGCAAGCCTTTCGCGAGCTAAATCATCCTCAAGCAGAGCTGAAAATTTGGGGGACGCCTCTCCAACCCTTTACAAACTCATTGAAGGCTTATGTTGCAAACATGCCTTCATCTATTCAAAGCAAGATCCACTGGATGGGGGGATATTCCAACAAGGGCATTGTAGCTGATGTTTTTAACCATATTGATGCAATTGTGGTTCCTTCAATTTGGGGAGAAAACTCCCCTCTTGTTATCCATGAAGCTCTTGAAGCTCAAGTTGCTGTGATTACAGCTAATTATGGGGGGATGAAAGAATATGTTCACCATCAAGTCAATGGTCTATTATTTGAGCATCGCTCTTCTAAGAAACTCTTAGAGCAAATGACTATTCTTATGAAAGACTCTTCACTTTTGTCGCGCATTCAATCCAAAGGGTATATCCAGTCAGCTGATGGTCACATTCCAAGCATCGAAGAACATACGAAGCACATGACTTCGCTTTATCAACAAATTCTAAGAAATAGGAGTCCTTATGACCCAGAAACCCGGCCCCTGGCGCATCACTTTTGACACGAACCCTGATGATTGCAATCTCCAATGCATTATGTGCGAGGAGCACTCTATATATAGCACTTGTCAAACCCGGCGCAAACAGGAAGGAAGGCCCAGACGGAGAATGGATATTCAATTGATTCGTAAGATCTTAGAAGAAGCAAAAGGGACTCCTCTCCGTGAAATCATTCCGTCAACCATGGGAGAGCCTCTTCTATTCCGTCATTTTGAATCGATTATCGATCTATGTCATGAGTTTGATGTGAAGATGAACTTGACGACGAACGGCACTTTTCCAAAGCATGGAGCCACAAAGTGGGCGGAAAAAATCGTTCCTATTGGGTCGGATGTCAAAATCTCTTGGAATGGAGCCACTAAAAAAACTTCCGAGCTGATTATGATTGGCTCCAATTTTGAGCAACGTGTACAGAATATTAAAGATTTTATTCAGGTGCGAGATGCGATTGCAAAAGAAGGAGGGAACTTTTGTCGCGTCACATTTCAACTCACTTTTGTTGAACTGGGAATTGAAGAAATTCCAGCGGTTGTAAAACTTGCCGCCTCTTTAGGGGTAAACCGGGTCAAAGGGCACCATTTATGGGTCTTTACAAAAGAAATGGAAAATGAGTCGATGCGTAGAAGCCTTCAAGCAATTCGTAAATGGAATGCAATTGCACGCCTTGCCCATGAAACTGCAGAAAAATACCGTCTCCCAGATGGAAAAAAAGTGCTTCTTGAAAATATTTATGAACTAGATGAGCATGCAACCACAGAACTTCTCCCGGAAGGTGTTTGTCCATTCCTGGGTGAAGAGGCTTGGGTTTCTGCAAAAGGGCGGTTCAATCCCTGCTGCGCACCAGATGAAGACCGCAAAAAGCTAGGAGATTTTGGAACACTTGAAAACCAATCCATAGAGGATGTTTGGTCGAGTAAAAAGTATCAAAATCTTCGTAACAATTACCTCCAAAATGACGTATGCAAAAAATGCAACATGAGAAAAAAGATGAATGATTTAACAAGGTCTAGACATGCAGCTGAACTGGAAACAGTATAACGTCTCTCAAGACGAAACCCATCATATTTTCAAAGGCAACCCAGCCTATCCTCACCGCTTTTTGCGTGTCCTTAAGTTTCATCCTCCCGGAATCGCTCCTGTAAAAGACCTATCAGGGGCTTATCATATTAGTCCTAACGGGGCTCCACTGTATTCTAAACGCTATTATAAAACCTTTGGCTTTTACTGCGATCTTGCAGCAGTGGTTGATGAAGAGGGCTGGTTTCATATCTTCCATGATGGACTTCCCATGTATAAAGAGCGTTATGCGTGGTGTGGAAATTTTCAAGAAGGTTGCTGCGCTGTGAGAGACGTTAACGGTAACTATTTTCATATCAATATGAGGGGAAAAGCGCTTTATTCACAAATATATGCTTACGCAGGTGATTTCCATGATGGTGTGGCTGTAGTTCAGGAGATCAATGGTCTTCATTACCATGTTGATCCACATGGATTGAAAATTCACTCACAGGGATTCTTAGATCTGGATACCTTTCATAAAGGATATGCAAGAGCAAAAGATGCCTCGGGCTGGTTTCATATCGACCGTCAAGGAAATCCTCTTTATTTGACCAGATACACCATGGTTGAGCCTTTTTATAATGGGTATGCAAGGGTAGAGAATGAAGAAGGGCTCAGGGTCATTGATGAAAAGGGAGGTGTCATTCAAGAGCTTTACTCAAAAAACAAAAGCTCTTTAAACAAAGGCTCTTTCCATAAAGTTTCAAAAGATTTGGTTTCTTATTGGAAGCTGTATACCTTAGAAGCCGCCACTAAACTTCAGATTTTTGCATCTCTTCCGGGTACTTTGGAAACTCTTGTAGCTAAGACCCTTTTAAAGCCTAGTATGCTCGAAAAAATCCTTCTTGCTTTACTGGAAATAGACTATGTGGAAAAAATCCAAAATCAATGGAAACTATCAGAGAAAGGAATGTTTCTTACCTCTAAGCACCCTCTTTCCCTCACTCATGCACAAGGCCTTTGGATGGCAGAACATCTAGAAGCGTGGAAAGAAGTGGCAACATCTCTTCAGCAAGAGCAATCTTCTTTTGAGCATTTATATCGTCAAAACTGGTTTGACTTTATTAAAAACAATCCTGAAAAAGAAGCTTTTTATCACCAAGTTCTTTCTCATTATGCCTCGAATGACTATCAAGCTTTTGGAGAGGTCATTGATTGCACAAAGCACCAATTGGTCGCAGATATTGGAGGATCAACAGGAACTCTTATAAAAATGCTTCTAAAAAAATACCCTCATATTGAGGGAGCTATTTTAGATCGCCCTTCTGTTTTAGAAAAATGTGAACTCCAACCTCGTTTAACAACTATTTCTCTCGACTTTTTTAAAAAATGGCCAAAATGTTCCTTTGATGGGATCATTTTATCAAGAGTTTTGCATGACTGGGAAGATAGAAAAGCCCTTCATATATTAAAAGAAGTGAGAAAAATAACTCAGAATAATGGGCGTCTTTATATCATTGAGAACCTTTTAGATAAGGATAGTGGAAGAGGGGCTTTACTTAATCTCAATATGTGGGTCATGACCGGTGGGAAAGAACGTACGTTAGAGGAATTCGAAAATCTTTGCTCTCAAGCGAAATTTTCTTTACATGCTGTTTTTCCCCTAAATACCCCATCCTCGATTCTTGTGTTCGATCCCCTATAGGATACAAGCCATCCCCGCTTGTTCTTTTTTATCATAATCCCTTCTAAAAAATTAGGCATAAGCGCTTTGCAAGAAGTCTGTTTGAATAAAAAACAGGCCAGAATGGCAACACATATATCATGGGTGACCCATATAGAAGCAGAGGCGTTTTTCTCTAATAAAACTGAGAGCATCCTTTGACATCCAGTTTCAACAGAAAAAAAACCTGGAAGACTTTTTTCTTGGAGATAGAGATCGATTACATTTGGGAGGGAATACTTTTTAAAGAAAGTAGCGGCCTGCTGAGGGTTTTGAATAAAAAATCCAGGGTCTCCTAAAAGAGAGCTTTTCTTAACGGCTTTGTTAGATCCTACACCTCTGCTTATTGCTTCAGCAGTTTCTACACACCTTTTGATCGGACTGCTCCAAATACAATAGCTCAGTTTATTGGAGGTTAAATGCTTACCCAGCGAAGTGGAGGCACATTTTCCTTCGGGGGTAATGGAAACATTGTGTCCCCAGGAGCTTTGCTCAAAAGGTGGGCGATGCGCGTGTCTTAAAAAAAGCTGTTCAAAGAATTGCATGTTCTCCTTGCACAATGTGAGAGGCAAGTTGGTATTGATGAATCAGGCGCCGCATTCCCTCCTGCACACCCACACAAGGTTTCCAGTGTAAAAGAGTTTCTGCGCGAGAAGGATCCCCATAAAAACGGGCAACATCATAATTCCTCGAAGGAGCTTCAACAATTTCTATGGGATATTTACTAGCCTGTTGTGCAAAAGAGGCTGCCTTTCCTAAACTTGTAGCTTCACCCGTAGTAAAATGAATAGGAGGAAGAGATGCATCAGTATGACTCAAATGATACAGAAAGGATAGAATTCCTTGCACTACGTCTTCGATATACGTGAAATCAAAGAGATTGTCTTTTCCATCGATTCTTATCTTTGTCCCATAGGCTGCGGCTAGACAAAATGCAGGAATGACCCGATCTGGATGGTCACAGATCCTTCCGAAAACATTTGAAAAACGGACGACGGCTGCTTTTAGCCCTCTTTGTGTTGCCTGTGCTACAGCTCTTTCTGCTGCAATCTTTGAATCTCCATAAATATTGACCGGGATCAAAGGAGCTGTTTCTTTAACGGGAAGCTCCTCTTGCTGTCCATAGACTTCTCGACTACTTGCGTATAAAACCCAAGGCTTTTTAGGTGAGGCTAAAGCAGCTTCTAAAATATTTTTCGTCCCTTCAACATTCGTATCCCAACATAATTTAGGGTTCTTTTCGCCAAATACAACGCGAGAAACAGCCGCTAGATGAACAACCCCCTCAACGTCTTGCATTGCTTTAGTCACTTGCTCATGGTTGAGGATATCTCCATAGTGGGGATGATGGGGTTCTAACTTATTATCAAATCCAAAGGCAGAAATTCCCAGACGAATAAGAGTAGTGGACAGAGCAGATCCAATGAGCCCTTCTGAGCCCGTGATTAAGACTTTCATGGTACACCTTGCATTTAGTTTACAGCTACACTAGCTCTATAAACATTATTTTGTAAAGGATCATTTTTGCGCATCCAGCTCTCCAAAACTAAAAGGTTAAAGATCGCGCGGCTGTATCTTCCAGGAGATGTACAAAGAATTTCCAATCCTTTTTTTGAAAACCAGCCCATTTGATTAAGCGCCCCATATAGCAAACGCTCTTTCATCCAAAGGTGGAGATCCTTTTGAAACCATTCCCCTAATGGAACGCCAAACCCTTGTTTCTTGCGCAGAAGAATTCCTTTTGGAAGCAACTCTCTTACCGCTTCTCTTAGGAGTTTCTTACCGCGCATTTTTGAACGCTCTTGCAACTGCTCTAGTGAAGCACTTAGAGCCATAGAAGTCACTTCCTGCATAAGAAAGGGAGCCCTGGCTTCAAGTCCTACTCCCATAGTTGCTCGGTCTACTTTCAGTAAGATATCATCTGGCAAATAGGACAGCAGATCGCTTAAGGATCGATCTCTCAATGTATGCTCTTTACTTACTTTCCATTCTGTTGAGTAATCTAGTGGAGATCGCACTGTTTGATCATAGAATTCTTTTTTAAAGATAAGCTTCCAAGTCGATCGATCAATGGGAGCAAAGGTATCAACATAGTCAGCTGTAGGATCTTCAAAAAAGTAGCGCTCATAGCCGTGAAAAAATTCATCGGCGCCATCTCCTGTTAAAACAACATCCACTTCTTCTTTTGCCCGTCGAGCAATGCAGTGGGTTGGAATCATCGACTCATCGCCAAAAGGTTCTCCGTACAAAGAAACAATATGATCAAAGTATTGAGCCATGAACTTAGAAGTGCAATAAACGATTTTTGGATGAAGATCAAGACTTTGACATAGGAGTTTGTGATAAAAGCCTTCTGAATAATCTTCTTCTTTCCAATCAATGGAATAGACAGGAAATGATTCCTTGACCTCTTTCAAAAGGGCAACAATCGTGGAAGAATCCAAACCTCCACTTAAAAAGGCTCCGATGGGCTTATCTGATATAGAGCATTGACGCACTGCTTTTCGCAGTGTTTCCAATAAAAACTCGGAAGATTTTGTGGCTTTGGATAAATTTTTGGGTAGTGATATCTTTTCACCTCCTGTGATCCTTGTTGCCAACGAAGATAGCAACCAGGCTTGAGTTTGTAGATATTCTTCCAGCCGCAGTAAGGGCTTGGGATATAGCTGTATTTTAAAAAAGTAGCGAGATCTTGTTCATCTCTTTCCCACTTCACATGCTTCCATGGAGTCAGTCCCCCTATTTCAGAAGCAAAAGCAATGCCTTCCTGCGTTTCTATATAGTATAGAGGCTTTTCACCCCAGTTGTCACGCACGAGATAAAGAGATTCTTTTTTTTCATCCCAAATCGCAAACGAAAACATTCCTGATAACTTCTGAAACCCGTTTTCTCCAAAGTGACGATAAACTTCTAGAACAACTTCTGTATCACTTGCTGTTTTCCACAAAGCTTGTGTGCACTGATGACGCAATTCAGCGGTATTGTAAATTTCTCCGTTGAAAACTAGAACCATTCCCCCCTTTTCAAAAGGTTGTTTTCCTTTTTCAGGATCCCGGATAGCAAGACGCGTGGAAGCAAGAGCAACCCCTGGCTTAACACAAATACCCCTTGCATCGGGTCCCCTATGAGAGATTTTCTTACAGACATCGTCGAGAGTGGTGACTAATTCTTCCTTGGAAAAACTTTCTCCAACAAAACCACCTATTCCGCACATAGTTTTACCTTCTATGGTTAAGGTGTCTTCGCAGTTTTAAGCGATCCATGGGAGGATAAGCAGGAAGCTTAAAACGGATATAGTCTAGGTCTTCAGTTTGGCTCTTCTTGTCGTGGTTGTGCACATTTCCTGCATGAAGGCGATAGACGTAAAGAGGGGTGTCGATAAAAGCAACATGCTTGGGGTCTGCCAAAAGTTCAAGCATCGGATAGATGAAAGCGCTATCACCAGAAGCGCGAATAGGAGTTCCATCTGGTCGGAGAAAATCTTTAGGGTCGATAAGATCCCAGAGCCACTTACGAAAGGTGCGGAGGTGAAAGCATCGAAACCCCTCCTGTCGAAAGGCTCCACTACTCCAGGCACTAGCAGAATATTTTGTATTTACGGTTTGCTTATCAGAAAAGTACTGAAACATAGGATCTTGGTAGGGGCGAAAGTCCAATAGAACGTTTCCATATGTCAGCGCAATAGCTGGATTTTCATAAGCCTTTGCGACATACATCAATGCATCTCCTAATAGATAGTCATCTCCATCAACCAAGCAGACAATGCTATAGGGATCTTGGAGTTTTTTCATTCCTTGATGGATCGCACCCAACTGATAGTGACGATGGCTCAAAAAGAGAACTTTCCCTTCCATTAACAAAAGAAGCTGGTCCCTTTCAATTCTAGAGTACTTGGACGCATCATCTACATACAGCCAGTCAAAAGAGTGCCTGCCCTGTTGTCCTAGAATTGAATGGATACATCTTTCGGCAAATGGGAGAGCTTTTCTCCCCACCATCAGAAAAAAAACTTCATACCGTAAAGATAGAATAAGTTGCATTTAAAGTAAAAAGATTATTACTTTGTATAGATGAAAAATAACCTGCTTATAAAGATGCTCAAATCCACCATCTTGTCAACAGTCAGCTCCTTTAAGGGTCGGCTCATCTCAATCGCTTTCTTAGGATTTTTCTGGTGCTTAAAAGATATTGTTACTTCTTATCTTGTCAGAAGAATGATCGATACATCCCTCGCCCTGGAGGTTCTCCAGAAGACCATCCTTGAGTCCATGATTCTTATCGGTATTGCCTGGGCAATTATGGAAGTTTGCGTGCGCATTCAAGGGAGACTCCTTGTACACACGTTACCCCCCATTCGCACGTCTTTGTATAAAAAGCTTACAGATCGCGTTAAAGACTATCCACTCCCGTTTTTTAAAAGCCAACTTTCGGGGAACCTGTCGGATAAAATCCAAGGAGCGGCCATTGGGAGTGAAACCCTTTTATCCATTTGTTTAATTTCTTTCATTCCTGTTTTTTCCCATCTACTCTTATCCCTAATCTTAGTCACCTCTATCAGTCTAAAGCTGGGAGGAATCTTTCTATGCTGGACGACCTTTCACCTATATGTCACATGGAAAATGGGGATACGTTCATTAGAAAAGACTAAAATCTCTGCAAAAGCGCGTTCTAATCTCCAAGCGCGCATTTTGGATAGTCTTTTTAATATTTTTTCTGTCAAGACCTTCTCAAGAGAAGCCTATGAATCAAACTACCTAAAAAGCTATCTTGATGAAGAATTGCGGACTACCCAAAAAGCTCAACATTACTTAGAAAAAGTGCGTTGGATACTGGCGGGATCGAGTCTTACCATGCTCCTGTTCACCCTTTCAGTGAGTTATTTAGAGTGGAAAAGCAAGGCGCTCTCTCTTGGATCTATGACTCTTGTGATTATGCTCTTGTTAAGTCTGACAAATTTCCTTTGGTACTTGAGTATGGAGCTTATCCGTTTTCAAGAAGAGCTTGGCAGGGTGAAAGAAAATTTTGATGTATTATTTTCAGGAATTCCTGAAGAAAAAATAGACGTACGTTCTTTTACTCCCAAAGGACATCTCTCATTAAAGAATGTGACATTTGGTTATGACACTCCTTTAGTTAAAGATTTATCCTTTTCATTAAGTCCCGGGAAAAGCCTTGCCATCACAGGACTTTCAGGCTCTGGAAAAACAACTTTAATGCACCTTCTACTGTCCCATATCCAAGCTGCAACAGGACAGATAGAAATTGATGGAACCTCTATCAATAACTTATCTCAGGTTGACGTGCGCAATGCCTTTGCTGTTGTTCCCCAAAATCCCTCCCTGTTTCACAGGTCCATTCGCGAGAACCTGCTCTATGGAAATCCTTCAGCCTGCGAAGAAGAGATTACAAAAGCACTTAAAGCAGCTAATTGTGATTCTTTGATAGATATCCTCCCTTTAGGGCTAGATACAATTGTAGGAGACAAAGGTGACAAACTTTCTGGAGGACAAAAGCAGAGAGTCGCTATAGCGAGAGCCCTTCTTAAAAAAAGTCCCATTCTTATCTTAGACGAACCAACAGCTAGTTTAGACGAAGAAACGGGACTTTCAACCATAAAAAACATGCTTGCTCTTGCAAAAAACCGGAGCCTTATTGTCATTACCCACCAGAAAAAAATTGCCGCTTTAATGGACCATCAACTATCTATCAAGTAAGCACTCTTAGATTCTACGTTCTGCACACTTTTTTTATAGCGCTCACTCATTGACATCCTTTCCGCTGTTAAAGCTTGCATGATCCATGGAGCTTGACAAAGGCATCAAAGACTCGTGCTGCATGCCCTTTGGCCTTGACATTCTTCCATTCCTTAACAACCTCCCCTTTTGGATTAATAAGGAAAGTTGAACGGATCACCCCCTTGTACTCCTTGCCATAGTTTTTCTTCAGTCCCCATGCTCCATACTTTTTAAGAACTTCCTGATCAGGATCTGATAGAAGGGTAACTGTTAAATTCTGTTTCTCAATGAAACGTCTATGACTTTCTGGAGAATCAGGACTCACACCAAGAATCACCACATCAGGAGTTTCTTTTTGCAGGACCGTAAAATCAACCGCCTCTGTTGTACATCCAGGCGTATCATCTTTAGGATAAAAGTAGAGAACGACCCATTTTCCACGAAAATCTTCTAGCGCTACAACGTTTCCTTCTGAATTTTTTAATTTAAACGATTCTGCATTTTTCATCTTTGTCTCCTAAAAATTCAAAAGAATAATTCATCCATAAAAAATCAGCAATTGATAAAAAAAACTGCTGTTAATGTAATCAAAAAATCAAGGCACGCATGAAGGCATACCAAAAAGAATGGTTGTGTTTGATGCTGCGTGCATTTTTATCTTTTCCGCACATTCTTGAGATATACCCTTTAAAAGATTAGCTATCCAAGCTGGAAAATACCTAGGTGGAGCAGGTGCAAAAATGTGAACATGATCGATATCTGTTGCAATAGCAATAATCGATAATCTGTTTTTCTCGGCATATTCATGCATCAGATTCTTGAGCTCTTTTTGAACTTCCCCGATAAGGATTTTTTTCTATACCATGGGAAGTAAGACAAAACAAGAGAAAACATTTTTATAATAGATGCCTCATATGCGTAAATCAGGTGAATTGGTATCCATACCAAAGGGAACTCATCCTTTGATCAGCAAAGCAACAGGTAGAGGGTCTTGCCAAATGTGCAGAGTGAACAAATATAGCTTTCCTCGAACGTCAGCAAAAAAAAGTAAAGTGGTTAAAGGTTTTATAACTGGTGATCTTGTTAAAGCGATTGTAAGCACTGGCAAGAAGGTGGGCACATACGTAGGAAGAGTTGCTGTAAGATCAGCAGGCAGCTTCGATAGTAAAACAACGAACGGAGGCGTTCAAGGTATTAGCTGGAAATATTGTCAGCGACTCCAAAAAGTGGACGGCTATTTGTACAACTAACTCTAGGAGGTTGCGCTTTTTTTCCTCTATCTAAAGAAAGAGGTTTCCAGCGCAAAAATTGGTTGCACAGACTCACATTGGCCATCCCGGTGTTCTTGAAAACAGGATCGACAGGAGTGTTGAAAAAGCAATTAGAAATACAAAAGATCTGGATCATCCCTTCCATTTTACACCCACTTAACTTGTAGGGTTACTGGCGGGGATGGAACGTATCAAAAGCTTCGAACAACCGCTTTTTTGAAAGATGAGTGTAACGCTCGGTGGTTCCAATAGCAGCATGACCGAGCAATTCTTGAATCACCCGAAGATCTGCTCCACGATCAAGGAGGTGGGTTGCAAACGAATGGCGCAAAGTATGAGGCGAGATTTCCTTTTCAATTCCTGCTTGCTTTGCATAAAACTTCACCCGCTCCCATAGCGTTGTCCGATTCAGTCTTTTTCCCCTTTTAGAAAGAAAAAGAGGACGCTTTTCCCCTTTATCATTGCGCCACTTTCCTAAATAGGCGTCAATGGCACATAGCGCCTCTTCTCCAATGGGAACAATCCGCTCTTTCCCCCCTTTCCCAAGGACACGAATCGTATTCTCACCAACATCGTGGACATTTAACAAGCAAAGCTCATGAGCGCGGATTCCCGTTGCATAGAGGGTTTCAAGGATCGCTCTGTCGCGCATCCCCTCTTCCTCTTCACCTCCCGGAGCCATAAGAAGAGCTTCAACTTCTTCTCCACTTAAAACTTCGGGGACGAGCTGCCAGATTTTAGGCAGGTCTAAAAGCTCTGTCGGATCCTTTTCAATCACCCCTTCCCGTCTTAAGAAACGGAAAAAAACGTGGAGAGCCATTAAGTTGCGATAGATCGAACTGCTGGCCAACCCTTGCTCTTTTAAAAGCGCTAAATGAGAGACAATATCCTCTTCAACAACAACTTTTTTCGCACGCTTGCAAAAACGGCGGATATCTGTGCCATAGGCTTTGATCGTATTGATCGAAAGCCCTTTTTCAGCACCGATATAAGATAAGAAATCATTGATATAATTTTTCCATTGCATACAGTTATCATCTAAAATTAGGGCCCCTTTTGCAAGAAGAAATAGAATGAACAAAAACAATCAGTGGAGCAGCAACGGCATCAAAAGACTTTGCTCTCTAAGATCTCTTTAGTAATCGATTTAGGCCAGCTTTGCTTTAGAAGCTACAAAACGCGTGCTACCACGACAAGAAGCATCAAGCCCTTGAGAGCAATTCTCATCTTCATCTTTGTTAAACTTCCACTGGTCATTGGAGTAGATAGCGACACCTGACCAAAGTACAAACATCACTGCGCCGATAATGGTCGGTGCTAATCCGCCAGAGAAAAACATTCCAGTTCCGGCGATCATGATTAAAAGGACATTACTGACAAAGAAAGCGAGTTTATCGTTCTTATCCATCTCTCCGGACCCAAGAGCTTGGTGGAGGAAATAGCCATCAATCACAAGCATTCCAATTGCTGACACGACCCAAGCTGCTGCAATCACAATTCCAAGAGCTTCAGTACAAGCAACCGTTCCTGCAACAAGAGCAAAAACTCCAACCAAGCATAGGAAAATGATTCCAGCATGAAGACTTTGATTCTTTTTCATTTCAGCTTTAACGCTGTCGATGATTCCTTGAGCTTCTTCAACCCCTTCCCCTTTATCAAGCTTATTTAACAGGCTCTCATGAAACGGCTTGTTTAACTCTTTACGTATAAGACCGGCAGATTCTACTCCAGTTTTTAGGGAAAACTCGGCTGTTTTCTTTACCTTATACTTGTAGAAATGCTTTTTAAAATGGCCATAGAGACGTTCATGAGAAAAGTCCCCTGTGGTGTATTTCCCAGCTTCTTTCCAAAGAAGACGTCTTTCTGCCAAGGTATATTGGGTATGATCGGTGCTACCAGGAGCAATGGGAACTTTTTCATCCCAAATCTTAGGATCTTCAGCAATCCCTTTCAAGAACTTTTTCCTGTCTTCGATCGTTCCTTCTAATTTTCTCATCAAAGTCCTAAGACCCACACGCGCTTTTCCAGAAGGGGTTTCTTCTTGCTTCATTGCTGTATCAAGTTTCGACCCAAATTCGACGTTTTGGGTTACGCTTATGGCACTTGGAGGTGCAAGTAAGAGGTAAGTTCCCGTATGAAAAACCGACCCTATCGCTGCTAAAGTGGACGTTGCTACAGCGACAGATTTTGCTGTGGTGTAGGTCCCGGCAATTGAAAGGGCCTGGACAGGTGTAAATGTCAGACCACCCATGATTTCCATAGGCGCACGAGCGATGTTAACAGCCCCGATCACTTTTCCAGTGACATCGCCGATCTCCTCCGAGCGGTTATAGAGTTTTATCCCCCTTTTTCCAGTAACATATCCTGTATAAACACTAAACATCGAGGTCAAACCCAAGGCATGGATACCCGCAGGATCAGGTTTCCCATGGATCGCATGAACAAGACTCGTAGTTGAACATGGAATCCCCATGATGTCACCGCCAACATAAAGGAATTCGGCGGTTTTCATTGTTTCTTCAACTGCCTTGGGGGTATTTTGAATAGCCTTTTGTCCGATTCGATCCACGGTTTGTATGGGGGAAATCTTTTCAAACGTGGAGGATTCTGAACGACTATGATAGTCCTCAGCTCTTCCAAAAGACCTTTTAAGATTTAACCCTTCCATTTTGCATCTCCTTCAGCGTGCAACATACGCATAATTATTATAGATAATAACTATTTTAATGTCAATTTATTAAATCTTTAAATTATGACAGGAAATCGCAAAGGGCGATCAGAATATCTCTTAAGACTTCTAAGGGGCGCTGCTCCCCGTTAAAACGGCTGATCAGCTTCTCATCGTAATGCTTTAAAATCGGGAAGGTTTCATTTTCATAGATTTCCATCCTTCTTTTCAAAACAGCTTCATCACAATCATCTTGCCGCTTTTCTACAAGTGATCGTCTTTTGAGTCTTTGGATCAAAACAGTGGTATTACGGGATTCCAGAAGAATGATTTTCTTCACGTTGATGCAACGCTCCAAAATCTCGGCCTGCTTCACAGTCCGAGGGATTCCATCAAGAAGAAGGAGCTGCTCTTTTGGAAAATATTGGTTTGTGGCGATCAGTCCCATCACATAATGGTGCCAGATCTCGATCGTCATAGCATCGGGAAGAAGCATCCCTTTACCCGCATAACTATGATAGAGCTTGCCTGCTGGAGATTCAGGAGAAAGGCCTCGAAAGACATCGCCTGAAGATAGGTGGAAATGATTTCCGGCGCTACTTAGAAATTTTCCTTGGGTCCCTTTTCCAGATCCTGGAGGACCAAATATGAGTACTGACTGAAATTTTTCCGCATGGTGAGGAATCATCCGCTTTTCCGTAAGCAAAATTTTACAAAACAACTCTAAACTTCACTGTAGCATGAACCGATCCCGAATAAAAGGTTTGAGTTGATTTCTGCAGTTTTTGAACAGATTTTTCACTCTCTTTTTGACCGTATTGTCCATGAGGAAAGGGTCTAAAAGAGGCTGA
>JAAUYI010002271.1_pt1 | contig 18789 bp, 12 predicted proteins | sample 7278041 | NCBI WGS metagenome assembly JAAUYI01 (sample SAMN14350216, study PRJNA611818) | marine sediment metagenome | isolation source: surface marine sediment (0.6m) | place: French Polynesia: Moorea | collected 2018-08
AACCATCTGCTCCATGCCGATTCCCACCACCGTGATATCGGCGGTGCTGAAACTTATCGGTCCGTTGAGCGACCCTACGAGTTCGTCGCCGTCCGCGCCCTGCCCATCCAGTGACCAATTGAGCATCGCCGTGCCGGACGCAGCCACACCCGCGTCGAGAGCGGCGGTCGCCTGGCCTATGTCGAAATCCGTGACCGCTCCTTCCGTGGAAAGCTGAGCGGTGTTGTAGCGACCGTTGAACACCGCCTTGAAGCCGATGTCGCCGCCGTGCAGCGTGGCTTTCACGGGGTCGAGGGTCGCGACGCCGTCCACGACGCGCAGTCCGGCTTCCACGTTCTCCAGCACGTGGGCGTCCACCGTTACCTTGTCGATCCGCAGGTCGGCCTTCGTATCGATCATGCGCAGTGAGTGGAGCGGCAGGCTGGTGGGTCCGGTTTCCGCCGAATCGTCAGGCTCCGCCTCGGCGGCGGCTGCCTCGGGACCGGCGAGCACGAGCAGCGCCGGGGTCAGCTCGCTGAGATTCAGGCTGGCATCGATCTGCGGGCTCTCAAAGGAGGCGAAGCGCAGCCTGCCTTCGCCGGCCAGTCCGTCCGACTGCAGGGCGATCTCGACCTCGGCGATTTGTGTCTGGATGTTGAAGTCTCCGCTGGCGGTTATCGCCAGGGGCTCCGGTGTGGCACCGCTCACGCGTGCCGTGAGTTCGTCGATGTGCAGCATCATCGCATCGAGGTCGGTACGGAAGATCATGTCCAGGGTGACGTCCAGCGGCGCCTCGTCATCGGGGAGTGTGATCAGTGCCGTGAGGGGAACGGGGCGACCCTCGGTGTTGATGTCCTGGGCGACGAGTTGCTCGAGGAGTACTTCGCTGATCGTCTCTCCGTCGCGATCCACCGTAACGGCGCGAATGTCGCGCAGGGCCAGTTCACCGACTTCGAGGCTCAGCGGAACGATCATCGCGTCTGCCGCCGCCTGGGCCGCGGAGGTTTCGCGCATCTGGTCGCGCAGGGCATAGAACACGTCAAGCTCGGAGTCGCTGAGCGTGCTGGTGTCGAGCGAGGCAGCCTCGGCCACGGCCTCGTCGACAACGACCGTGGTGTAGGTGATCCCGGAAAGGTTCAGGCTCGAGATCTCCACGGTTCCTGCGAACAGTGGAAGCAGCGCCACGCCGGTGGAAAGGGATTCGGCCTCGACGAGTCCGCCATCGTCCGGAAACTCCGCGCGCACGCCGCTCATGGCCAGGGCGACCTTGGGAAAGAGGCGCAGCGACGCGTCGCCGTCAACGCTGAGCAGGATTCCGCTCTGCGACTCGATCTGCTGGGCGGCCAGTTCGACCAGTTCGTCCTTGGGGAGGAGCAGCGGGATCAGAAGCGCCGCAAGGACAATGAGGACGAGGGGTACACCGATGACCCATAGCAAAACGCGCATGAAAAGTTTCCTTGTTGGTTCCCGGGCCTGCTGCGGACCCAGCGGGTTGTGCATCCGCAGCGAGGAGAGACAGAGCGTAGCAGAGCGCCGGGAATCCTGTATTGCCCTCCTGGACGGTCCGTCTACTGCGAGCGGGCGCGAAACTCCACCAGCGCATCGCGACCCTGGGACAAAATCTCCCCGGCGGCGGTGAGTTGCTCATCGGGAAGCTCGGAGCCCGCGCGAAGGTTCTCTTCCATGGCGCTGAAATAAATCCCCGCCGCCGCGAGCCCGAGGCTCCGGCAGGTGCTGGAGAGCGTGTGTATTTCCCGCAGCACCGCGTCCGTGTCCGCCGCTCCCCACAATGAGCGAAGAGTCTCCCAGCGGGTGTCGACCTCGTTCTGGAACTGGTCGAGCACCGCCGCAAGATTCGGCGCCCCGATCTGTTTCCGGAGCAGGGCAAGCACGTCCTCATCGAGGTCTGCGCTCTCCTGCTGAGCAGCTTCGCCTTCCCCCGCGGTGCCCGCGGGGTCGTCATGATCCGCCCGGAGCCACTCGGTCAGGTGCTCCGCGAGGCGATCCCGCACAATCGGCTTGGTCAGGTAATCGTTCATCCCGGTCTTCAGGCATCGCTCCCGCTCCTCGCTGCTCGCGTAGGCCGTGAGTGCGACCACCGGCAACTCGCTTCGCGAGGCGAATTTGCGAATCTCCCGTGTGGCGGTGATGCCGTCCATGCCGGGCATGCTGATGTCCATGAGTACCAGGTCGAAGACCTCGCCGTGGCAGCGACTGACGGCGCTGGCCCCGTCGCGCGCTTCCTGCACCGAGATGCCCAGCGACTCGAGGATCATCCTTCCCAGCAGCAGGTTGGTTTCGTTGTCGTCGACGAGCAGCACGCGACCGCGAAAACGCCGCGGCACTCCCGCGTCCTTCGCCGGCGAATCGGCGAGGTTTTCCTCGTCGCCGACCTCCAGGGGTAACTCCATCCAGAAGATGGATCCCTTTCCGTAGCGTGACTGAACGCCCATGGTCCCGCCCATGGCCTCGACGTTGCGACGCACGATATCGAGGCCGAGACCGGTACCCGTCTCGACCACCGGAAGATCTCCGCTGCCCGTCCAGAACGGATCGAAGATGTGCTTCTGGTCGTCCTCGCGGATGCCCACACCCGTATCTTCGACTTCCAGGCGCAGAGTAGAAGAGCCTCCCTGCATCGATGGCGCGGCGCGCAGCATCACCTGTCCGCTCTGCGTGAACTTGATGGCGTTGTTGACCAGGTTCAGCAGGCATTGGCGGAGCTTCGCCTTGTCGCCTATATAGGCGTCGTTCAACTGCGGACTTGCCTGCCAGCTCAGTTCCAGGTCCTTCTCGACGGCCCGGGCGCGGACGATGTCCGTGACGGTCTTCATGAGTCCTGAGAGGTTGAACACCACGGGATCGAGTTCGGTATCGCCCGCATCGAGCTTCGATATGTCGAGCACGTAGTTGATCACGTGCAGCAGGTTGCGCGACGAGCTGTGCGCCAGGCGCAGAAGCTTGCGCGCGTCGCCGCCAAGCTCCTGGTCCGAAAGCAGCGCCAGTGCGCTGACCACACCGTTCAACGGCGTGCGCATCTCGTGGCTCATGCGCGCGAAGAGTGCGCTCTTCGCGGCCTGTGCTTCCTCAGCGGCGCGCTGTGCCACCTGTAACTCGCCGTTGAGCTTCTCCAGGTCAAGGACCATGCGCTGTTCCGTGGTCATGAGGAAGAGCTGGTCCAGCTGCGAGTCCTGCGGAGGAAAGTCGCCCATGCCGAGCTTGATATCGGGGCAGTGGGAGTTCATCCAGAAGAGCCAGGGAGACCCGCAGAAGCAGGCCAGCTCTTCCCCGTCCCAGAGCACCTTCACGACCTGGCCCCGGGCGGCGAAGCGTTCGTTGCGGTCCTGCACCAGGAACAGCGAGGCAGGCGGCGAGAACAGGCCCTCCACGGAGTCGACGCTTCCGGGCCTGACGATTTTCAGGTGATCAAAGAAGTGGACGCCGGGCCCGAAGCCCTCGATGTAGCGACTGACCGTTTCGCTCGCGTGCCGAACCTCGCCTTGCGTATCGACGGCTATCAGTACGGAGTAAAGTGCCTCGAGGGCTGTGCGACTGAGCTGGATGGCACTCATTGCACCGTAATCTCGAACACGCTGTGCGTGCCTTCGCCATCGTCGTCGATCGTCACATTGTGAATCTCGATGCTGTCGCCGAAGTGTTCGGCGAGGCCGTGCAGCAGACCCGTGACGAACGAGGTCAGGCCCTTGCGCTTGGAGTAGTAGTGCACGTGAAAGCGATCGCTGAAGCCCTCGACATCCTCCAGCTTGAACTCCGGGGGAATGTAGTCGATGAAGGTGGTCGTGATGCGGTCATGAAGCGCGTTCACGTTGCGCAGAAAAGTGATGGTGTCGCTCCCGGTGGCATCCATCAGCCTGGCGAAGTCCTTGGTGGCGACCGCCGACACCCAGTGCCTGCCGAACATGTCCATGCAGGCATCAATGGGCGCCTCCAGGAGTTCGGAGGCCGCCCCGGCAAGCTGGTAGGTGATCCTGTCGTCGTAGCGGCGCATGGCGAGGAAGCTGTTTTCGGGCACCTGGGAATGGCGGTGAATGTCTTCCCACTTCTCCTCGCCGAAGTGAGTGATGATCATGTCCTGCAAGGCGCTGTTGATCAGACCGTACATCGATTCCTCCTTCAGCCGGCGTCCTGCCAGGCCTGACGTTTGCGGTATAGAGTGGAAGGGGCAACCTCGAGTAGTCCCGCCGCCCGGTTTACGTTGCCGTCGCAGGCGACTATCGCCGCTTCGATGGCGCGCTTCTCGACCAGCCAGAGCGGTTCGATGGCACGACGCAGCGCGAGCCCCTTCTCCTGTCTGTCGCTATCCGGCTCGTCAGCGACGCTCTCGTCTTCGAGTTCCGGATCGATATGTCCCTGGCGAACATCGTTCGGCAGCATATCCAGTTCAACCTGCTCGCCCGCGTTGAGCACCACCGTTTGCTGGACGACGTTCTGCAGTTGCCGCACGTTTCCCGGCCAGGCGTAGCGCAGGAGCTGCTCTTCCGCGGCGGCGGAAAAGCTGCTGAACCCCTTGCCCGCCTCGCCGGAAAAGCGTTCCAGGAAGTGACGGGCGATGTGGAGTATGTCCCTGCCGCGTTCGCGCAGCGGCGGCAGGCGCAGCGGCACCACGTGCAGCCGGTAGAACAGGTCTTCCCGGAAGCGGCCTTCACGCACCTCCCGCAGCGGGTCACGGTTGGTGGCGCATACGAAGCGCACGTCAACGGTCTCCAGCTTGTTGCTGCCCACCTTGCGGAAACTGCCGGTCTGGATGAAGCGCAGGAGCTTCTTCTGCAGGTCGAGATCCATCTCGCAGATCTCGTCTAGAAACAGTGTGCCGCCATCCGCTACGCCCGCTGCTCCCTCCCGCGCCTGGCTCGCGCCGGTAAACGCGCCCTTCACGTGGCCAAAGAGCTCGCTCTCCATGAGTTCCCCGGGGATGGCGCCGCAGTTGATCGCGACGAATTCGGCACCGGCGCGCGGCGACAGGGCGTGAATGGCCTCCGCCGCGAGCTCCTTTCCCGTACCGCTCTCACCCACGATGAAACCGGTGGCATCCGTGGGTGCGAGCGAATCGATCAGGTCGTAGACCGTTTGCATGGCCGAGGAAGCGCCGATGAATCCCTGGTAACCGCCGCGCTCGCGATGGGAAAGGGCCTCCACCTGCTTGCCCAGGGACACCTGCTCGGCGGCGTTGGCCAGGGTCACGCGCAGGCGCGCGGCATCGAAGGGCTTGGTGAGAAAATCTGTGGCGCCCATGCGTACGGCCTCGAGGGCCATGTCCGAAGTACCGTGCGCGGTCATCACGATGACGTGGGGAGCATCCGGCAGGTCCATGGCATGGGCGAGGAAGTCCATCCCGTTGCCGTCGGGGAGCTCGATATCCAGAAGAATGATTTCCGGCTTGAAGCCGTCCAGCGTTGAATGCGCGCGGCCGAGGGTGTCCACGCAAACGAGGTCATAGGGTTCGTCAGCGAGGTAGGCCGTGTAGATGGACGACAGCGACGGGCTGTCTTCCACCATCAGCAGGCGAATGGATTCCATTTTTATGCTCTCCCGGGCGGTGCCAGCGGACCGGCGCCGCAGAGTATCGTTGGATCGCCGATTGGCGAAAACAGGTCTCGTTCTGCATTGCGAACTGCGTCGCGAACCGAAAGGCTTGCCAGGGCAAGCGCGAGGCTTCCAGCGGTTATGCCCTGCGCGTAAGCAAGACCTGGATTCAGGGCGAGGTTAAAGGTCTGTGCGGTCATGAAGATCAGGAAGCCCCAGAGCAGTGGGTTGCCGCGGCCGCGAGTCTCGCGCTCGAGGATGTTGGCGAACCAGAGTCGGCGCCAGATCTTGACGTGCATGAACAGGTACAGAAGCACTCCGATCACGCCGTATTTGTAGGTGACGCCGACGAGACCAAGATCGGACGGGAAGAAGTACTTCGCCACGATGTCCTGATAGGAATCGCCGTAGGCGCTGTCCTCCCCGGCCCCGAAGAGCGGATGCCGGGGCATGTGGGCGACGGCCTGGGCGAATGCCTTGGCCCGGATGCTGCCGCCGTCGGCACCGAGGAAATGATCCACGGCCTGGGCCGCAAGGACGGGCAGCACAAGCAGGGCTATCGGCAGGAGCGCAATCATCACGCGCACCCGGTTTCGCTCCGAGAGCAACAACGGATAGAGGCACATCGAGAGCAGCATGGTCGCCAGGGTCGACCGGAACATCACGATGCTCCAGATCCATGATCCCAGGCCAATGGCGATGAGCGCCCCCAGGCGTGTCTGCACGCCGCGGGCATTGTGCAGCAGGGCGAGGGAGCCCAGAAGCGCCAGCATGATGGCGAAAAGCGGCGGCTTGAGACGGAAGCCGCGCCACGCGTCGTAGGTAACGAGATTGCTCACGGTGTGGTCGCTGGAAAAGAACGCGGCGCGCAGGTCCATGGTGAAGTAAAAGAAGAGATAGTTGACCATCAGCGCGAGTAGCGCCGTCCACAGGCAGCGCTCGACGGAGTCCCTCTGCATGCCGCAGCAACAAAGCAGGTAGATGCCGGGACCCATGAAGGCGAGGAGAAACTCTCGCGCCGAGAACACGCTGTACAGGAAGCGGCCCTCGTAATTCATGGTGAACACGAAGGCGCTGATGCCCATGATTCCACCGATCAGCAACATCGGTCCGAGGGTCCAGCGCAGCCACTCATCCCGCTCGAGCCGGAACAACGCCCGCCAGGCGCCCACGGCAAAGAGCAGGAGTGCACAGGCGATACCCAGTTCCTGAAGGCGGTTCGCGAGGTAATAGCGTCCGCCCTGGAAACCGGCAAAAACGGCGAGCGTGATCGCCGCGTAGAGCAGCGGCTCCAGGCGCAGGGAAAGCTTCACAGGCGGGTGGGCGCTCACGATCAGGCCACCGCTACCGGCTTGAGATTGGCGCGGGCGATGACGAGCGCATTGCGCCACTGCCCCTTCAGAAGGCGCTTTGCCACGTCCAGCCAGTTGTGCAGGCGGCAGCGCCAGAGCCACTGCGGGTGGTAGCGCGCCATGAAACGCAGGCGGCTCTCGAACATGTAGCGGTCCGAGGTCAGCGAGGGGCCGCGACGCCAGCTTCGCGAACCGATACTGCTGCCCTCGCGGTGGTAGAGGTGGGCGTCCCGGGCGACGAGCAGGCGGTAGCGCCCTGCCGCGCGGGTGAACCAGTCGATCTCCTCGTAGTAGAGAAAGTAGTCCTCGTTGAGAAGGCCAACGTCCTCGAGGAAGGAACGCCCCAGGAGCAGCGAGCAGCCGCTCAGGTAGCTGAGCGCCGCTTCCATCTCCGCTTCCCCGGGCAGCGCGTCCTCGTGGAGGTGGCGGCCCTCGGATTCGCCGGCGAGGCCGCGCCGGTGATCGAAGCGATTGCCGCCGAGGCACTGGATGCGCTGTGGATCGTGAAAGAAGTGGATCACGGAGCCGCAGACCGCGGGGGCGCCCTGAATGCGAATGCGGCGCCGCATGGCGTCCAGGCAGCCGGCTTCCACAATGGTGTCGTTGTTGAGCAGCCACACGCTTTCCATGTCCGCCTGGGCCAATGCGAAGCGCAGCCCCACGTTGTTGCCGGCGGCGAAGCCGAGGTTCGCCTCGTTGTCGATGAGAAACAGCTGGGCGTTCGCGTCCGCCCGCCCGGCTTCCGCCGCGCGTCGGTCCAGGCGCTGCGTGCGCGGTCGCGTCCGGCCATGACTCATCAGTCGCGCGAGGCGTGGATTCTGGGGGCGCAGGGCATCAACCCGACCCGCTGCCCAGGCCTCGATGTGGTCTAGGCTGCCATCGCCGGAGGCGTTGTCGCACACGATCACGCGCGCGCCCTTCATGATGTCCGGGAGCAGGCTCTCGAGGCAGGCGACGGTGTCGCCCCAGCCATTCCAGTTGAGCAGGACGATGTAGCAGCGGGAATCAGCGCGCATCGGCGTCGCCCTCCGTCAGCAGCGAGAGCAGGGTCTCGTCGTCGATGACCTCGGCTGTGACGTCGATGTCCGCCATGCGCAGCATCTGCGCGACCTTGAATCCCGCACCGGAAATCAGAACCTGCTCGTCGCCGCGAGCCTCGTGCGACAGGAGCGGCAACATCTCGGCGATAGCGGAGCTTTCCAGCAGCGTTACGGAGCGGAAGTCGATGATGCAGCGCCGATCACGCACGCTGTGCAGGAGGCATTCCACGAACCCGATTTCCGTCAGCCGTTCACGGGTCACGCGGCCGGTGAGCATCACGAGAGTCGCGTCACCCAGGGCATAGGACTGGCAGTGAAAGTCCCGCTGCCGCATTCCGCTGTCGCCCAGGTGATCAACGGTGCCGAGCCTGTCGCCATCCACCAGGTCTATGAGCCGGGCGGAGGTGAGCTGCCGGCGCACGTGGCTGTTCATGCCCATGAGCTGAACGCGTCCCGCGTCAATGAGTGAAGCGATGGCGAAAAATTCCTGCTGCGCCGCCAGGCGTATGCGCCGCACGCGCGAGAAATCGAGGATGCGAAGCGTGTCACTCCCGCTGTCGCCGGACAGCTCTTTCACCACGGTCTGCAGGAATTCCGGTCCCAGGTCGCGGGGCAGCGACAGGAGGCACAGCGCCTGGTCTCGGGAAGACCACAGGGTGCGCCAGGGCAGCGCGCCAGTCGGTGCGGGCGCGCTTCGCCACGGCACGAGCAGTTCTCTGACCCTCAGCCACAGTACCGGGGCGGCGAGGGCCGCTAGCTTGAAGAGTCCGATGGCGTAGCGCTTCCAGAGACGCGCGGGGTCCTGAAGGATGCGATACACCCATTCCAGGTTCAGGCGCTGCCAGGCACGCGGCGCGCGGCGCACGCCGCCGGTGATGAACTCGAAGCTGCCGCCAACGCCGATCGAAACAGGCACGCGCAGCCGCGCGCGATTCCGGTTGAACCAGAGTTCCTGCTTGGGATTTCCCAGGCCCACGAGGAGGAGGTCGGCGCCGCTGGCATGAATCTGCGCGAGGAGTTGTTCATCGTTGCTCTCGATATCCGCAAGGCCGGCGCCAGACGTCGAGACCATGGGACTGGCAGTGCCCGCAATACGCAGACCCGGATAACGTTCCTTCAACACGTCCGCGGCCGCCTCGGCCACGCCGTTCCCACCACCGAAGAGAAAAATGGAGAAGCCCTCGCGTGCGCCGCGTTCCGCCAGCGCCGGGACCAGGTCGGAGCCGCACACGCGACCCGGAAGCGGACGACCGAGGATGCGGCTCAGCCACACGATGGGAAAGCCGTCCGCCGTCACAAGATCCGAGCTGCGCAGCACTTCAAGAAGTTCCGGGTGCCTCGGACGCGTCAAGGCGGTTCCCAGCGAATTCACCAGGAAGTCCACGTTGAGCGTGGAAACGAGACGGGCGCGCCCATCGCGGCACCGCGCCATGGCGGCGATGCGATCCGCGGCCGAGGTCAGGGTTAGTTCGTCGACGGGAATGCCGAGCGAGTTAACGCACTGGCGTGGAGTCGGCATCATGATCGTGGACATCGAAGTTTCCTCTTTCCCTTAGGTTTCAGGACGTCGCCTGGACGGCATTGCGAACGTTGAGAAGCTGCTCCCACAGGCCCCGCAGCAGGACCCAGCCCATCACTGCAGTGCAGCTCAACAGGAAGCCGGCGATTCCGCCGATGAGCACCTTGCGCTTGCGCGACATCGTGATGCTGCGATAGGGGCGTGCGGCGGGATCGATGACTTCGAGAACGTACTCCTCCCGTGCGCTGGCGAGCATCAGGATTGCGGTCTGCGCTTCAATGAGCCGGTAGATTGATTTCTGGATTTCAACGACGTCGGACTCGCGGAGCTTCTCTTCGAGAAAAGCCTGCTTGCGTTCTACTTCTTCCCTGGTGCGCTCGCGCATGTATTCGTTGAAGGTTGCGACGTAGGCGTTCGCCCAGTCCCGGGGCAGTACGGGCCCGGGCCAGCGCATGGCGACGGTCACGATGTCTGTTTCCTCGTCGATGCTCACGGCGCGGATTTCATCGCGGAAGCGGGTGAAGCTTTCACCGCGGTCGGGAGAAAAACCGGGGCGCCAGCTTTCCGACGCCTCCAACCACTGCTCCGGGTAAAAGAAGCGATAGAGGTTGTGCTTGTCCAGGAAGTGCATGGTGAAGCTGCGCGAGCGCAGGCGGGCCAGCATCACTTCCTGGTAGTTGTCGCGCGTGGTGCCCATGACGAAGCCGTGTTCCACCAGCGTCAGAACCTCGGATGCGCGCCGGTCGTCCGGCGACACGCCACCCGGGTCTTCGATATCCACCACGCTGACCTTCGCGCCGGCGGAGTACAGATAGGGCGCCTTCATGGCCATCCACGCGGCGAGGGAAGCGGCTGCGATGCTGCCGGCCAGCAGGAGCCAGCGTGCCTTGATCAACCCGGTGATGAAGGGCATGAGATCAAGCGTGGCGGCAGCGCTGTTGTCGATCGATGTGGTTTGCATGGCGAATTCCTAAAGGACGATGCCGGCGAGGATTGCGGCCTGGGCGAGAGTGCTTACCCAGGACTGGGCCTTCTCCGTGGGGTTCATGCGATCAACGTTGATCGGCACGTAGATGCGGGCACCGGGCATCACCTTCGCGCGGGCGATCTTTCGCGAACTGCGCTTGGCCTTGAGGTTCTGCACTTCGCCGTTGGCCTGGATCACGTAGGCATGATCGATGCGGCCGAGCACCGTGTGTCCGCCGGACAGTTCGATGTAGTCGCGGATGCTGCGATCGCTGCTGTGAAGGTGCGACGTCGGGACGTAGACCTGCCCCGCGACCTGGACGTGATTGGGCATGCGCGGAACGTCCAGGCGATCACCATCCTCCAGGACCAGGGCATCACGACGGCGGCAGCGCTGGACCCTGTCGAGATCGACAACCATGCGACCCGTCGCCTTGGCACGCTCCAACTGACGGATGACCCGCAGCGTGTCCTGCTTGCCGGCCCACTCGTGGCTGGCTTTTTCTTCGTTCTTGACCGAGTGCGAGAGTGAGAGCTCGATCATCAGGTCATCGAGGCGTGCCTGCAGCTCATCCAGGGTGCGCTGCTGGACTTCACGCACGGACTCGCGGGTGAACTCGGCGCCGAACGCGTAGGCCGCGGTCGTCAGACCGCCGGCGCGGGAAAGTACGTCGCAGAGCGTCTCACCGGGGGACAGCGCGTACACGCCGGGCCTTACGATTTCTCCGGAGAGCGTGACGAGGGCGTCGTCATGCCAGCCGGGTCGCTGGGTCACCGTGATTCGATCCAGGGGCTCAAGCAGCGGGTCCAGGGATGGCTCGCTAGAGGCCGCTTCGCGGCCAGGGCTTTGCACGGCTGCGCAGCGTGCAAGCAGTGCCTCCGTATCGAGGACGCGATGCTGATCGACCTGGGCATTGTCTGTTTCGGTCGAACTACGCGTCAGCGTAAGCATCACTCCGTCGCCCCGACGCGAAAGACCCCTGGCCGCGCAGAGAAGGTCGCTGGCGCGCATACCTTCGGTCAGGGGATAGCTGCCGGGGCTCTGCACTTCGCCCAGTACGCTCACGATCCGGGCGGCCTGCCCGTAGCGCGCCTGCTTGCGAAGGCGAGTCAGCTCGGCGGAGAGCAGTTCACTGCGCGTGGCGTTGCTGTTCAGTACGTAGATGCGGTCGCCGGCGCGGAGTGCTGGATTCGCGGCTCCGGCGAAGTCGGCCCTGGCGGCCGTGATGCTGAACGGCAGCAGATCGAGTTCCACGTTGGGAAGGCGGGTGCGGGCAATGAAACCGGTGTGCCGATCCGCACCCACGCTCAGACCGCCGCCCAGGGCAATCGCGTCGAGAAGCCGCATTCCCTCTGCCAGCGGCAGGCGACCGGTGTGGCGCAGCGCGCCGTGAAGTTCGAAGGCCCGGGCGGCGCGGGGGTCGCTGGCCTGGCGTTCGAGAGTTTCGCGCAGGTCGGCGAGGGCCTCGCCCCGCGGCTCGTCGAGGCTGAGGATGCGCACCCGGTCGCGGCTCGCGAGCACGGGGTCCGCCTCGCTGCCGGGCAGGGTGAGCGCGGCGCGGGGCGAAGCAAAGAGCACCCGGCTACGCAGGCTGGCGCGGTCTTCCCGCTCGATGAGAGCGATCTCAAGGTCCGCACCGGCGAGGAGTGAATCGGTCGAACGCAGGAGTGTCGACAGCCGCATCCCAGCCTCGAAGCCGTAGGCGCCCGGACGTTCGACCCGTCCCTGAAGCATTACCGCCGTATCGAGCTCGTCTTCGAGGGGAAGAATGCGCAGCAGATCGCCCGCAGCAATCGGAGTCTCAAGGACTGCGGCTGCGCCGCTACGGTGGAAGTCGATCACCGCGCGCCCCCGACCCGGGTGCAGGCGTTCGATGATCGAATCCTCCAGGGAAGCGGTCGGCAGCAGACCGCCGGCCATGGCGAGCACATCGGCGAGCGTGGTTTCTCCGCGCAGCTCGTAGATTGCCGGGCGCTGCACTTCGCCACCCACGTACACGACGTCGCCGATGGCGGGAACGAAAACGGTGTCGTTGTGGCGGAGGAAGCTGTCCGCGGTGCTGCGGCCGTTCAAAAGCAGTTCGTAAAGATCGAGGCGGGCGACGGTTTCCCCACCGCGGATCAGGTGAATGTCGCGCAGCGTTCCCGTGCCGGCGATGCCGCCCGTGGTCAGCAGCGCGTCGATGAGGCTGGAAAGACCACCGATGGTATAGATGCCGGGCTGGCGTACATCGCCGGCGAGGCGGATCTGGATGGTGCGGAGCTTGCCCATGGTGACCACGGCGCGGGCGCCGATCATGCGCTGGTCAAAGCCCGTGGTGATGAGCTGCTCCGCGTCGTCGAAGCTGAGTCCGCCAACCGCGACGGGACCGAATTCGGGGATCAGGATCTTGCCGTCGCGCGTTACCACCAGGTTGTACTCGACGTTCCGCTTTCCGAAGAGCTGCACCACGATGTTGTCCCCGGGGCCGATGCGATAGTCGGCGGGAACGGGAATGCCTTCCACCGGGGCGAAGGTGCTCGGCGCGCGATTGAAGATGTCGTAGCCAAACTGCTCGAGTGCATCCTTGAGATCCTGGCCCTGGGACGTCTCTTCAACCCGGGACGCGCCGCTGCGGTCGCGGGCGCGGGATTCAAGGCGGCTTTCGCTATCGATGCTTACCTTGAGGGGAAGCGTCACGGGCGCTTCCGGCACTGCGAGCGGCGTGTCCTGTCCGGCCGGTGCCGCGCTGTAGTAGGCGCGCTTCTGCGTTACCTGGAGAGGCTCTACAAAGGGCAGGTAGTTATCGGTGTCTGCCACAGCAAGGCTGCTCGATGCCGTCGCCGCGACGGTCAGCAGAGCCGCCACAGCGCGCGTAAGCGTGGCTGAGGCTCGGGCTGCAGGGCTGGATTTGGGGTTCACCTTGGGAATCTCCGTTCGACTCACCCCTAGGTGGCAATGTTGGTGCCAAGCCTATAAAGCTAATAAAAACATAAGCTTAGGTATATGCAGGATGGTTTCTCTTTGCATGTGGATCGAAATGCGTTGCAAATTGCGATCTACGCAGTTGCAGGATGCAAGTTGATCCCGGCGCGTTTGGGCGGGTATGAGTCGGCCCAGGCCGGACACGGGAGACCAAGGGCAGCAAGGCGCTCGAGATCGCGCGAGAAATGCTCGCGCAGAGCGGCTTCCGTGGCCGCCGAAAGCGGTAAAGCCCCGGGTTGCGACCGCGTGTTCCATCGCTCGTAGAGGAACCGTAGGCGACCCTGCTGCTGCGGCGGTACGCGTTGCCACAAGCGGGCCACCAGACTCTGCTGCCGTAACCACACCCGCAAACCGTGCGGAATTCGTGGCCTGCCGCCGCCGGCGTGCATGACTTTTCCGAGACCTCGCGGCTCGAACCGTTCACCCGGCAGGTCCAGGAATCCCAGAACCCGTGACAGAGTCTTCTCGGGCTCTCTCTCGAGTTCGTCAGTGAACAGCACGAGGAGCTGGTCGCGCCGGAAGTGCGCCAGGTAAGACTCCAGGATTCGTCCGTACTCGCTCCAGGCGAGGTAGAAGTCCGCCTCGGATTCGTAGCCGTTCCGATGCGCGGGCGCTTTGCCGCGGCGCGCGGATGCGAGAGCGTGTTCCCCGAGACAGGCACGCATGGCGCTGTCGAAATCCCGCGTCTCGGTCTGGCGTCGCACGGCCATGCGGAAGTGCGATCGGCTCCGGTCTATCGGGTCGCGCAGGACCGCAATGAGTTTCACCCGGGGCATGGCGGCGCCAAGGCGCGCCGGCACGGTGGGATCGCCCATGTAGTGCGGGGTAGCCTTTCCCCAGAGCCGATCATCGGCGTCACCGAAGTAGCGACGTGCGAACGCGGGCCAGTCCGCTTCCGCATCGGTGAAGAACGGCACCTCCTTCTCAAGGGGCATGTTCACCTTTGGGTGCTGGCGCAGCAGTTCGAAGAGCGTGGTGGTGGCGCACTTCTGCGCGCCGATTATCACGAAGTCGAGGCCTTACATGGGTATTCCCTCTGGATGCGAGCGATGTGGAAGCGCGCGGCGGCGAAGCTGAGCAGGTTGCGCAGGGCGATTCCCGCGGCAATCGCAGCGGCTACGTGCTCGATGTTTTTGTGGCCGGCAAGGATCAGGAGCAGGCTTGCGGCCGTGCTGACGAGCAGGATCTGAAACTCCAGCCGCGCACCGCCACTCATGGTCAAAAGCACGCCGGATAGCCCCGTAGCGGCGTTCACCAGCTGGCCGACACCAAGGGCAAGGAGCAGCGAAAGCAGGCTGGCATCGGGGAGGCTGAACAGTCTTGCCAAAGGGTCCGCGGCGAGCATCAGGCACAGCCACAGCGGGGCGATAAGAAGCAGCGAGAGCCGCTGAGTTTCAAACAACAGGCGACGAAGTGCGCCGGCGTCCGTGGCCGCCAATGCGAAGCGCGGGCCGTATAGTGCCGCGAGAAGAATGAGCAGCGTGGTCACGATATTGACGAGCTTGTGGGCCACTGCGAGACGGCCGATTTCGTCGGGGCTGGCGATCCAGGGCAGCAGCAGGAAAGGAAGCTGCAGAAACGCGATGTTGAGCAGCCCGGTGAGCCAGAAGAAGAGTTGTTCATGGCGCCGTAGCGGACGCGCCCGGTCCTTCGAGCCGGCTGGTGATGTCGGGTAGCCCAGGCGGCGATTGAGCCGCAGTCTCAGCAGCACCATCGCGAGACCCATGCCCGTAATGGCTCCCCCAAGGAGGATCACCGCCGTCGGCGGCAGCAGCCCCGCGGCCAGCAGGGCACAGAGAAACAGCAGCACCATCGGCAACACGAGGTTCTCGAGGCTGATTGCCGCGATGGGAACGTTGAGTGCCTTCAGCGCTTCTGCAAAGACTCGACCCCCGGCGAGGAGCGGCGCAGAGCACAACACGGCCAGGATCAGAGCATTGGCGTCGCTGCCATACTCAAATCCCCCGAGCCATCGCAGCAATTCCCGTCCCGCCAGAACTGCGGCCGCCAGGACCAGCGCCAGGCCGGCGATGCGTCGCGACGAACGGCGCAGGCCGGCCCCGATCGAAGCGCGGTCACCGGCTTCCTCCCGCACCGCCGTGTCCCGGAGCGCACGCGTTGCTTCGCCAGCTCCGATCAGTTCGGCGGAGATGTTGGTCCAGGCCATATGCACCTGGAGCAGGCCAATGGCGGCAGGACCGGCGACTGCACCCAGGGCCACCTGCACGCCCATCTGCATGGCCACCGCGGTGCCGCGACTGACGGCGAGTATCGCGCCGCGTCGCAGCCTGTGCGGCAAGGGCCACAGGCCCGGGAACGGTGCACTGGCAGCCGCGGCTTTCACAGCGTCGCTTGCGCCCTTGCCTGGCCGACGGGAGCGGCGCGAAGCGCAGCGTCAATGGTCGCGTGCATATGCTGGAACAGGGCCTTCCAGGTGTAGCGCTCGCGCACCAGGCGACGCGACTGGTTCATCATGCGGAACCAGCTCGTATCATCTTCCAGGAGTCGGATCACGGCGTTGGCCATGTCGTCCGCGGTTTCGGCCACCGCGAGGTGTTCGCCGTGAACGCAGTCGATGCCCTCGGCACCCACGGGCGTGGTTACGGTGGGCAGGCCCCGGGCCATGGCGTCCAGCACTTTTACTTTCATGCCGCTGCCAAACAGCAGCGGCGCGACGGACACCCGCGCCTTCCGGTAAAGGGGCTGCAGATCCTCGACGAAGCCGTGGAGCTGGATGCCGGGGTAGCACTGCGCGTAGGCCTGCAGGCGCTCGTCCGGATCCTTGCCGACGATGTCGAACTTCAGGTCGGGATAGCACTGCAGCAAGCGTGGCCAGACGTTCTCGATAAACCAGAGAAGGCCTGTTGTGTTCGCCTCCCAGCCGAGAAACCCCACGTACATGATGCGTCGCTCGCTGCTGTGAAAATCCAGCGCGGGCAGCTCCAGCTGGCTGTCGTCCCCCAGGTGATAGGTGTGGGAGATTCGACTCGCGTCTACCCCTGCCTCAACGAGGAAGGAAGCGTCGTTGGGAGCCGCGAATACCAGGTCCGCACGCTGGGCCACGCGCGTTTCCTCGCGCCGCACGCGCAGCGCCTCAACATAGGAGGCAGCGCGCAGCAGCGGGCTCCCGGGAAGCTGTGCGTAGCGGTTCCACAGCTGGTGGTAAGCATTGTGAGCGTGGTAGATCACCGTGCCCCGGTAGTTGTCGGGCAGGTAAGCGCCCATCTCGTAATGATCGAGAAAAACAATGTCGTGAAGCGGTGCGAGCCGTCGTACCTGGTCCGCGAGGACCGCGTCGAAGCTGCGGTGAACGTTCAGGGGAATGCCCTTGAGATAGCTCTTCAGGAGAGCGGGGGCGCTTCTTTTCACGTCTATGCGTTTGTGGACATGGCTGCGGCAGGGCGAACGCTTGCCGAACTCGGCGCGGTGCCGGGAGTCCTCGCCCTTGAGAGGGGACACCAGGGTCACCTTGTAACGCTCAGCGAGCGCGTCCAGGAGGCGCAGGCTCTTGAGTTTGCCGCCGCTGCGCGGCGGGTAGGGCAGTTCCGGGGTGAGAAAAAGCAGTGTGTCCATGATTAGCAGGCCTCCGCGGTGCTGAGCTCGGGATATTCAAGTCGGGACAGGATCAGGTTCTCCTCGGCGCGGCTGAGGCCGAGGTTCGATTGGAGGAGCAGGGCATAGGCTCCGCTGCGCAGTCGGTCGTGTCCGGTCGCGAGGTCCGCGGCCTGGTCGGGAAGCCAGCAGCAGTGGCACAGATCGTGGTCACAGAAGTAGTGGCCGCTGGCTTCCACGCCGAGGACCGCGTCGCAGAACGCTCCGTAGAGGATGTATTCAGAGAAGTCGAGGCTGGCGGCCACGCAGTCGTACCAGGGCCTGCCCTGCACCCGCTCCAGGTGTTGATGAAGCTGGATCAGGCGGCTGCGCCGCCAGGTCACGAGCTGACCTATATAGTCGCTCCCGAAGTAGCGGGGCTCTTCGCCGAGGAGGCGCGCCGCGCGGTAGTGCCAACCGAGGTGGCGGCCCTGGTGGCCTTCTCCGCGGATGCGGTGGAGGCGCAGGCGGCGGTGACGCAGGATCGCGTCCGCGTGCAGCGGTTTCAGGAACACCAGGTCCGAATCCACGAAGACGATGTGCTCGGCCGTGGTCGCGTTGTGCGCACTCAGTTTCGTTAACTGCTGCATGATCCAGCCGCGCACCGGACGTCCCCCGGCGCTGACCCACCATTTATTGGCCCAGGGCATCTGGCGGTAGGTCGCGGGAAGAATGTCTTCCACCGCAACGACCTGTCGGTACGGCGAGGCGAGGGCCCGAAACAGTTCCCGGTCTCGCTTCGGGACGATCAGCGTGTGCGGCCAGGCCGTGGAGAGCCACGCGTCCATGGAGCGGCAAAGGCGTTCACAGCGCGCAAAATCCGGCGCATAGGAGCAGGTTATGAGCGCGATGGGTGGGTGTCGGGCTGACATGAGCGTGTTCTCCAAATAGGGTTCTCGCTCAGTGCGGCAGTTCCCGTGCCATGCCCGGACTGAAAAGGAATATATCCAATAAAATCAGAGATATAGGGGTTTTTATCCGGATGGTCCCGCCTGTCTGGTCACGATTTTCCCGGGAAGGGTTCTTCAAACGCGATGCAAAATGCGAGAGAAATTGCGTGAGCAGCCCCGGCGTGCGCTTAGACTGACTGCCAGAGCTTCTAAATATTTATATAAAACAATAAGTTAAAAGAGTTGGCGCCGGGTGGCTCAGGCTTTGCAGCGGGTTGGTGATTATCAACTCGCCCAGGGAGATACAAAATGAGTGCTCTGCCCTATGAATCAGACCCGGTAACTGCGAATGCCGCCCGGCTCGCCGACAGCAGCACCGGCTGGTTAGCGGAAGCCAGGTACGGTGTATATCCAAAGCTCAAACGAGGGCTGGATATCCTCGCGTCCACGACGGCGCTTGCTTGCCTTGCACCGCTGATCGTCCTTGTTTGCCTGCTGGTCAAACTCGATTCGTCCGGTCCCGTGTTCTTTTCCCAGACCCGCGTGGGCCGACGCGGACGACCGTTTCGCTGCTGGAAACTGCGCTCGATGTACATCGACGCCGAGGAGCGCAAGGCCGCGCTTGCGGCACAGAACGAGATGAGCGGCGGCACCACTTTCAAGATGAAGCGGGACCCTCGCATCACCAGGGTCGGCCGCGTCATTCGCAAGATGTCGATCGACGAACTGCCTCAGCTCTTCAACGTGCTCCGCGGCGATATGTCGCTCGTTGGGCCTCGTCCACCGGTGCCTGGTGAGGTGGCTGAATACACGCCAACGCAAAGGCAGCGCCTGGCGGTGAAACCCGGCATCACCTGTATCTGGCAGGTAAGCGGGCGGAGCGACATCCCCTTTCCTCGGCAGGTCGAGCTGGATATCGAGTATATAAGCAAGCGCTCACTTA
>JAAUYI010236727.1_pt1 | contig 18756 bp, 17 predicted proteins | sample 7278041 | NCBI WGS metagenome assembly JAAUYI01 (sample SAMN14350216, study PRJNA611818) | marine sediment metagenome | isolation source: surface marine sediment (0.6m) | place: French Polynesia: Moorea | collected 2018-08
CTAGTTACGCGATCGCCAATTAATTAAGGGTCATAAAAGTAATAAAATCCCCTCCAGGAAGAAAAACGGAGGGGAATATGCTTAATGAAATTATTGTAGTATACGCTATTATTGATGATTTATTAACCCAAGTTGCGGGTTATTAAATAACCCGCAACTTGGGTTAATACTTTGATGACAGTTTCATTGCGCTGAAACTTGTCTTTGACGATAGGACTGGCAACACCAGCGATCGCTTCAATTAATTTGCCAAAAGGGATTAGTGACCGAATCAAGCAGGGGTGCAGGGGGCAGGGGGCAAGGGGGAAAAGAAAAAACTCGAAAATTGTTGTCCCCTGTATCCCTGCAACCTGGTTCCAAGCCCCCGAATTTATTCGTGGAAGCTCCCCTTTTCTCCTCATCCCCTCTCAAGCCCTTACATTCATGTATGGGGTCTTCTCCCCTGCTCCCCGCTCCCTGCCCCTCTGCCTCTTCATTGACACAGGACTGTATATAAAAGGACGAATATAACCTGTAATTACCCCTTATATTAGCGTGTTATTTCAAACAAATTACTCACCTTGTGGAGATATCGACCTCTGTGCAGGTGGGGAAACTCCTACGAGTGTAAGTCGAGTCGCAAAAAGAGGAAACCCAAGGAGTGATTATTGGAATCCCCCACTGCATAGTCATACCCTCTGGAAAATTTACCAGAGGATATCAGCACTTTTTGAAATGCGATGCTCCTACGGAGCCAACCTAGGCGATACTCCGGAGGAGTCGCCCTTTGGGCGATCGCATAATCCGCCGAAAAAATGAGAATGGTGCATTCCCAGTCAGCGATCGCAATTTCTTTTGTTTGATAACTTCCTTTAAGTGTGGGTTGTTCTTGAAAATCATTAGACATCTCCGGAATATAAATAAAATCTGGTAAAATAATATTCAATTAGCCTTTATCAAGGTAAAACAATGAATTCAATATCAGGGTATATCGAAAAACATCCCGGAGAAGCACAGCGATTAATTGGTCTAAATTGCGACCAATTAAAACATTTAATAAAGCAAGCGATCGCCTTACACAGACAAGTTAACTCAGAATCAGAATTAAAAAAGAAAAGAATTATCAAAAAAGGGGGTGGTCGTAAGACAAAGTTATCTCTTGAAGAACAAATATTATTGACTCTGATATACCTACGACAATTAACAACATTTCAATTACTTGGTATTCAGTTTGGAGTAAGTGAAACAACTGCTAACGATACATTTAATTATTGGTTTCCACTTGTAGGAAAATTGCTACCACCAAGTTTACTTGAGCAGGTAAAAAAAACGAATATGACTACGAAATTGTGAAAGAACTTTTAACGGAGTTTGAATTAATAGTTGATAGCTGTGAGCAGCCCATAGAAAGACCTAGAGAATATAAGGAACAGAAAAAATATTATTCAGGTAAAAAGAAAAACCATACATTTAAAAATCAATTAATAGTTTTACCATCTGGTAAAGATATCATTGATGTTGTAGCGGGTAAACCAGGACCAAAAAGTGACATAAAATTGTTTCGTGAATCTCGAAAAGGGTTTGACTCAAATCAAAAATTTAATGGAGATAAAGCTTACCAAGGAGAAGAATTAACTAAAACTCCTCATAAAAAACCGAAAAAGCAAGAATTAACTCCAGAGCAGAAAGAAAGAAATAAAGAATTAGCTTCGGAACGCATTTTTGTTGAACATCTAATTCGTTTGGTAAAAATATTTAGAGTTGCTCAAGAAAGATTTAGATTAAAATCGAGTAAATATGAACAGATAATTATGACAATTTGTGGACTTGTTAGATTACGAATAGGCACATTTATTTTATGACTATAAATAATTAAATATTCCAAGAGTAAATTGGTTTAAACATATACTAACTTTTGGCTAGTTATTAATAGTAAGCATCTCAAAGCCTTACTCTTGCGTATAAAATAACTAGCTTTGCAATTTGGCGATCGCAGTCCAAAAGGTCGTTATAGTAGGGCTTTGATTGTTTTCGGAGATGTCTATTGAAGAAGTGGTAGTGAAGAGAGTTTTGGAAGCAGAAAGCAAAGCTGTAGAGGGTATTTTCTGCATTTTTAAAACACTTGTGTGGCAAGGCTTTCGGAGTATCGCTATAAAGCACCCATATTAGCCGAATCTCCGAAAGCCTTGTTATAACTGGATTATAAAAATACCAGTCTTCTTAATTTAACCTGCGGAATATGGGTTGGTAGGTTTCGGGTTTTATTTGAAGTCTAATTTTAGCTGACGTTGGGACATAATTTTGCCATAACGTTTAGTTAAATAACGGTTGAGTTTTTTTTCCCAGGCTCTAAAAGTTTTCAGTAGGGATTTGTTATCAGAACTCAAACCAAGTTGGCGCATGAAGGGTTTGATAATGGTTACTTTGCGTCGTCCACCTAATTTTTTATACTTAGTTTGGAAATAACCATCTTCTGATAAATTCCACTTTTCGCGGATGTGTTTTAAACTCTCCAAAGTCCAAGCATCGCTCCAACGCAGCATAAAGAAATGCATATCTGTTAATTCGAGAGGAGGACCAGGAATATAGGTAACAAGAGCATCTGATTCAAAGTATACCTTGCCTCCTGCGGCTGCTACCATCATGCAGAAATCAAGATGCTCTTTGGTATTGAGCATTTTTTCATCTAACATACCGATTTGCTCAAATATCTCTGTGCGAACTAGTACACAGTGAAATTCTGCTAACTCGGTTTCCATGCGTTGAAGATGGGGACGAAGTTCTGCAACTTTATGACCTTGTTTGTACATTTTTTCACGTAGATGCCGCCTACCATGAATGTCGGTGACAATGTGAGATTCCCCACCTGCAAAATGAACTCTTTGGTGTATGGGTTCTTTTTCGCACATCAAGGGACCAACTACCGTAGCTCCTGTTTCCTCCGCACAGTTGATTAAAACTTGTAACCAACTTGGTGAAAATACCACATCATTATCAACAAACACTAGGTATTTAGTATCTACCTGACTTAAACCAATATTACGAGCATGATTGGGTGGCAGGTAGTAGTCGGTGCGAATAAGTTGAAAGTCTTTCTCTTGAGCTTGGGTTTCTAGATATTTTCTTACTTTGGTCGGTGAATTGCCATCTACATAGATGAGTTTGAAAGGAATGTCTGTGTATTGGTAAATGCTTTCTAAGGAGCGTTGGGTACAGCTAAACCTTTCGCGGGGGACAACAACGATGGTAACTTGTGGTTCTTGCATGGTTTTAAATTTCTATTTAGAGTTGACAGTTGACGGTTGACGGTGAGGATTAAATACTTAAGTTAGATGTGGAGTAAGTTAATATTTCTATTTGGGGTAATTGCTCGTGTAAAAGTTGCTGATAAATGGTGATTAATTCACTGTTGAGCTTGTTCATCTCGTATTTCTCTTTGACGCGAATTCTGCCAGCACTACCCATTGATTGCCATTGTTGGGAATGGGAAATGAGATAATGTAATTTATCAGTGATCGCATCTGAATTTCTTTCGGGGACTAAGAATCCAGATACCCCATCTTCTACTAATTCGGGAATACCTCCGTGGAAAGTACTAATTACAGGCAAACCCATTGCCATTGCTTCTTTTAAGGTATTTACGGGTGCATCTTGATTCCCGTCACTGGCGGTGACACTGGGAGCAACAAAGATATGACAGTTGTTGAGTATTTTCACAATTTCTTGCTGTTGCTTCCAACCCAGCAGTTTAACTATGTGGTTGATGTTGAGTTCTGCAATTAATTTCTGGAATTGTTTCAAGAGTGGACCATCACCAATAATGCTAAATTCAATATTGGGATAAGTTTCAGCAACTTTGGCAATGGCGCGAATAGCGTATTCAATACCTTTCTTTTCTACCAAACGACCAATAGTTGCTATTTTGACTCGACCATCTTCGGGGAAAAAACGAGGCTTATAGGTAAATTTCTGACAATCAATTCCCGAACCGTGGACGAGAATTTTCTGGGGATTGCAGCCCAAAGCAATAGCCTTATTTTGAAAAAATTCACAGTTCGCTAAAAAAAAGTCTGCTTCTTGGAATAATTCGGTGTAAACGATCTCGCCCCACTTTGGTAAAATTTTACTGATATCCGAACCCCGAAAGGTGGCTAATATTTGTCCTTGTAGTAAACCTAGTTGGCGAAACCATACCCCTTTCACCCCCAAGGTACTAAACTGACAGTGGATAATATCGTATGATTTTTTACTCAGAAATGGGATGGCTTGGTAGAATAACTTAAACTTTTTGGCTTGTTTCCCATATCTAGAGCGATCGAGTAATTGCAAGCAAGCTGAAGGGTTTTGATGAAAGTGGGTTAACAGTAACCAAAAGGCTTTGATTTGTCGCCATAATTGATTTTTTGGTTGCTTGGGGGAATAGTAAATATGGTCTAAAAGATGATACTTTTCTACTATGGGATGTACCTTGTCAACTTTATCTGGACGACCATTAAGAGCATATATATGAACTTCATGCCCTTGGTCAATGGCTCCAGCGATCTGGTTGAGGATAAAGGCTTCTGATAATACCGGAAATTGGGCAACGATAAATGCTATGTTCATTTTTTTCTGAGATATAAATTTTCCTGTAAGGTTGGTACTGCTTACCTTACTTTTGTTGAGAAGGTGCTAAATTGTTACTGAGTTAACTTGCACAGATAAAGGTAATATTTTTTTCAAATCTAATTTTTGATTTAGTAACTTTTCGTAGATTGCCACTAATTCATCGTTGAGCTTATTCATGTCATATTTCTCTTCTACACGGATTCTGCCAGCAGTACCCATTGACTGCCACACTTGAGGATGGGAGATGAGATAATTTAACTTGTCAGCGATCACATCTGAGTCTCGTTCGGGAACTAAAAATCCAGATACCCCATCTTCTACTAATTCGGGAATACCCCCATGGAAAGTACTAATTACTGGTAAACCCATTGCCATTGCTTCTTTTAAGGTATTGACGGGTGCGTCTTGATTACCGTCACTGGCGGTGACGCTAGGAGCAATAAAGATATGACTGTTGTTGAGTATTTCGATAATTTCTGGCTGCTCTTTCCAACCCAACAATTTGACAATATTAGTTAGCTTTAATTCAGTAATTAGTTGTTGAAAATGCTCTTTTAACGGACCATCACCCATAATATTAAATTCAATATTGGGGTGAATCTTAGCAATTTTGGCGATGGCGCGAATGGCATATTCAATACCTTTCTTTTCTACCAAACGACCAATGGTGGCAATTTTAACTCGACCATCTTCAGGGAAAAAACGAGGCTTGTAGGTAAATTTATGACAATCAATTCCCGAACCATGAACCAGGATTTTTTGGGGACTGCAACCCAAAGCAAGAGCTCGATTTTGAAAAAATTCGCAGTTAGCTAAGAAGAAATCTCCTTCTGCAAACAAGCGATCATAAACATGAATCCCTTGTTCTCGAACATGTCTACTGATATCTATACCGCGAAAAGTGGTAACAATTTTTCCTTGGATAATACCTGCTTGACGCAGCATCAGAGCGACTGGTCCCAAGGTACCAAATTGACAATGGATAATATCGTATTTACCCTTGCTTAAAAAGGGTATGGCTCTGTAAAAAAGTTTTAATGATTTAGCTTGATTGCCATACTCCGAAGAATTGAATAGTTGCAAACATTTGAAGGGATTTTCTGCAAAATTCCGCCATAACAAACCATAAGCTTTAAGCAGACGTAACCACTGATTTTTGGGTCGTCTGGGAGCATAGTAAGTACGCTCCAATAGGTGATATTGCTTGACTATTGGATGTACCTGGGAATTATTTACAGAGCCATCGCGATCGACCGAACAAGCATAGATATCAACCTCATGTCCGCGATCGATTAAACCTGTAATTTGATTGAGGATAAATGGTTCTGATAATACTGGAAAACGCCAAACAAGGAATGCTATTTTCATGGTTAAAAGCTCTAAATATAGAAATGCGATCAACTGCTTTAATTCCTCACAAACTCTTTGTTTTGACTTTTGACTTTTTACTTGTTATTCATGGTTTGTAGTATTGGGGGAAGTTGAGAAGAGGGATAATGGATACAGCTAATTGTTCCTGACTGTAGATGTAACCGTTTATTTGATGCATTCATGCCGAGTATGGGAGCAATCATACTTTTAATAGCTGTATCATTAGCTACCACCAAACCAGTGACTAAAGGCTGGTGAGTGGCGATGTTTCTAGAAGAAACTGACCTTTGAGCGATCGCAGGTTTTGCCATTAAGCCTCTAGTCTCAATTGCTTTTTGCCAAACTTTGGAGAAATCTCGCTGTAAAACCTCTAGTTGTACTGTTTGTCGGTGGTGTTGGAGAATTTGCTCTGTAATTACTTGGGCATCATCTATGTGTTCATTAATACTGAAATTTATAGTGATATCTTTTAATGAGTTAGTTAATTTTTCTATTTTTTCTAACTCTATAGTTCCTGATGGCACCATGAGTAAACGCAGACCTTCACTGGCTGATGAAAGCTTGAGTAAAAAGCGATCGCCTGTTTGAGCAGTGAGGTTCATTGCTGATAATCGTCCTGAATCTAAAGAACCGTCAGCAAAATCTAATACATTAATTCCGCAATTAGACTGTTGAATACAGTGATAGTGATCGGGTTTTATACCTAGGGCTGTGCTAATTAAAGCTCGGTTTGTCCCACCATGAGCAACGATTAATAGGGTTTGTCCTAGATGAAGGGGTAATATTTCCTGCCAAAATTGACGAATACGCTTGTAAAGGTCAATAGCAGGATAAAAAGAAGATGGAGAAGAAACCCGATCTACTTCCATACAAAACTCATGGGGACGGTTTTTCCAGGTATAATATGCTTCAGGGAAATTTTCCCGTACATATTGGAAACTAAGACCATGCCAATTTGGTAGATCGGTTTCTCGTAATTGGGGAGTTATATGGATTGTACTGGAGTCTATTTCCGGTGCGATCGCTTGTAATATTTCCTCTGCTGTATCCCGTGCTCTTTTAAGAGAACTGGAGTAAATTGCATCGAATTTCAGACCCTTAAGGAAATCTCCAGCTTGGCGAATATCTCTGCGTCCTACTTCGGTTAAGACTGACTCATTACTACTTCCCTGGTATAAACCGAGATTGTTATAAGTACTTTGTCCGTGACGTACAAGAATTACGCGGGTACTTTGACACTTTTCCAGATTTAATTGCATAGGTATCTCCTCAGCAATACCATTTTTGATTGTGAAATAGTTACTGGATGAGCTTTTAGACGTTCTATCTGTAGCAATCATTGTTGACAAAAAATTTCTAGAAGTATTATTAATAACGGGGATTATGAAATTACTAAAACTAATTATTTAAAATCACTATCTTCTCTGCGCCTGGAGCGCCTCCCTACCCTGGGGGAAGCCGCTACGCGTCTACGGGTTCGCCACTTTGCTTATGCCGGGGAACCCGTCCACCGCAAGTGGACTCACTGCGTGAGATAAAAATCATCCCATTAATCAGCAACACAGCTAACGATATTCAGTAAGCGAAATAGGGTTGCATACTTACCAGCCAAACCCATCAATTCTTTGTGAGTACCTTGCTCTACAATGCTTCCATTTTCAACGTAGAGAATTAAATCTGCTTCTTGGACTGTTTGCAGGTTATGAGTAATCAAAAACGTTGTCCGCCCCTGGGTAAGCTGCTCTAGAGCCTTATTTACAGCCCTTTCACTCCCATTATCCAAACCTGCATTAGGTTCATCCAGAATCACAATTGGAGTTTGACGAATAGCAGCGCGAGCAATGGCAATTCTTTGTCTTTGCCCCCCAGACAATGTTCCCCCACGTTCGCTCAAAATGGTGTCATAGCCTTGGGGTAGTTTCATAATAAAGTCATGGGCATTTGCCAACCGTGCAGCTGCTTTTATTTCTTTGTCAGTTGCTCCAATTTTCCCGTAAGCAATGTTTTCCCTGACGCTAACTGCAAATAAAATACTTTCTTGTAAGACAATGCTGATTTGTTGCCGCAGGGAATCTAGGGTATACTCCCTGATATCTTGTCCATCGATTAAAATCCTTCCCCCTACTGGGTCATAAAGGCGCAGAATTAGGCTGAGTAGAGTTGACTTACCGCTACCAGAAGGACCAACTACAGCCACTTGTTGACCTGGTTGTGCTACTAAATTAATATCTTTGAGTATTTCTTGGTTTGATTGGTAGCCAAAACTAACATTCTCAAATCTAACTGCACCAATAAAGGGATGTGCTATTTCTGCCTTTGGTAAATCTTGTACCTTAGGTTCATATTCCAACAGCTCCATTACTCGCTCTCCAGAAGCAGTAGCCTTGGCAATTTGTCGGGCTTGATTAGAAATTTTTCGCATGGGTTCAAAGGAGTTTTTCAGGTAACTGATAAATACCAATAATTCTCCTGGGGTGAGTGCTTTATGTTGTACTACCTGTGCGCCTCGCCACAATACCGCAGCCATAATAATTGCCATCAACACCTGCACAGTCCTTTGTAGTGCAGCTGAAACTCTCAGGGATTGAATAGCTTCTGTCAAACTTTTCTTGTTTTGGACTGTAAAAATATTTTCCAGCTGGTGGTGAAGGGAAAAGGCTTGCACTACCTTAATCGCACCTATGGTTTCGCCAGTAGTCGAAGCTAAAACTCCTTCAGAATTACAATGTTGACGAGAAAAGCTACGAATCCGTTTGAGTAAATGGTTGTTTAACAACAGAAATAAAGGGAAAACTGTTAGTGCTAATAATGCTAGCTCCCAATTCAGCCAACACATGACTGAAAACATACCCAACATTACTGCTGAATTTCTTGCTAAAGGTAAGGCGGTGCTAGTGGCGACATTCCTTATTTTCCCAATATCAGTTGTTACCCGAGTAATTAAGTCTCCACTCTTGAACTGCTGATGAAAAGATAAAGAAAGACGCTGTAAATGAGAGAATAAATCGCCTCTTACTTCTGACAAGATCCGCACAACAGCTAAGGATATGCCGTATGTACTTAAGTAAGAAGTTATACTGGAAAAACTAGCGATCGCCACAATGGATATAGCCAACAGGCTGAGTAATAACATTGGCGACATACCATAATGAATTTCAGCAGTGGAATTACTATGTGCTGGAATCAGAATATGGTCAAATACATATTTGAGGGGCCAAGGTTCTAGAAGCCGCAATCCTGTTTCTAGAAGTAATGCAAATAGAGAGCCTGATATCAAAAATTTGTGCTGGAGAATATAGGGGGAAAACTTTAGCAAAACTTGCCAAGTCTTTGGCATAAATTTATTTTTTTTGATAGGCTTTTTGCAGTTGCGATATTTCATATTCTTTATCTATTCATCAATACCTGTTGACTTTGCTCCAGAAATTTTTTCAGAATATTAGTAGTATTATCAGCGCCATCGAGGTCGAATAGATTATTAGAATTAGTATTTGTTTCTTTATCTAGACAGCTAACAATTCTTTGTGCTAGATGATTAGGTTGTAAATCCTCTGGATTAATTACTTCCACAATTCCTAATTTTTCTAATTTCTTAGTTCTCATGAGTTGTTCTTGGTCTTTGCTATAGTGACCAATAGGTACAACCATGGCACGAACACCTGTTTTGAGAATGTTCATGGTAGTGTTATATCCAGTTAAACTGATGGAAAGGTCAGCATTTTGCATATATTCTAGTAATCTATTGGTATATCTTTGTAAGCTGACATTTTTGCTCGTGGATGCTGCTTGCTGAAGTTGAGAGAATAATTCTTCCGGCATAAATGGTCCGGTAAAGATCTGGATATGATGGGGAATTTGAGACTCAAGCAATCTGCTGGCGTTTATAACTGACTCCAGAAGTTCATATCCCAATCTGCCACCACCAACACTGACTAAAATAGTTGGATTATTGATATTTTTTTTAGCTATCAACTGATGAGTATTTTCTCTTGACTGTGGTGTAAATGATTGGGCAACAAATCCAGTCGCTTGAATTTCACAATTAAGTTCTCTATATTCAGGAAATGTTAATGCAAAGTTTTGAAAATTAGGATCGGAGTGATATAAGATTAGATCGAAATATTGATTGACTAAGTAACAAATTGTCTCTACTTCCTCATGTAGATTTTGTCTGCCAATAAAATCTCTGACACTAGAAGCAATCTTAGTTTGGGGAGAATTAACTTTAATATGCTCTAGCAATGGTAATAATTCAAAGAATAGCTTATGCCTACCAAAGGGGAAAAATTCTGTAATTAAGCAGTCTGGTTGGATGAGATCGAAGTTAGAAACTAATTGATTTTTTCTAATTCTTTTAATCTCATCAACTTCAAGAGAATCTTCTGCTATTCTAAATTCTCCACCCTCTAGCCACAAGGCTGGTAAATTTATCAATTCTATATTGTCAGGAATTGGAAATTCTGCAATCGGCGGGCCACCATTCACAAAATAGACTTGAAAATCCTTTGATAATTTACGAATAATTTCTGTACTGCGAACCAGATGACCCATACCTGTCAAATACTGACAGTAAAACATGATTTTTTGCATATTGTCTTCCTCTTTTTTTGATATTTAATATAATTCAGATTGTGTTTACTAGATTTTTATTGACTAGCTAGAAGCAATTTTGGTGAGTTTTTCGGATAAATATAACTGACTTTCGATTCACTTTCTTTGATTGAAAAAAGTCTGTTAATGTAATGAGAAATACGGGGTAATGCATTCATATCTAGTTGAATGCTAGGAGCAAGCTCGTCTGTAGATAGTAGATTTAATAGAGAATCCATGAGTAATTCCGGAGTCAAATTATGTGGATGAATTACTTGGAATAATCCCAATCTATTCATTCTTGCTGCTCGCAATAACTGTTCTTGGGATGGTTGAACTCGCGGTACAATCAATGCAGGTTTTGCCGCCGATAAAATTTCACAAACTGTATTGTATCCAGCCATAGAAATGATAGTATCTGATGCAACAATGTAACTCATTAAGTCATCAGTAAACTCTTTCATTTGCACTTGAGGATATTTTTCTGCCTTCTGAAACAGTGCTTGTTTTCGAGGAGTTGACATTTCTGGACCGCAAAGAACCAAACTTTTTAACTCATGTTCTTGTGGTAATAAAGCTAAAGCATCTAGATAAGTATTAAGCAAATGATAACCATCTTGTCCACCACCTGGAGTTATCAAAACTAATTTTTCTTCTGGAGATAGCTTTAATTCTTGATGAATTTCATTAATATTGTTAGTTCTTGGTTGACGGCGAATATAACCGCAATAGTGTATTTTTTGAGCTATGTTAGGAGAAAAATGATATTTTTTACAAAAGTCAAAAACTTCTGGCATCCCGACAATTAGAAGCAAATCGTAAAACTTTTCTATTGCTTCGTAATAGTGGCGATCTTGCCATTCCATAATAGTTTTTTGGGGAGTATCAAGGATATCTCGTAATAATAGCACCAGTTTGGTTTGTGGCAAATTATGCTTAATATAATTGAGGGATGCTTTTAACTCATCTTGCAAACCATAGGGCTTTTTATCTACCATCACCAAATCTGGTTTATAATTAGCGATCGCAGATAAAATTAGATCCGATCTCAGTTTGACAGTTTCAGTGACATCTGTATCCAGGTACTTAACTACAACTTTGCCTGCTTCTCCTCGGTTGAGACAAGGTAATTTGATATAGTCTAGTCCCTTGGGTAATCGAAACCCTTGTAACATAGGTGAACCAGACACCAACAAAATGGAAAGATCCTCTATTTCACCCAGTAGGTGTTCACATATTGCTAACATTCTGCGGATATTTCCTAAACCATATGCATCGTGGGAATAAACCAGCAGTCTCATGATTTTTACTCTCAATTTTTAGGGAACTGGTTATTGGAGTTGTGTAGGTGCAGCATGATACATGAACCTATCCTACTATTCTAAAAATGCTTATTTACTGGAGTAAAATTTTACTGAAAGGCTTGATTTTTCGTTTTTATCTTTAACAATATTTGGACTTTTCAGCAAAAATATTATTAGTGGGATAGATTCATATATAAAACTGGATAATTTCTCCAGTCCCGGTTCAAAGATAGGCGACTTTCCAGATTGCATTAATTCAACTTTGGCAGCATTAATTATTGTCTACACAGATAACATGGTGCCCAATCCCCACTAGACTTGCTCCTGTGACTAAACCTACATATCCAGTACCAATCACGCAAACACGCATAGAGTAAACCCCCTACAAAATCACTGGTGTGAGAAAAAAGCAAACAAATTTTGTTTTCTCTATGGATATAATCACGATTTTGTATGAACCTTTTATGAAATCTTCATGAGAAAATTCTCACGATCAAAATTTTCTATACATAGTATTTTGTATACATAAGATTTTTATACTCAGTGCAAATTTTTACAACTCATATAATTGGGGATTTTAGATTCATGTCTGAGAAGTTCCTCTGCACAACTATGGATTAGAGATAGCTGCCTAACATGGTTTATATCAATCCCTCTGTTCCATATTTGAACAGAACTCGGTTTAAAAATAAGTAGTTATTTTTTGGAGTTTTTAAGGTTCATTTACCAACTAAAACCATAATTATTCTCCAGATATAATCCTCCATGTCAACTATTTTTTGGAAGACTTTACCTATCGGTTTGCAAGTTTTTTCATCCACATTTCTCATACTACAAAAAGTTTACGCTCAGGAAAAACAAAGTGATTTTCCCACCCTGAATCAAGCTACTGCTAGAGACAAACATACTCCTAGCATTGATGTAAATATCTCTCCTCCTCAATTTTCTCAAGCCTTCTTAGAACCTCCAATTCCCAAAGATACAGAAGTTAAAGGACTCAAAAGAGAAGAGGAGCAGTTTGCAAGCAGTTTACAACCCTCCCAAACTCTTTCCCAGATAGAAACATCAATGATGGGAGAACTAACAAGTGTTTCAGAATTGTCTGATATTCAACCTAATGATTGGGTATTACAATTTCTCCAATCCTTACAACAGCGTTATGGAAGTATTAAGGGATATGCTGGTGAAAATTTTCAGACAAATCGCCCAATTAATCGCTATGAATTTGCAACCTTATTGAATGCCGTACTATTGCATATCAATGAATTACAGAATGCTCAAGTTATGAGTTTACCAACACAAAAAGAATTAGAGACTCTGCAAAGATTACAAGAGGAATTTGCCAAAGAATTAGCTACCATTAGCAAGAAAGTAGATAGAGCAGAGGAAATAATTGCCCAAAGATTTTCTACAACTACTAAATTATCAGGAAGAGTACAATTTGTCGCCACTGCTGTAGGTAGAGGCAAGAAAGCTGATAATAGTGGAGAAGCCACGGACAGCAATATTACTTTTAGCAATAGTATCAGGTTAAATTTTGATGCCAGCTTTAATGGTAAAGACAGGCTCAGAATCGGTTTGAGAAGTCGTAATATCCCATCAACAGCAAAAGCCACGGGAACGGATATGGCGCGTTTAAGTACTCGGGGCGATAATGGCAACAATATAGAAGTAAGTAAGATAGAATATCGCTTCCCTGTGGGCAAAAAAGCTAGAGTTTCCATTGCTACCAAAGGTGCTGGTTTTACGAATGTGGCTGACACCCTCAATCCATTTTTAGATAACAGTAGTAAGGGTGCAATTTCTCGTTTTGGACGGCGTAACCCCATCTATCGCCAAGGAGGAGGGGCAGGAATTGGGATTGAATATGAACTCAGCGATCGCTTGAACCTGGGTATTGCTTATAATGCAGATGATGCAGATGAACCAGACACTGGGTTAGGTAATTCAGATTACGGAATAATTGCCCAGTTGACTTTTACACCTAGCAAGAAAGCAAAAATAGGTTTAACTTACGTACATTCCCATAACAATATTAAGACTAGGACAGGTAGCGAAGGTGCCAACGATCCCTTTGATAATGCCAGTGAAGCAATTAGTGCCAACTCCCTAGGGTTACAGGGAACATTTTCTGTGAGTCGTAACCTCACTTTGTCCAGTTGGCTGGGGTACACCAGAGCTACAGCTAAAGATTTGCCTAATAACCCGACTGCAACTATTTTTAATTGGGCTGTTACCCTAGCATTAACCAATTTGGGTAGAGAAGGGAGTGTAGCTGGTATTGTTATTGGTCAACCACCAAAATTAATAGATAATGAATATCAAGTTGCAGGTGAAACAAATACAGACCAAGATACGTCTCTACATTTAGAAGCTTTCTATACGTTTCCGATTAACGATTCCATTTCTATTACCCCCGGCATATTGATAATTACCAATCCGGAGCATAACAGCAGTAATGACACTATTTATATAGGTACCCTGCGGACAACTTTTAGCTTTTAACTGCGCCTAAATGAGTAGTTATTCGTTCTATTAGCTGTTTAAATCGAAATGGTTTGGTCATATAGTCATTGGCTCCAGATGCCATAGCCACTTTTCTATCCTTATCATCTGTATGAGCAGTAACCACAATAATCGGGAAAGTTTTTCCTTGGTTTCGTAACTCTTTGAGAACTGTCAAACCATCTTTTACAGGTAGACCCAAATCCAACAGCAATAAGTCAAATTTATTACTTGCGACCTTATCTATAGCAAGATTGCCATCTTCAGCTATTTGAGTTTCAAAGCCATGTTTTCGCAATCCTTTGTCTACAAAGGCAGCAAGTCGCGCTTCATCTTCAACGATTAAAATTTGTTTCATGTTATATACATCTGCCAAATAAATTTAAATCTTAAAAATTGCAACTAAATTAAACCTCGTCTATTTTGAAAACTTTAGTTTTGTAACATAAATTGGGGATTCTTTCTTAATGTCGCAATGACACATCAGAATAATTATCAATAAACTCCATATTTCAACATGGACAAGGTTTAGATATCTAATTCTTCTCTATCAAGGTGTATAAATATACATCAATCATATGTAAAATTATTTTGTATCTATTTTTACAAGTATTTTATATAACTTTTAGCCCTTAAGGTTCGAGAGTCAATATGTATTACTTATGATTACTATAGGCAAAGATTGTTGGTATGGTTGTGCATTATGTTTCACCATATTTATTTGGTGATAAATAATTATGCTTACTCTAGCAAGAATTTCGTAGAAATAAGATGAGAATTTTTTCATCTACGCAAACGATAACCCATACCTCTGACAGTTTCAATCAGTTTGTTACCAAGCTTTTTACGTAGATAACCCACATAAACATCCACAATATTAGAGCCAGGATCGTAGTCATAACCCCAAACTCTATCTAATAATTGTTCCCGACTCAAAACTTGACCTGGGTGACGAAAAAAAGTTTCGGCTAAAGTAAATTCACGGGCAGGTAAATCAATAATGCGTACACCTGAGGGGTTGCCGAAGGCATCACCAACTTTCACTTTGCGGGTACGTAAATCCAGCACCACATTACCAGCTTTGAGTGTTGATTCCTCTTGAGTAGCAGCTATATTGGGGTTTCGCAGTCTGAGCTTGATCCTGGCTAAAAGTTCTTCAAAGCGGAAGGGTTTGGTCATGTAATCGTCCGCACCACCTTCTAGTCCTGCCAATTTATCATCAATATCATCACGGGCAGTAAGGATAATCACAGGTAAATTCTCTCCCTGTCCCCGAATTTCTGTCAAAACTTCCAAACCATCTTTACCAGGTAGTCCCAAATCGAGAATCAGCAGGTCAAAACCGTTACCCACAGCTAGGCTTAATGTCTCCTCTGCATCTACAGCAATTGTGGGAGTAAATCCATTTGCCTGTAGTCCCTTAGCAACAAAGGAGGCTATGCGCGGCTCATCTTCTGCAATTAAAATCTGGGTCATTGGATTTTAGATTTTAGATTTTGGAAAACAGATAATCCGTTGTTTATCTTGGATTTTAAAATTGGTATCAATGATTTTGAGAATATGATGGAGTACGCTGAATGGGTGTTTTTGTTAAGATTGTACAACCTGCATCAAAAGTGTATCTAATGAACTCGAATTACTAATTACTTATTACTTACTTTTTCGGGCTCTCCCTGCTCCCCTTGTCCTCTCAATTACTCAAATGACTGGATTCCCAGGGTATGAATATAGTAAATACTGAACCTTGACCCAATTCACTTTGGAGCTTAACCCCACCATTATGGGCTTCAGCAATTGCCTTGACGATTGATAATCCCAAACCAGCACCTCCGGAACGACGACGACTATTAGTTGCCCGTGCAAAACGTTCAAAAACTTTTGTGCGATCGCTTTTTGCAATGCCTTCTCCTGTATCCCTTACCCAAAAACGAACTAGATTGTTATCTATTGAGCTACCAATGGCGATTGTATCTTCGGGTTGGGTATGCTGGGTTGCATTTTGTGCCAAATTCATCACAGCTTGAGTCAGGCGTTGACGATCTAGCACTATCATACCCTCAGCGATCGCATCTAAACACCAGTTGCGATCAGCTAAGGCTTTGGCTTTAGCAAACAATTCCTGGGTTGTAGCGGTTAAATCCACAGTTTCTAATTGCAAAAAGTCTGGTCTTTCTGCCTTAGCCAAAAGGATTAAATCCTCTACAAATCTATTCATCCGGTCTAATTCATCCAGAACTAGGTCTACTGTTTCCTGTCGCTCTTGGGGATCATCACCCATGAGTTCCAAATGTCCCCGGATAATAGTTATAGGGGTGCGGAGTTCATGTCCAGCATCATTAATAAATTTTCGTTGAGTGCGAAAGGCTACTTGCAACCTATTCATCATGTCATTAAAGGTGGTAGCTAATTCCGCGATTTCCCCACTTCCCTGCACTGGTATACGTTTACTCAAATCAGATTCACTAATAGAGCGTGTGGTTGCACTCAGCACCCGCAATGGAGCCAGTACCCGAGCAGAGGCTATCCAAGCAAGTATCACAGCTAAAACTAAAACTCCACCACTTACCTGAATAATTGTTTGTATAGCTTCTAGGGCTTCTTCCCGTTCTCCGGCTACAGTGTGAGCTACCACAAATACCCCCAACACCTTACCATCCACCATCACGGTTTGAGTGTTGTAAATAATTCCACCAATTTCACTTTCGGGAATCTCTAATTTTCGTGTGGTGGGACGAGTTTTTTCTGCCCACCTTTGCATTAACTCCGTATCTTTCTGAAGTTCTGGAGGTCTAGCTCTGGGGCTAGATTTAAAGAATTTTCTATTCACAAACGTGATTAGAAAAGTGTCATCTTCAACGATTTGTTGTCTTAAAAATTCATTGAAAAACTTTTTAAGTTCTTTTGTGGAGGATGGAGGTTTAGCTCGACCATCTAGCTGGTTCAGCACATTGGCTATTTCTTGATCTGGTGGTTGATAGGTACTGGGATTACCAATCAATTTGTTAAATACCAACATCTTCTTTACCAACTCCCTACGCACCCTTGCATCGACCCGTTGATATAGGAGATGGCGGAATACAGGTACGGATACCGCAAAAATAAAGATGATAATCGCAACATACCAAAGGAGAATACGGGTGCGAGCTGCCCAAAAAAACCCTTTTTTAAATGGAGATAGCTCTTGAGAAGTTTGCTCCTGCTCTGGTTGAGATAATATTTGCTGGCTAATTTGTAAAAATTTCATTTCCAAATTTGGAAAACATCTTTAAGATTAATTTAGGTAGGATACAAGCCTGTTACCAATAGAATCCCTTGTGTTAATTCCTATCTTAAATAACTAAGTAACTCTATTGTAAATTGACTCATGCATTTCTCGTCAGCAAGATAATCTTTTTACCAAGAAACCCAGCAATCTGACGAGTATATCGACTTAGAGGATGTTTGGAAAGTCAAAAAAAGCTCAAGTAACGATATTCTGTCAGTAGATAAAAATGCGACAGCGTTACAAGAGCCATGACTAAATCATACCCAACAGACCTTACAGATGAGCAATGGGATTTATTATCATCTCTGATTCCAAAGGAAAACCTAGGTTGCCGTCCTCGTTGTGTTGACTTACGTGCAGTCATGAGTGCTATATTCTATATTCTTTGTGCAGGTTGTGCATGGCGTATGTTGCCCCATGACTTCCCTAAATGGCAAACAGTGTACTATTACTTCCGAAAATGGCGTATGGATGGCACATGGGAACATATGAACCATAAGCTTCAACAATGGGTGCGTGTGATGGAAGACCGTGAACCGAACCCAAGTGCTGCAATTGTTGATTGTCAATCTGTAGAGAATGGAACAATGGTATCCCAAGCTGTTGGTTTTGACTCTGGGAAATTGGTCAAGGGACGTAAGCGACATTTACTTGTTGACACACTTGGATTGGTTCTAATGGTTGTAGTTACTTCGGCTTATGAATCCGACAGAGCAGGAGCGAAACAGTTATTTGCCCAAGCGAAGAATAGAATTAGCTCACGCCTAAATCGTCTGGTGTTGATTTGGGTTGATGCTGGGTATCAAGGTCAAGGATTCATGAAATGGGTGATGGACACCTATCATTGGATTTTGGAGGTTGTACGTCGTCCCACTGATACTAAAGGTTTTGTTCTTCTCCCTAGGCGTTGGGTTGTGGAGCGTAGTTTTGGTTGGTTTAATTGGTGTCGTAGATTGAGTAAAGACTACGAAATTTTACCCCAGACCCATGAAACATTTGTACAGGTAGCAATGATTCGGTTAATGCTTAGAGGATGTTTGAAAAGTATTGTTATTAACATTAAAATCTAGGAAACCTAACCCCCCTATCCCCCCTTCCCTACAAGAGAATGGGGGTTTCAAAGCCTCTCTCCTA
>JAAUYI010228063.1_pt1 | contig 18753 bp, 19 predicted proteins | sample 7278041 | NCBI WGS metagenome assembly JAAUYI01 (sample SAMN14350216, study PRJNA611818) | marine sediment metagenome | isolation source: surface marine sediment (0.6m) | place: French Polynesia: Moorea | collected 2018-08
CGGCTGCATCTCCAGTAATAGCAAAACCACTAAACTCTGACCCAAGGTGAGCGAATACTGACTTATCTTGGTCGATAATTACCACTTCATGACCCTGTTGACTCAAATCACTAGCTAAAATCGAGCCGAGACGACCGCATCCAATGACAGCAATATAGAGAGACTTTTTCATAGCCAGTTTTTGGGAAATAAACTCGAATTACTAAGTTTTACTGCTATTTATTGACAATTTATTCAATTTATTTATCTATTTTGAAGACAAGCATTTACTTACACGGTAATCGATCGACCAGAGTTGCCTTTGAATCAACTTCTTACTCTATTCGGAGTATTACATATCATCTTCCAGCCGTTTTTTATTAGTGCCGTGTCACTGCATTTTATTCCAGAGAAAATTAGACAAAAGATTGTACCATTTGTCTATGGTTCCTGTTTTGTAGGGGCAATATTGATGTTAGTCAAGCTGTATCCGTTTGCCTGGGCTGGAACTTGCACGATAGGATACGAACCTCTTTGTGGCAGTCAGCTTTGTTCTGTCTCTGGCAATTGGCACATAGCCTGGAATGTGCCGATGAATGGATTGAAGTGGCTGACTTTGGGATATTATATCCCAGTGTTTGTTGCTCCTTTAATTTATGGTTCTTGGAAATTTACGATTTATCATCTCATTGTCGGACCCTTGGCTGCTCGAATTTCAACCGACAATATTAACGAGTGGCCAGCAGTATGGTGTTTACTGTCTATAGGAATGTTTTTGATCGCCATCAAGACTCCATTACGGCAAATTCTTTACGTAAAACATTGGTGGCTATGGGATTCTGAAGAGGTAGCCTCGAATATAGATTCTGATGAGTCCGAGGAAGTTCTAACTTCTCCAGTTCCATTAGCCGTTCAGTCTACATTAGACAAAAACTAACTAAAATGTTCCAACCTATGCTTGTATTGCCATAGCTCATAAAATAAAACGCTTCTAGGAAAGTGATGTAGAATTAATCTGCTCGATTTCCAGAAGCGTTGATTTTTGGATTTAACTTGGGAGCTTAGAAGCGATTGTTTCGACGACCACCACTAAAAGAGCTTCTGTTTTCGCGAGGTCTGGCTTTATTGACTTTTATCTCGCGATCCATCCATTCTGCGCCATCTAAAGCTTCAATCGCTTTATCTTCATTGGCTTCAGATTCCATTTCTACGAAGGCAAAACCACGCATGCGACCTGTTTCGCGGTCGGTGGGAATATGAACTCGTTTAACATTTCCATACTCGCCAAAGACTTCACTCAAGTCTTGTTGATTAACCTCGTAAGATAAATTACCTACATAAATTGACATAATATGAATTGTCTTCTCAATAAGTGTTGTGTTTGGAGAGACAAGATGATTAGGAAAGAGCTAGATCAATACTTTAGGAAAAAACCGTGTAATACTGAATACAAATTCAACCTTTTATCTTTATTCTCAGCCCTAATTCTAGCACTATTCAAAATTTTTCTGTCACGTAAAGCATACAAAAGTCAACAATCGATTTTTCTACTGTAAATAGTCTAAAATTTTTCTCTGTACAGGACAAAAAATAAAATAAAAGCTAAGAGCTACGAACCGTATTACTAACAATTTCATATATCAAATCAGCAACACTTCTATTTAAGAGATAACTGTTTTAAGTTAGAAGCTGTTTTTTCTGGTGTACCCGAAAGGGGAAAAATTAAAATACCCTCAATTTTATCGTTGGCAACTATTTCTGGTAAGCGATACTCTCTTCAAAGACAGATTTTAAATCTAAAATCCTTGTCAATAAGCAAAAGTTAATGCGATTATTTTGGGCTTTATTGAGATTATGGCGTTCTTATTGACAAGATGCGTTTGCCCTGCCCCATTCCCCGACCGGCGTTACTCAAATTTAAACTCTATCTCTTTGTAAACGACTTTGGATTTTACTTAAATGAACCACTGTATTTATAGGAGAGCGTGGTTGGGGTATTTCAGAATTAGGCCACTCATCAAGATCGTTACAAGGACAATCTACAGGTTGTATACCTAACTCTATCATGGGAACAGGCATATTACATCTAGCACAAGAAGTTATCGTCCATGTAGGAGAGAGTAATTCTTCAATAGTTTGCTCCGTACCTTCGAGATAACAATCTTGACCTTGATGAGCAATGATTTTTTGCCAGCAATCTTCAAATTCCTGAGAATAGCGATCGCCTCTAATAACTGGTTGAGGTAATAGTTCTTTGCCGTCTTTGGATAGGAATACTTTCTTTCCTAACTGAAACCAATAAGCAAGATAGGTTTTTAGTTGTTGTTGAGATGCCATTTTCTCTAAATCCTTTTGCTATTATTTCAGCAGTTTTGTTCTCTATTTTTAGTTTAGCTTTAAGTCTTCATTATTTAAGTACACAATTACTTTTGTACGAGTACTGACTAAAATAATCGCCCTTGATAGCCTAAATGTTCGTAAGCTTTCTCCGTTGCTATTCTGCCCCGATGAGTACGGTTAAGATAACCAATTTGCAGTAAATAGGGTTCGTAAACTTCTTCTATGGTTTTAGCATCTTCTCCCGTAGAAGCAGCAACGGCTTCTAAGCCCACAGGACCACCATTAAATTGTTCTATAATTGTGCCTAAAACTAGACGGTCTGTCCAATCTAAACCACAAGCATCTATATCAAAAATATCCATTGCTTCTGCTGCTAATTCTGAAGTAATCGACTCTGCTTGTTGAACTTGAACGTAGTCTCTTACTCTTCTGAGTAAACGGTTGGCAATTCGGGGAGTACCACGGGAACGTCGAGCAATTTCTTCTGCCCCTTTTTCGGTAACAACAGTTTTAAGAATCTCGGCAGTACGTTTAACGATTAAAACAAGTTCGTCTAGTTCATAGAAACGTAGTCTTTGAATTAGTCCAAAGCGATCGCGCAAAGGAGAAGTAAGCGAACCTACTTTAGTAGTAGCACCAACTAGGGTAAAAGGCGGTAAAGGAATACTACGAGTTTTAGCACTCTGACCTTTACCAATAGTAATATCGAGACGATAATCTTCCATGGCAGGATAGAGTAATTCTTCAGTTATGCGATTGAGTCGATGAATCTCATCAATAAATAGAATATCTCCTGGTTGCAAACTAACGAGTAAGCCAGTAATGTCTCGCGGACGTTCTAAAGAAGGAGCAGCCGTAATTTTACAATTAACCCCCATTTCACTGGCTAAAATTAGAGACATGGTAGTTTTACCCAATCCAGGAGGACCATACAAAAGTAAATGATCTAATGTTTCTTGTCTACCTTTTGCTGCTGTGATGGCAATGTTGAGGATTCCCTTTAACTCTTTTTGTCCAATATAGTCAGCTAAGCGGTGAGGGCGAATTTGCTCTTCACTATTTTCTATTTCTTCTCTGGTAGTTTGAGGAGAGAGAAGATTATTTTTTTCACCAGATGATTTAGAAGTAGGTTTACTCGATTTCGGCTTAGATTTTTTAGCAGCCTTGGTTTTTGGAGAGTTTTGTCTTTGAGGATAATTATCCTCGTTGGTATTTGAACTATTTTGTCGAGAATTTCTTTTAATTGCCATTAGGCACAGCCTGGCGTTACTTGCTATTTCTGTTTAGACATTATATACAATAAACAATGTGATGATTTATAGATAGCAACAAAATAAGCGCATTAGGTTTTGCTCCAAATCCACAAGCACAAAATATAGTAAACTCATATAACTTAACAAAGACTCTTAACTAATTTGAGTTTGCTTCGATTAAATTCATGAATATTATTGCCAAATTATTTTCTCCTAAAGCTACTTCCCCAGAAAAAAATACAACTAAAGGACTACCCCCCCTCCAAAAAACTCGTCGTGGTATTCATATTAAATCTTCTCAAGAAATAGCCAAGATGCGGGAGTCTGCCAAAATTGTTGCTACAGTCTTAAAAGAAATTTCGGTAATGGTTAAACCAGGCATGACTACGGCGGAGTTAGATGCTTATGCTGAAGATAGAATTCGTCAAATGGGTGCAACTCCCAGTTTTAAAGGTTATTATGGTTTTCCTGCTTCTATTTGTGCTTCTGTTAATCAAGAAGTAGTACATGGGATTCCAAATGCTAAAAAAGTACTACGTCGAGGAGATGTACTTAAAGTAGATACAGGAGCATATTATCAAGGTTTTCATGGTGACTCTTGTATTACTATTCCTGTGGGTAAAGTATCCAAGAATGCAGCCAAATTAATCCAAGTAGCAGAAGAATCTCTATACCAAGGTATCGAACAAGTTAAAGCAGGTAATTCTTTATTAGATATTGCCGGTGCGATCGAAGATTATGTTAAAAAACACGGTTACAGCGTAGTCGAAAACTATACAGGACATGGCGTAGGCAAAAATCTTCATGAAGAACCATCGGTATTTAATTTTCGTACTCAACAAATACCCAACGTAAAATTAAAAGCAGGAATGACTTTAGCGATCGAACCAATTCTTAATGCAGGTTCAAAACATACCAGAACGTTACGCGATCGCTGGACTGTAGTTACGGTAGATAATTCTTTGTCAGCACAATTTGAACATACCGTACTAGTTACGGAAAATGGCTATGAAATTCTAACCGATCGAACCAAAGTTTAGTAGACTTGCTCTCATGATTTATTGTTTACAACCCAGTAATGAAAACAAGTTAATTCTGACTCGGTGAGTTCTGAGTTCTCAATTCTATTTCTTATAGAATTTCTTTTCTTTAGCAATCATCCAAGCAGCAATTATGCCACCAAGAAAGCCAAAGAGATGACCTTGCCAAGAAATTCCTGGTTGAGAGGGTAGAATACCCCAAACAAAACCACCGTAAAGGACAAAAACAACGATCGATAAGAAAATAGAAGGTAAATTTTTCTGAAAATAGCCTCTCAGCAGAAGGAAACCTAAGTAACCAAAAATTAAGATGCTTGCACCAATATGCACTGAACCAGCACCAGCAAATACCCACACTCCCAGTCCACCTACAATCATGGTGACGAGCGAAACAATGTAAAAGTCGCTGGTTTCTTGGATCATAGTTAACCAACCAAGAGTTAGAAAAGGTATTGTATTGGCAAGCAAATGTCCAAAACCACCGTGTAAGAAAGGAGCAAATAACAAACCTCGGAGTCCTACTAGATTACGAGGAATAATGCCAAAATTGTCTAATTTACCTTGAAAAACAAAAAAATCGCTCAGTTCTAGCACCCAAAATATAGCGATTGTTATGGTTAAAATAAATACTTGTTTTTGAAATTCACGGGCAAGGTAATGCTTCTGATAGCTGCTCATAATAAATGTTTGAGAAATTGACTCTGGCTGTACTATTTAAAACTTAGTATCTCAAATATAGTTTTATTCTATTTTTTTATTATCTCAGTTGAGATTTAATATTATTCATATAATATTCACTGACGGAAATTTATTAACATAAGTTCTCAAGATTTTCAGCTTGGTTTATCGACAGATAACTTTTTGACATAAACAAGATCGCATCTATCGGTTTCTACTCCAGTAGCGGGTTGATAGCCATTGCTTTCGTATAGTTTGGTTGCCTCTTGTAAGACTGATGCTGTCTCAATCCATATTTCTCTAAATCCTCGATTAGCAATCTTTGCTTCTAATTTTTGTAATAAATACTTACCTAAACCTACTCTTCTGACAGTGGGAAGTAAATACATTTTACGTATTTCTACTGCTTTATCTCCTCTAGCGCTCGGGTAATAAGCAGCAGTACCTACTATCTTTTTTTCTTGTTCGATTACCCAAAATTCTCCACCCCTGTTCCAATAAGCATTTTCTATTTCTAAAACGTCTTTATCTGCATCTTCTGGTTGCCATGGTAAACCATATTCTTGCAATACATCTCGGATAACCGCAGCAGCAAAATTACGGTCTTGTGGCTGCCAATCTCTGATTAAAAATTGCTGATAAAAACTATTCACTGGAATTATTTACTTGACCTAATAGAACTCATTACTTATTACTTATTACTCATTACTTATTACTCATATTTAGCTATGTATTCTCGGTTGGGGATGTAAAACCGCTAAAATTTCGCTTTCTACTACAGCTATTTCTGTTAATCTTTTATCTACTATTGTTCTCTCGAAATAGTTATTTGCTAGAAGCCAATACATACCATAGTGACGAGCTTCAGATGCCATTAATCCCCGATAAAATTTGGCTAACTCTGGTTCGGAACAGTATTCTCCGAGTAAGCCTAAGCGTTCGTGAGAACGGGCTTCAATTAAAGCAGATACTAACAGAGAATCTAACAATCTTTCTGGCTCTTGATGACGAATTTGTGCTTTTAGCTTGGCACCATAAGGTGGAGAATTTAAGGGTGCTAGGGGAATGCCTCGCTTTTCTAGCCATTGATTGACTTGTTCAAAATGCTCTAATTCTTCTTTAGCGATCGCGGTTAGTTGCCGAACTAATTTATGATAAGAAGGATAGCGAAACATCAGATTAATCGCTACTCCTGCTGCTTTACGTTCGCAATGGGAATGATCTAATAAAATTGTATCTAAATTGGCGATCGCTTGCTCGACCCAAGCCATACAGGTAGGCTGCTGCAAAATATTAATCGTAACTGTTGTTGATACAGGCACTACAATAGGTCCTCAACTAATTTTTAGCTATATCTATGGAAAGAGTTTTTAGATTATCATGTAATCTGATTAACAAAAATTCATAATAAAAGAATAAGGATATTTAGACAAATATAGGGAACACTAGTAATAAATTCACTATATTAGTCTTAGCTATCTAAAAACGACTAACTAAATTAGAGGTAAACGTTGGTAGAAAACGCTAAAAACAATTGATATGAACCATCGTCGAATTATTATTGGTGACGTACACGGTCACTACGACCCCTTAATGGCTTTATTAGATGCCGTTTCTCCCCAAGGTGAAGATCGAGTTTATTTTTTAGGAGACTTAATCGATCGAGGACCAAAGAGTGTTGAGGTAGTAAACTTTGTCATGAGAAGCAACTTCCAATGCCTCCGTGGAAATCACGAAGAAATGCTGTTAGATGTTGTTGGTGACGGACAGGTTTCAGTGGAACTGTATCAGGGATGGCTATACAGTGGTGGTCATGCTACTGTTGCCAGCTACAATAATAAAATTCCCCAAGAACATATTGATTGGATGAAAAGTTTACCAATGTATTTGGACTTGGGAGATATTTGGTTAGTTCATGCTGGTGTTAATCCTAATTTACCCCTCGAAAAACAAACCTCAGAACAATTTTGTTGGATTAGGGATGAATTTCATTGTATAAAAGAACCCTACTTTAAAGATAAGCTAATTATTACAGGTCACACTATTACTTTTACTTTTCCAGGAATTCATCCAGGACAAATAGCTGCCGGTCCTGGCTGGCTGGGAATTGAAACAGGAGCTTATCATCACAATAGTGGCTGGCTGACAGCCTTGGATATTACCCAAAAGAAAGTGTATCAAATGAATACCCAAAATGGTTGTTTTCGGGCAATGCCTCTCAAAAAAGCGATCGCTAATGTAGACATATCTCAAGTTGTTCCCAGAAAAATGCGCAGAAGAGCTTAATTAATCTGAGTTCGGAGTTCGGAGTTACTTATTTAAGGTTGGGCTAACTCGGAGATAGTTTTAGCTAAATCGAAGTCTTTTTGAGTAATCCCTCCTGCATCATGGGTGGTCAAATTAATTGTTACTTTGTTGTAAGAGATAGCAATGTCAGGATGATGTCCTGCTTTCTCCGCTGGTTCGACTAGCTTATTAACAAAGTCGATCGCACTTACAAAGTCTTTGAATTTAAAAGTACGACCGATCGTCTCGCCATCGGTTGTCCAATCTGGTAGAGTTTGCAGTTTTTCTTCTACTTGAGTTCGATCGAGTGCCATAGGATTTGCTTGGGCTTGTTGGTTGAAAGTGCTATTCGCCGTCAAGATAAAAACACTAGTGACGGCTATTAATAATGCTATCGGTTTATAGGTTTTTTTCACAATAAATAGTTTTTTGTGCCGAAATAAAAGCTTTGTAAGTAGTTTAGCTTACGTTTCTGCAATTTTACTGAGTATCAATTGAGTTAGAAATACCGACGCGATCGCACTAGTACTAAGAATATGATGAAGCAGGTTTAAAGTAAAAACTAATGAGGTTTATTCTATGAACTTGCTATCTTTACGTCAATTTAATTCCCTGAGTATTTCTACCCCCCCCATTTTTTCTCAGGCTATCAAAAGTAAGCTATTCAGCAGTTTGAGTACTATTTTTTCCAAACCAAGTTTAATTCGTAATAGCTCTTTCTTCAAAATAGCTGTAATAAAGCTTGAATTAGCGCAATAGCAAATATTGCTTAATTTCTTGGCGTACCTTAGAGCGAATAAGAGATACCAGCTAAAAATCATCTATCATTTTTGATTTGTCAACAGTATCTCACAGGGATACTTCTCCCCTACCTATTAACTGTAATCAATTGCGACTCGATTAGTCGTTTCAGCCAGTTGGTTAGATAAGCTCGATTTGCTTCCTTTTCCTGAGGATCTTGAGTATCTAGAGGATGGGGAGCTAATCCTTTAACGGCTGCCGTAGTAACGCAGAACATCGATTTCTGAAAACTCTGACATATTTTGACTTTTAAATCGTCTTCCCCTCTAGTCCTTTCCATATAGTACTCATGTAAATAATCTGGCAAGTAGTGGCGCATATCTTGCATCAATAAAGTTGGGGGAATACCCGCACTGCCAATAGGAAGGGGATCGGCATATAAAGCCCCATAATTAAACATTCCTTGGTCGTAAGGAATTTGATAAGCTTGAGCATTATAAGAAATTGTGCCAGGAAAAGGAGTTCCTCGGAAGAAAATTGCTTCTACATAAGGCACGCCCGTATCCATCAAGAAAGTTATACCAGCAGATTTAGGAACAATATCGTATTTTTGCCCTCTAACTTCTACTGTGTAAGTAATAGGACGGGCAGCATCGGCAACCAATCCATCGAGAATATGCTGCACTACATCAGGAATTGATTTTATTTCTCCGTTATCGTAGCGATCGCTTAAACTCAGAAAGATATCGCTCATTACCCGCCAAAATTGTCCCAGTCCACTATAAAAAGTCATTTGCCTCATATGTTCGGGTAAATAATCTGGGAAAAGCTTATTTAGCCCAAGCATGAAGGGATTGTACTTAAACTTAGCTTGGATAACTTGTCGTACAACTGCCAAAAATTCAGGAGAATCCACATAGGCATCTAGTCCGCCACCACCGTGCCAAAACATTGATTTCATACAATATTCTGCGTATTCAAAGTTGATACGGTCTTGCCATACATAGCGAACCCACTTACTAGGATTAATTTCTCCATTAAAGTATTTAAAGAAAGGAAAAAGAACCAAAAACTGAGTATTGGCGATGTAGCAAAGGTTAACAGAGTAGGCATCTAAAACTACACCGTAACTTTTGAGAATACCAACGACTTCGAGTAAATTCTCAGGAGAGTCTTTGAGTAACGCCTCTCCTTGTTCTAGTCTTTGAACGTACTCGTCTATTAACAGCGATTTAGAAGATTTGATTGTTTTAGTGCTAACCATATTGGGATTGGGGATTAGGAGTTCGGAATTCGGAGTTCGGAGTTATGAGTGTTTATCTGATAACTAATGACTGATGACTAATGACTAATGACTAATGACTAATGACTAATAACTAATGACTGAACTACCCTCCAGTTAGTAGGGCGACTGCTTGCACTTCACTCCAATGAACTACCCAACTTGGTTGAATCCCAAAAGTAATAATGAGAGTCATTAAGGCGAAAGCGGGGACGTGTTCGATCCATCTAACTCTGGGTAACTGAGAGAGAGATTCTGTCAAACGACCAAAGAAAACCTTGTTGATTACCAACAGAAAATACACTGCCGTCAGTCCAGTACCTACCAAACAAAGGAGAGTGGGAATGGGGAAGATGGGAAAACTACCTCGGAAGACGAGAAATTCAGAAATAAACCCGACCATTCCTGGCAAACCAGAACTAGCCATTACACCCAAAATCATTAATCCACCAGTCACGGGCAAACCTTTCTCTGGATTGAGTAAACCCCTGAGAGAATCTACATCGCGGGTACCAGTTTTGGCATAAACTACCCCTACTAATAAAAAGAGTAGAGCAGAAATTAAGCCGTGGCTGACCATCTGGAAGACAGCAGCAGTAATGCTTAAACGAGTTGTCGCCGAAGCTGCCAATAAAATGTAAGCCATATGAGCGATCGAAGAATAGGCTACTACTTTTTTCATATCCTTTTGGGCGATCGCACAAGAAGCTCCATATAAGGCACTAATTCCCGCTAAAATGGCCATCCAAGGGGCTAAAACGACCCAACCTTCGAGGAATAAACCTACAGCAAAACGCAATAAAGCATAGGTTCCGAGCTTTAAGAGTACTCCTGCCAAAAGTACCGAAATTGGCGTAGAAGCTTCTACGTGAGCATCTGGCAACCAGGTATGGAACGGAAAAATGGGAATTTTAATGAAAATACCCACTAGGAGAGGAGCAAGCAGTAATAGTTGACTGTCAAGAGCTAAAGTTTGTGTCCGCAAAAACTCATAATCAAAACTACTAGCTCCTGTCAACCAAACTAACCCTAAGAAAGATGCCAATACTAAAATTCCTGAAAATGCTGTATAGAGAAGAAATTTCATCGCTGCATAACCTCTTCTTTTACCACCCCAAATGGCAATTAAGATGTACAGAGGAATAATTTCTAGCTCATAAAAAAGGAAAAATAGCAGTAAATCTTGGGCTAAAAATGCTCCTGCTGCCCCGGCACTCAATAGCAATAGCATTGAGTAATATAATCGGGGTCTTTCAATTGACTTGCTACTGCTGAAGATGGCAATTACAGTCAACAAACTATTTAGAAAAATTAAGGGTAAAGAAAGGCCGTCAATACCGAGATGATAATTCAACCCGATCCATTCTATCCAGGGAATATTTTCTGCAAATTGAAAGCCCACAACAGTAGGGTCAAATTGAAATCCCAGTACGATGTTTACAACTAATACACTAACCGCCATAGCTAAAGCAACTGAGCGAGCTATGGTCTTGGGCTCTTTTTGGGGTAAAAAGCCCATCAACGCTGCACCTAACAATGGTACTAGGATTAAGGCACTGAGCATTTTGTTTGTTCTTGCTCCTTTCTAAAATTACTATTTGATTTAATTGAGAAGAGATGACCAATAATTAGTAACTATCGACCATTGCCCGTTGAGTACAGACCAAAGTAATAAACTTACTCCGAGCAAAATCGTCAAAATATAAAATTGAGATTGACCGGAAACGTTGTACTTGAGAGCATTACCGCTAAAAATTGTGGCCAAACTAACTAAATTTACTACGCCATCAACCACATAGCGATCGAACCAAGAAGTTAACTTCGCTAAGAAAGCAACTCCTGCTACTACAGTCAGTTCGTATAGACGCTCGATATAAAAGTCATAGGCAAACAAGTCTTGGAAAAATCGCCAGATCATTTGAGTAGGTCTTGCCCAAGCCTTATCTAATTTGATTGTGGCACCAATTACTATGCCCACAAACCCAGATAACGCAATTAAAGGTGTAGCTAATTGAATTATTGATTCCTCACCTAAATTTAAAGGCGTAGTCGGACTTAACCAAAAAGGCCATTGGATAGGAGCAGTAGGTGCAATTAAAGCAACTATGGTTAAAGCTACCATGGGAAATGCCATTGGCCAGGCTACTTCGGGTGCGCGACGAGTTTTCATTTGGGGCTCGCCCAAGAAAACTAAACGGAATAACCGAGTGATGTTTAGGGCAGAGAGAGTATTCACGAATAGTACTACAGCCAATAACCACCAATCTACATCCCAAGAGCCATTAAACCAACGTTGGAACGTCCAAAAAACTCCCATGGGCATAAAAGCAAATAATCCCGCACCGCCGACTACAAAAGCAGTAGTAGTAGCTGGCATTCTCGACCATAAGCCACCCATTTCGGTTACATTTTGGTTGCTAGTGGTCAGAATTACCGAGCCAGCACTCATAAATAAGAGGGCTTTAGCAATGCCATGGACGAACAGCAGCAAGAAAGCAATATCTACTTGTCCCAGTCCTACGGCGATAAATACTAATCCTAGATAAGCACTAGTGGAGTGAGACAAAGCTCGCTTAATATCAATTTGGGCGATCGCCATTAGAGATGTACCAATGGCCGTGACTATCCCTAAAACGATTAGCGTGTCCGAAGATACGGGGGAAAGAGTGAAAATAGGCTGGAGTTTAACTAACACATAAGCCCCTGCCGATACCACACTGGAATTTCGCATGATTCCTGCGGGATTGGGTCCTTCCATCGCCTCATCTAACCAGAGATTAAAAGGAAACTGAGCGCATTTTCCTGTTGGCCCCGCAATTAACGACAATCCTATTAACGCTGCGGTCAGAGGTTCTACAGGAGAGGTGTTTGCCCATCTTTCTAACTGAGAGAAGTTCAATCCTGCCCCATAAGCAGAGAGGGCGACCAGTCCCATCAGCAAGATAATATCTCCTACCCGTTTGGTCAAAAAGGCATCGCGAGCAGCGGTTACGACTAGAGGCTGGGCGTACCAAAAACCAACTAGTAAATAGGTAGATAGAGTCAGTAATTCTAGTAACCCATACGTAAGTAGCAAAGAATCACTGAGAGCAATTCCCCCTAAGGCTGCCTCGAAAAAACCCATTAAACCGAAGAAACGAGCTAAAGACCAGTCTTTCTCCATGTACCCTAGAGCATAAATTTGTACGAGTAAACTAATCCCCGTTACTAACTCTAATGCCCCGACACTAACTGGAGATAATTCGATCGCTAAGGTTAGATTTAAATCCGCAACTGTTAACCAAGGAAATACTAACTGTTGAGTTGGTTTTGTCCAGATTAAATTGAAAATTAACGAGCCATGAATAAAGGCGATCGCTGTCAGCAAGATATTTAGATAAGCTGCTGGTTTCGGTCCTGTTTTACGAATTATTCCTAAAGACCAGGGTAAGGTTAAAATTGCCCCCAGCAAGCCATAGAACGGAATAATCCAGGTAGTTTGAAGAAGGTAGTCAGTCATTAAAACTGCCTGTAAATGTATAAGGTTGACGAAAATTGTTTATATTTAAATAGGAAAATTGTGACCAATAAGAACTATATCTCTCGGTATCTTAATTGATAGTTTTGAGTAAATATCTTTTTGCTTAATTGTCTCCTACATATTCCAATTAATTAATTTTTTTTGCTCCTTGATTCAATAAAAAATTTCCCCTTGCCAAAAATTTACTCTGAGCTAGAAATTAATTATTCTCACCTAAACTCTTATTAGACCTTTGCTCCCGCTTGCTAAACCGAGGATTGGACTAAAGAGCTGCCTTCGCTACTTATTTTTAGTTTGTTCTACGTAAGTAGTTGTAATAAAGAAATTATAAAACAGTACGACCTTTTCGATAAAGTAAGTAATTTTTAGCACACCATCTAAAATGATTAGGGATAGGTATTAATTTTTATTAACTATTAAATTTGAAAATATAATAATGTTTTATATTGTCAAAGGGGACAAGGTTATTTATGCTTGTTTATGGGTTGATAAGTTAGTCGATCTTGATAAAACTTTTGTCAGCTTATTTTTTTAGCCTAGGTTAGTAGTTGAAACAAGCTTTACGTTTGCATACGCTCAGCAATAGACCTTTTCTGTGCTGTCACTTGAAGCTAGTCGACTTAGCTGGAAAAGTAAGCTATTGGACACAAAGACATGAAATTATTGACTAGATTTATCACTCTAGATAAAAATAATTCAATTTCATAATTTAGTCATAATTTTTGACTGGAAATAGGGAGGAATAAAAATATGCCCATTGCTGTAGGAATGATTGAAACCCTTGGTTTCCCTGCTGTGGTAGAAGCTGCGGATGCGATGGTTAAAGCAGCCCGTGTTACTCTTGTTGGCTATGAAAAAATCGGTACTGGTCGTGTAACAGTAATTGTCAGAGGTGATGTTTCTGAGGTTCAAGCTTCTGTATCTGCGGGAATTGAAGCAGCGAATCGGGTTAACGGGGGAGAAGTGTTATCGACCCACATTATCGCTCGTCCTCACGAAAATTTAGAGTACGTACTACCAATTCGCTATACCGAAGAAGTAGAGCAATTCCGAACGTATTAGGGAAATCATAGTAGCTGGAAAATAATGAAATATTGTTCTTAACCAGTGAAAATGTCAGCAACATTTTTAGTGAGTAAGTACAAATACTTCAAGTAATCGAGCAATTCGCTCTTGCATACAGTACAGTCGCTACTATGGGGGTTCAGTGGTTGCTCCACTAGATAAACTAGCTGAGCCCAAAAATTTCAAAAAATAGTTTCAACCCCACAACCATAATCGCTCGCACACTCGAGTAATTATTCGTTAACGATCGCTAAGGAGTAGAGTAAATGTCAATTGCAGTTGGAATGGTAGAGACCCTGGGTTTTCCCGCCGTAGTGGAAGCTGCGGATGCAATGGTTAAAGCAGCTAGGGTTACTCTTGTTGGCTATGAAAAAATCGGTACTGGTCGCGTCACCGTAATCGTGCGAGGAGATGTATCGGAAGTTCAAGCATCTGTATCTGCTGGTATAGAAAATGTTAGACGGGTAAATGGAGGTCAAGTACTATCTCACCACATTATTGCTCGCCCTCATGAAAATTTGGAATACGTACTACCCATCCGCTATACCGAAGCAGTAGAACAATTCCGTGAAAGCGTTAACCCTCAACCCTTAAGAAGACCATAGAGAGTTCCAATTAGGTAAATGCAAATTGCCAAAGTTCGCGGTACTGTTGTAAGCACCCATAAAGCTCCTAGTATGACGGGAGTGAAGCTGTTGTTGGTACAATTTATGGATGAACAAGGACAGCCGATACCTAAATACGAAGTAGCCGGTGATACAGTAGGTGCTGGTATTAATGAATGGGTTTTAGTCAGTAGAGGTGGGGCTGCTCGTACTGAAAGCGGTAAAGAACACCGACCATTAGATGCCATGATAGTGGGAATAATAGACACGGTAAGTGTGGATAATCGTTCACTATATAGCAAAAAAGTGGCAGAGCGTTTCTAGCCGAGTTTTAACTCTATAGACAACCAAAAATCCAGCAAGCGATAGGTGAACGACCGATCGACAAACAATGACTTATCTAATGTAGGAGGACTTGAAACAATGGCAGTCCGCACTAAAGCGGCTCCCCCGACTCCTTGGTCAAACAATCTAGCTGAACCGCAAGTAGATAGTAGCGCCTACGTACATTCATTCTCCAGATTAATTGGAGACGTACGAGTAGGTGCAAACGTGTTTATAGCTCCTGGTAGCTCCATTAGAGCGGATGAAGGCACACCATTTTACATTGGTGAAAGTACTAATATCCAGGATGGAGTTGTTATTCACGGTCTTGAAAAGGGCAGGGTAGTAGGCGACGACGGTAATAAATATTCCGTCTGGATAGGCAAAAATACTTGTATTACCCATATGGCATTGATCCACGGACCTGCTTATGTAGGGGATGAATGCTTTATTGGTTTTCGGTCTACAGTATTTAATGCCAAGGTCGGAGATGGTTGTATCGTGATGATGCATGCTCTGATTCAGGATGTAGAAATTCCCCCAGGGAAATATGTTCCATCAGGAGCAGTAATCGTCAATCAACAACAGGCAAATCGTTTGCCTGAAGTAACGGATAGCGATCGCTCTTTTGCTCATCATGTAGTAGAAATTAATGAAGCTTTGTTGGCTGGCTATCGCTGTGCCGAGGATACAGCTTGTATCAATCGGCAGGAAAGCTCAGTTGCCAGTCAGGAAGTTAAAGCAGGGGAAACTTTGGGAGCAAAAGTAAGTAAACAAAATACTTATACAGATTCGGTAGGGAATATGAGTTTAAGTTCAGACATCAGGGCGCAGATACGTTCGCTCCTGTCTCAAGGTTGTAATATTAGTACAGAGTACGCCAATCAACGCCGTTTCAAAACTAAATCTTGGCTGAGTTCTGGTCAGATTTCTGGCAGAGCAGATCGAGTAATGGCTGAATTGGAATCAATTTTGGCACAACATCAAGGCGAATATGTTCGGGTTATTGGTGTAGACCCTAATGCGAAAAGAAGAGTAGCCGAAATTATTGTTCAGCGTCCGGGCGATGCTTTGGGGAACGGCAAGGCTACATCTAGTAGCAGAAACGGTAGGAGTTATAGTAATGGCAGCAGAAGCAGTACTAACTATAGCGGTAACGGCAGCAGTGGTTTGAGTTCAGAGGCCGTGCAACAACTGCGCTCGCTCATTAATCAAGGTTGCAATATTGGCATAGAACACGCCAACCAACGCCGTTTTAAAACCAAATCCTGGCTTACAGGTGGGCAAGTTAGTGGCAGCGAAAGCCAAGTAATGAAACAAGTAGAATCTGCTTTGGCGGAATATTCTGGCGAATACGTCCGCTTAATTGGTGTTGACCCCAATGCCAAAAAAAGAGTAGCAGAAATGATCGTTCAACGTCCTGGGGGCAATTCTGGTGGCTCTTCGGGCAAAGGTTTTGCGACTAACTACCGTAAAGGTGGTAGTAAAGGTGGTAGCTACAGGAGCAATGGTAACAGTAGCTTGAGTCCCGAAACAGTCCGAGAAGTTCATTCTCTTCTGGCTGCTGGATATAAAATTGGTACCGAACACGCTAGCAAACGTCGTTTTAGAACCAAATCTTGGCAAAGCTGCTCTCCTATTACTAGCAACCGCGAGTCAGAAGTAATTTCAGCTTTAGAAGCTTGTCTGGCCGAACATGCTGGCGAATATGTTCGTATGATTGGTATCGATTCTAATGCCAAACGGCGGGTATCGGAAACTATTATTCAAAGACCTGGAGATAGCTCGGTTGCACGAGGAAATTCTTCAACATCTACTAGTAATGGCAATGGCAATGACAACGGCGTAAGTCATCGCTATGGCAATGAATACAGCCATCGTCATCTCAGTGATGAAGCCTTAAAAGAAATACGCTCTCTCCTGTCTGCTGGATACAAAATTAGTACCGAACACGCTGACAAACGTCGCTTTAAAACCAAATCTTGGCAAAGCTGTTCTCCTATCGACAGCGGTCACGAATTGGATGTAGTAGCAGCTTTAGAAGTTTGTTTGGCCGAACACGAAGGCGAATACGTCCGTCTAATTGGTATCGATCCTGCAGCTAAACGACGGGTATCAGAAACCATTATTCAACGTCCATAAGGTAGCATTATCCAGGTTGCGTTAATAATTGTTACTTACCTAAAGGACAAGGGAATAGCTTTTTTCAGTAAATAGCTCCTAGCCCTTGCTAACTAATCACTGATAAAGCTTTCCCACTTCCCTTCCCGATTCCGAAGAACTATGTACTTACCGCCTCTGCAACCTGTTATTAATAAAGATGTCTATATAAATGGTGATGTCACGATCCATCCGAGCGCGGCTATAGCTCCTGGAGTTATTTTGCAAGCTGCACCTAATAGTCGGATTACGATCGGAGCCGAAGTTTCTATTGGTATGGGAACTGTGATTAATGCCTGTCAAGGTGAAATCGCCATAGCTGATGGTGCCACTTTAGGAGCAGGAGTCTTAATTGTAGGTGCTGGTGCGATCGGTAGTAATGCTTGTATTGGTACGGCAACCACCATTTTTAATAGTTCTGTTGATGCCATGGTAGTAATAACTCCAGGTTCTCTGATTGGAGATATTTCTCGTCCCTATAATATTCAAGAAACTCCAAATAATAATTTTCAATCATCAGCTCCCCAAAAAGTATCCTCAACAGCAAAAGTTTCCGAACAAAATGGTTCTCAACCAGAATCAAAATCTGATGATGAACTAAACTCTGAAACAACAGAAGTTAACTCGACAACTCCAAAATCTACTGTTTTAGATTCAGAAGTAACTGATACAACAGAAGTAGAGTTGGAACCAGAAAAAAATGGTTCTGAAGTTGAAAAAAAACCTAATTCAGTTGTTGGACAAGTGTATATCAATCAACTTTTACTTACTCTTTTTCCTCACTCTCGGTCTTCAAACCCTAATTCTCCTCAAGATAAACTTGAATAATAAAATATTTAGCTCTTAAATCCCATAATCTGAGTGAATTCAAAGTTATTTGCTATTTAAAGATAGTTTTTCTTCTTATGTAAATAAGGAACGAAAAGTAAAGGGAAAAAAGCTACAGCCAGGTATTTATACCTAGTTTCTTTTGGAACCAATATTTGGTGTCAATAGGAGACCAAAAATTAGAGTCAATAGACATAGTAATAATTCTTAACTTTTGTTCAAGAAACATAATTAATAATCATCAGGGAAATTAATATGACCTAAAAATAATTGCAATCAAAAATAACTCAAAATGAGAATAATTTAATTAAGATAAAAACACAAATCGTGTTAAGATGAGAACTTGAAAAAGATAGTTAATTTGAGTATTAACTAACAATATTTCTATCAGCGAGATATCTTACTTAATAGATTTTTCTCCCCCACAATAAAGAGTCTGATTATAGTTTGGCTCTACAGAGGAAAAATTAAGCGTTTTAATATGGAGGAATGACCAAATGGCAACCAAAACATCCGCTGGCTTTAAGGCAGGTGTACAAGACTATCGCCTAACTTATTACACCCCTGACTACACTCCCAAAGATACCGATCTACTAGCTTGCTTCCGCATGACTCCTCAACCTGGTGTTCCTCCAGAAGAAGCTGGTGCGGC
>JAAUYI010033882.1_pt1 | contig 18716 bp, 14 predicted proteins | sample 7278041 | NCBI WGS metagenome assembly JAAUYI01 (sample SAMN14350216, study PRJNA611818) | marine sediment metagenome | isolation source: surface marine sediment (0.6m) | place: French Polynesia: Moorea | collected 2018-08
CAGACTGGGCAAAGTTTTCAGTACGTTTTAACGTACTTGGTGTATTGGTTCCTTGAAATTGATTTCAAGGTGGGTTGTGAGGCTCAACGACATTGGTGCAAGTTATGAGTTCTACCCAACCTACAGAATACTTTGAAAATACACCCTAGGGCGTGTTTTCAAACTGGTTCAAACTCCCGCACTACTATGGGGTGTGACAAATTGTCAATTCCTTGTGAATCTGAGGATGGGTTTCCAGATAGTCCTTGAGCCAGTTACAGCCTTTTGCGATTAGATCATCGAAAGTTTCAACTGGGTGGAGTTGAACATAGCCGTTAGAGGAAAGTGTAGCAATCTGCTTCTCATCAGGACTGAATGCAGCATCCACAATTCCGGTGTTGCTTGGATACTCAGCCCACTGGTTACCCTCCAAGTCCCATAAACGTGCCGTTCCATCTAGAGAACTGGTCAGCAACCATTTCCCGTTGCGACTAAAATGGATGCTCCGGATGGGTCCGCGATGCTCCTTAAAATCTACTAGTTTTTTCTTTTTCTGGAGGTTCCACACAGTAGCTGTGCTATCCCAGGAAGCAGTAGCCAAATTTTTACCATCAAGACTAAACTCCAGATATGTGACTATACTTCCTTTGCTGACTTCAAAGCTCTCTAAAGGTTTGCCTTGTAAAGCTTTGATATCCCAAATATCAACCTTACCATCGAAAGAAGCCATGGCAAGCTTTTGGCTGTCAGGACTAAAAGCAATGCTTCCAACACTCGCTTTGCTACTACGATCCAGTTGTTGTGCTTCATCCTGTGGGTTTTCTAAGTTCCATAACTGAGCTCTAAACTTGGTTGGATCTAAGGTAATTGTAGCGAGCCATTTTCCATCTGGGCTAACTCTAGCGTTCCAGAACTTACCCGGATGAGTAGCTGGCAATTGGAACTCTGTCAGCGGCTGATCCTGTTGCAAATCTTGAATATATACTACTGAACGGTCATCAGAAGTTGCAACGAAACGGAGGTGACCACTCGAATCGTGGAAGCTACTTAAGACTGTACCCGGTTTGCTGGTTAATAATTTTCCCTGCAAGTCCCACTGGGATATCCCTGGCTCGGCAGAGGTGATAAGATTTTGCCCATCGGGGCTAAAATGGATCTGGGCGCTAAAAAGAAAGTTGTTGTTGTAGGCTGGAAAACTATCACTGTGCTGATTTTGTAACTTCCACAAACGCACTGTACCATTCTGGGTTATGGTGGCAACTTGCTGTCCATCTTGACTGAAGCTGACATCGGTAACCAAAGTTTCATGATTTTTAACTTCAGTGATTTTAGTCAGTTGATTTCCCTTTCCCTGGTTATCCCACAGACGCACAGAAGCATCTACGGAGGCTGTCGCCACTCGTTGACCATTAGGGCTAATACTGAGATAGTAGACCGAACCTTCTTGTTGTGCCTCCCTCAATTTTTTGCCTGCCAGAGTCCACACCTTAATCATGCCATCTTGACCACCAGTCACTAGTTCTTGCCCCTGGGAATCAAATTCGACAAAATAGATTGCTCCTTGATGAGCTTGGAACTCAGCTAAGTTGTTCCCCTGCAAATCCCACAGATGTACCGTGCCATCTTGTCCAGCTGTCGCTAGCCGTTGCCCATCATGGCTGAAGCTAACACGAATCACCCAACCTTTATGAGCCTGATGAAACTCAGCCAGTTTCTTGAGCTGCTTGCCTGCCATAGTCCATACCTGAACAATGCCATTCTGGTAAGTCCTTGCCAGCAGCTGACCATCATGGCTGAAGCTGGTAATCCAGCCACCATCTTCAGGAAGCTGGGATTGAAATTTGCAGTTCCCCTGGAAGTCCCATACAGCTACAGTACCATTCATCCCAGCTATTGCTAATTGCTGCCCATTTTCTAAAAAACTCATTTTAGCGACCAAACCTTGATGCGTGTCAAATTCGGTCACCTGCTCCCCCTTTAGATTCCACAAGCTGACCCTACCATTTAAAGAGGCAATCGCTGCCAACTTGCCATTGGTACTCAGGATTGCTTGGTTGGCAGGAACCCCCTTTGCCAGAGCTTGAAACTGGTTGCGTTCTTGAATGCGGCTCAAAATTTGCTGTAGAGCCAGTGTTGCACGGGGCTTGGCTGGATCTAAGTACTGACGGCGCTGCACTTTCTGTGTAACTTTCATTACTTTCTGCAAAGCCTGGAACTGCGATTCAGTCCCAAACTCTTGTACTGCTTCGATACTATTTTGTTCCAATTTTGCAACTTCAAGAGATTTCTGACCTTGCCATATTTCCCAAGTTAATAATCCCCCAACTACTAAGGCTGTTAATACCATGGCAATCGCCACTCGACGCAACCATGTTGTACGTTGTTCTAAAGCTTCCTTTGCAAGTTTCTGTTTCTCCAGATATTCTCTGCGCCAATGCAGAATCGCGTCTCCTAGGACATCATGGAAAATTTCGTATTGGGTATCGACTTGCTCAGGTTGTGTCGGACCCAGGGAGCGCAAAATGCGTTGTTTCCAATTTGCCAGTTTGTTCAGTAACTGTTCGAGTTCGGTTTTGTCACAGCCTGTGTCTGTTGCCAGGTGGACAACAGAGTACCTATACTTAATGCCAGAGGGGGTTACCAAATGTTGAAAGACTTTTGCTGCGATGTTTTTTTCCTCCTCAGTTAGCCGGTTCATCTGGCTATTGAGGTGATCTGTGACAATTTGCTTGGCTCCCCCTAAGTTGTTGAAGGTTTGCAGCCGCAGGATAGGAGAGCCTTGATTCAGTTCCTCCTCCCATAACCGCATCATCACTAGTTGCAAAAATGGGGCTTCGATTGGCATATTTTTCGGAGTCTGAGCTTGAACATTCCTCCCCCCCATGCCACTTTCACCGAAAAAGACTTGATCAACTTCAACCTCCTCTAAAACCGACTCAACCAATTGCGGCTCAATAGTAATAGACTTGTTATATTTATGGTTGTAGTATTCAATCGGCTCTGTAATCGCTGTTTTAGCAGCCTCCCTATCCAAATGGGAAAGCCGCAAATAGTGATGAAATAAACCGGGAATATAGTTTTTAAAGTGATCGAGGTAAGCTAAAGAATCGTCACGGATGGAAATCAAAAAATTGACCCGCAGATCAGCACAGTTGACCGCTTGGGTAAACTCGGTAGCATAGGTCTTCTCGCCACTGTCTTGGGGATGATACAAAAGATACTCCTCAAACTGGTCAAGGATAATGTAAAGCTGACCATCTTCCTCTTCCGTGCCCAAAGCCTTTCCCCAAGCTCTTAAGGTTTCAACAAAGGACAAGCCCGGTTCGGGGGGCTGAATAGACCAGCCACTTTCGGCTATCGTCTTTTCAATCAGCTTCATCAAACCAGCCAGTGGATCGTCCTTCCAGGAAAACTCCCCCTCCAGGGAAGGAAAGACCACCACAGCCAGTTTAGGGGTGCCATAATCCTCAAAATTTTGTTGGGCTTCCTCATTCAATCTTTGGGTTACTCCTGCCCGCAAAACGGAAGTTTTACCCACACCACTCTTGCCATACAGAATGGTGAGACGCCATGCTAGCAAGTTGTTGATAACCCTCTGAACATCATTTTCTCGCCCAAAGAACATGTCAGCATCTGCTTCGGTGTAAGGATTCAGACCTTTATATGGCTCCGGATGTTTTTGAACCTGAGGATGAGAATTAGCCTGGGAGGCATCAACCATAGTTGCTTTGTCCTCCAGGTAGCCTTGTTTCCCATTGTTATGGGCTGTATTCTTGGCAACATCTGCATCGTATGTCATTGCAGTTTCTCCCTGGTATTACTGCATTCTTTCTTGAATTGCTTCCTTAATTTGAGCCACAAAATCGTCTAGCGAGGATGGTATGTCCAGGAGTTCTACGTTTCTTTGCTTCCAAATTTCTTGCTCGAAATGACCCGGTTGGGCTTGATGAAGCAACCAAGATTTAGTAGGAATTTTGTTGTCTTTCCACAAGCAATTCACGAGGATCTGCAAATCTGAGTCGCTGGGACTGTACCCCATAAATAAGAGATTGGCGTTCTGAAGGATACCAATGAGGTTCGTTGGCAAATTTTGCTTGAGATTGCTAACCAGATTAGCCAGCTGTTGTTCGGTGACTACGAAGTTATTTTCCCATGGATTTTTCCAGGTGCCAAATAGTTTTAAAATGATGGGACGGGGCTGAAGTGAAGATCCCCAAGGTTTACGCAGGGGTAATCCTTGATATTCATTGGTTTTAATCGTCTCTAATGCTCCTTCATAGGTCTGATGCTTAAACTTGCCTCTCTCATCCCCATCAGCCACATAGAACACCACATCAAAGGGCTGTTGAGCTTTCTTGAAAGCTTTCTCCAACATATCGTCATAATTGGTCGTCACAATCAGCTGAAAAGGCAACCCAGGACTTCGCCTAGGATAACGTTGGGAAAGCATGAGATGGGGTATTTCTGCCAGGAACTGATGTAATGAACCCGGTTGACAATTATCCTCAAGATTCATCAAAATCTCGTAGAGTTCTTCGTAAAGAGGCTCCCGCCTATTTTTGAGGATGTAGTATTGGCAGAGGTATCGCAGGTTAATCTTTGAGATGGCTAATCGTTGTTCAATGTAAACAGGAGAGTCTTCCACTCTATCAATGTTTTGCAATATTGGACACTCCGGTGGTCGATCCCCAGGCCAGTAGTGACAAATTGAACAAGGGATACCAATTAGCGTCTTGATCAATTGTTCATTTTGTGAATCGTTCTCCCCGTTCCCAGACAGTAAAACTTGCCGAACAAATTCAGCCAACTGGAAAGCGAGATCAATATAGAACTTTGAATTGATCCCTGGTCCCAAGAATGGAACGACCTTTCCACTCTTCAAATTATCAATAATTAAATTGTAACGAGAATTTGGTCGCAGGATAACTGGTCGATTACGGGGAGATAGGGGTCGATCCAATAGGAAATGTTTGGTAAATTCGGCTGCCACTGCTGCCGCATAGCGTTGCCAATTGTCCCCTTTACTTGCACCGGCAAAATCACAGATAGCTTTGATCACTAAGTGCCGAATTCGCTCAAAACTCTGCCAGGTTGCAGCACTGAAACCATAGCCCTCCATTTCAATAGCGACGATTTTGCGGTGTCCAGCGGTAATTTCATCTCGAACAATCGCATCAGCAATCACCTTTTCGCCACAAGCAATGACACCATAGTTAATTCGGGGGTGAGTTTGAGTTTTATCGGGTCTGACAAACTCACTGGGAGGAACCCACTGCGGAACTGCTCGTACATGATTCCACAAGGTAGCATCTGCTCGGTACATGATGGGTTCTGGACGTTTGCCATCAGGAGTTAGTTTGCCACGCTCGTAGTAATAGACGTCGCTTCCAATCACCAAATCACCAAACTGCTCCTTTTCCCGGTCTACACCTGCTGCTATCCCCACTAGTAAAATAGCCCCAGGATGCCAGTGATGGATAGTGTCAGAGACCAAGAGTGCAGCATCAACGCTCGCCATATCAGGAGATTGGGCTACTATAATATTATAGAATTCCCCATCCCTGAGTTTTAAAGACTTGCGCCAGTAAACCCGCGACTCTTTGGAAACCCGATCCCTGTCGTCCATCCGCAAGGCTCTACAAACCTCCCGACGCTCAAGTTCAATGGCAGTAATCACTACAAAATCAACTAGGGGTTCCGCCATTTGCCTCCCCTCCTATATCCGATAGGGATAAGGGACAGATTTGAGATTACAATGCCACGATACCGTTACATAATAAATGGACAAATCTCCCCAAAACTGGATAAAGCTACCCATAGTCACCTGACCCTAACGGCTGGTTCAGGATTACAGCTTGGAATTTCACCAAGTTCCTTAACACTGTTCGCTATCGATTCACAGACCTCTACAGATCCTCCAGATCGGGATTTCTCCGCGTTCCCTGTAGAGTAATTGCGCTTGGTTCGCTGTTAACGACTGTTGATTATAAAAGTCATGACGGTGAACCGTCTTGAGTTTCTTGTTGAGACGATACCATGATGCCCAGACCTGTCTCCTAACAGCCATCACTTAGTCCCCCTTATATTTTTAGGTTATCACTTCTATGAGGAATAGATTTGATACATGACATAAAAATTTATATTGCTTTGATCGCCACAAAAAAAATTTAGAATCCATTAGAATCCAGTGGTCTACCAAAGCAAATTTTCTGGGTGATTGTAGCTAAGAATGTTTATTTAGCAAGGAATTTCAATATGCTTGACTATACAAAGTTTGATTGGGGAATTGCTAGCGACCCTTTGCTAAGTCAGCATAGATGAAAATTTCTACCCCTAAAATTACCAAGAGTATAAGTTCTATTAAACACAACGCTAGAATAACGCCATAAGCTGGTACTTGTGGTTCTAGATACCAGAATGCTGCTAAAGCAGCCATTCCGGAAAACACAAATGTAATCTCATCAATAATCAACTGCTCTATTTTGCGTCGTTTTCGTCGCGAATCACTCCTATGGGCAATCTCCCAGCCAAAAATAGATTCGATGTCTTCATTGCCTATTAATTCAGCGACCCTTTCAACTAACTTGTAGCGAATATATCTGCCGATAGCGGTAATCTTTTGGTCATTCACAAGGTAAGTCCAGCCCAGAATCAGGTTCACCCAAGGCAACACAAGCAGTGCGTAAGGATTTGCCCTCTCACCCACAGCAAAAGCCAGAATCCCACCAAACACACCAAGTGTCACATAAAGCAGATTGTCACGGAAGCCTATTCGCTGTGCTTGCTCATCTTTTAGTTTGCCATACTCCTGAAAATACACCTCAAGCATTTGTCGTTGCTCATTTGTCATAGCAACCTCCCCTGTTTACCAGGCTCCAACCTGTTAAAAACTATACAGAGCCTCTGACTTGATCTAACACATCAAAGTGAAACGGTATTGGTAGGGGCGTAATGCTTACGCCCTAAAGGAGTAAGGAAGCACAAAGACACGGAGTTATTCATTCTTCCCCTCTTACCCATTTTGCCAATTCCTCAATCAGGATTTAAGGATTTGGCGACGGTTTGCACATCCTTATCGCCGCGTCCGGAACAATTAATTACAATCCTGGGATTACCTTGTAACTGGGGACACAGATATTCTAAGTAAGCTATGGCGTGGGCTGTTTCCAATGCTGGTATAATTCCTTCTAAACGCGACAACCTCTGGAAAGCGTCCAAGGCTTCTGCATCGGTGACGCTGTAATATTCTGCCCGTCCCGATTCCTTCAAATAGCTGTGTTCGGGACCGACTCCAGGATAATCTAACCCGGCACTAATGGAATGGGGTTCTATTACTTGCCCTTCTTCATCTTGCAGTAAGTAACTCATTGCCCCGTGCAATACACCAATGCGTCCTTTTGTCAAGGTGGCGGCATGTTCCCCTGTAGTTACACCTTTCCCTGCTGCTTCCACACCAATTAAGCGGACAGAAGGCTCATTGACAAACTCATGGAAAAGTCCCATAGCATTGGAACCACCACCTACACAAGCCATGAGAATATCGGGTAAACCCCCCCATTTTTCCATTGCTTGGGTGCGAGTTTCTTCTCCGATAACTGCGTGGAAATCCCGTACCATCATTGGGTAAGGATGGGGTCCGGCTACGGAACCAAGGATATAATGGGTTGTTTCTACATTGGTTACCCAATCTCGGATTGCTTGAGAAGTAGCATCCTTGAGGGTGCCTGTTCCTGCTGATACTGGGCGAACTTCTGCACCCATCAACCGCATCCGGAATACGTTCAAAGCTTGGCGTTCCATGTCATGAACACCCATATAAATGACGCATTCTAGACCAAAACGAGCGGAGACTGTAGCTGTTGCGACTCCGTGTTGTCCTGCCCCGGTTTCGGCAATAATCCGCTGTTTTCCCATGCGTTTTGCCAATAATACCTGACCGAGGGCATTATTAATCTTGTGAGCGCCAGTATGATTTAAATCTTCGCGCTTTAAGTAAATTTGCGGTCCGCTACCATCTGGTTTAGCATAATGATCTGTCAGCCGTTCGGCGAAATATAATGGTGTTGCCCGTCCTACATAATCCCGCAACAATTGTTGTAATTCAGCTTGAAAGTTGGGGTCTTGGCGGTATTGGTGATAAGCTGTTTCTAATTCAGCTAGGGCTGGCATTAGGGTTTCTGGGACGTACTTACCGCCGAAAACACCGAAGCGTCCTTGAGAATCGGGACGTTGGGTAGTTGGGAAATTGGGAGATAGAGGAGTTTGAGTCACGGATGGATTGCGATGAGGGGACGAAATTAATTATAAAAAAGTATAAAGCAGATAGGATCGGAATAATAGTCAACTACCCACACTGACTGAGTACAGTACAATGTGGGCTTTTGAAAGAACCAGCTTCCAACGCAAGAGATGACTAGCCCATAAGATTTGTTTTGTTACGGACTTCCGAATGTTTTCCTAGTTCGGATTATCTCCAAGTCTACTGGTTGTAAGCGCTTGTGGAAAGGACATGCTGAACAAATTGGGCTAAGGGACTTATAACTTTCACGAAAGGATTATCTCCATGATTCGTGTTCCAGTGTTAGATAAAAACGGCAAACCACTTATGCCAACAAAACCTAGTCGTGCTAGACGCTGGCTAAAAGAAGTTGAAAGGGAAGAGGGAACGGGGAACAGGCAACAGAACTAGTAAATTCTATTTGTGGAGGTGGAACAATTTTTTCCTCACTCAAACCTCTCGATTTATCGATGGAGAAACTGATAACTGATAACTGATAACTGATAACTGATAACTGAAATAATCCCAATGGCTGCATCAAAACGTAAATCTTCCCCAGATGGCTTTGTTTACCGCGAATTTGGTGGCGATACTTCTCCTGCTACTGAAAGAGCAACTCCTGATTTACCCCCCGAAAAACAAGACTTACGGGTACAAGCTACCCGTGCTGGACGTAAGGGTAAAACTGTAACGGTAATCACCGGGTTTCAAACCACACCAGAAACGCTACAAAAATTAGTTAAACAGTTAAAAAGCCAATGTGGTAGCGGTGGGACGGTTAAAGATAACGAAATCGAAATTCAAGGGGAACATAAGCAGAAAATCCTGGAGATTTTGAAGAATTTGGGGTACAAAGCCAAGATTAGTGGTGGGTGATGTATCCCAATTAACCAATTGCTACAGGAGTAAATGTTATCTTAGTAGGAAAATCTTAATTTATTATCTTCCCAAGAGTCAACTATGGATTTAGTTCGGATTCTTTGTGCTATTTTCCTACCTCCCCTTGGAGTATTTCTACAAGTTGGTTTCGGTAAAGACTTCTGGATTAACTTACTTCTAACTTTTCTAGGATATATTCCGGGAATTGTTCACGCTGTTTGGATAATTGCGAAAAAATAAATAGACTCTTGTTTATGAGTAAAATATGACAAGCATAATGAGTAAAATTACGCTTACATCATCTGTAAGCACACGGCGTCCGTAGGGGCACGGCGTCGGCAAAGTTACTCTATACACACCAGAGTTACGGATGCCGTGCCCTTACTATAGCGGTTTTCAGTAGACATCTGGTGGAGGGGAATGTAGAGATGTTGCAATGCAACGTCACCGAACAACGGTTTTAGACAACGCATATTTAATTTCTAACAGAGGTCTAGTTGGGTGCAATAGAAAGGGAATCGGTGAAATTAGGACGGGCAAGGATGCCCATCCCACTCATCTTGTACAAGGATGCCTATCCCACTGATGTTGTATTTGAATCACAGTCAAAACCCTTAATTATAGAGTTCCTAGGCAAAGAGAGTATCGATATGATTGTTGAGGGTGCTGGCTTGAGTCCAACTGACAATGGCAATTAGGTTACCATTCACAGAAATTTCCGCGCCACTACTACCGTCAATAATACTGAGTGAATCGGTATTACCAGAAACATCAAAGGTGGTTTGACCTAACTGGAAGTTGTTAATGATATCGGTTCCGTTGCCAAGTTCTAACACCACCACGTCATGACCACCACCTAACCAAATGGTATCATCGCCAAAGCCACCGACAATGGTATCGTTGCCGGAACCTGTGTAAATGGTGTCATTGCCAAGACCACCATTGATGAAATTATCACCCCCATCAGCAAAAATCAGGTCATGGTCAGCACCACCATAAATGGTATCAGCTTGGGAACCACCATAGATGGTATCATCACCGCGATCGCCATATAGGGTGTTGACTCCTTCGCTACCAAAGATTTGGTCGTCACCGTCTTTACCTTTGATAATATCTTCCCCAACTGTACCAAATAGGGATTCTGCTTCGTTGCTGCCGACAATTGCCTCTATGGTATCTTCTGTTTCAAAGATATCAATGGTATTACTTTCTTCGTTGGTAACCACTAGCAACGGTTTACCGTTGGGACTATCTTCAGCAGGAATGTAACTTAAGCCTTCTGGTGCTATACCTCCATCTAGATATTGTACAAAGCTGGCTTTGGTGGGTTCGGTAACATCATATACCATGATACCGCCAGTTCTTTCTAAGCCAATGAAGGCTAAAGTGCGTCCTCCTACTTTCCCGACGGTTACACCTTCTGGTTCTGCACCTTTATCATCGCTACGACTGTCCTGCTTTTCGGGATCTGCATCGTTGGTGTTAAAGAAGTCAGGAACCAACTGTGCGGTGATTTTAGCAATTTCGTCACTACTGTCGAAGACTAAATTACCAGATTCATCCCAAATGGTAAAGGAGCGACCACCGTAAGCATAGAGTTGGTCAAAATCTCCGTCTCCATCAAGATCCCCTATGGTGTTGGTGATTTTCAAACGACCGAGATTTTCATCTTTTTGTAGTTCTTCTGCGTTGGGGAAAACTTCAGGGTCAAGGATAACGTCTTTAATCCGTGTTTCTTCGCTGAAGCCATCGTAATCCCTTGCGTCTCCTTCGTTAGCGGTGATGTAGTAGGTTTGACCATTGCTGGTAAAAGATGCGATCACATCGGGTTGATACATTCCTTTAACGGGGAAGTTGTTGAGGTTGATACCCCCGTCTCTATCGCTGGGATCGAGTTTGTTACCGTCTGAAAATTCGATAATTCCCAGTTCTACTGGTATGGGATTGGGATTTAATGCTACTGTACCGTCAACGGGAATTTCTTGGTCTAGTAAGCCAAAGTCGTTGTCATTGAGGACTGCAAGTCTACCGTCGTCTAATAATGCTAACCCTTCTGGTTTATCTCCAGCTTGGTAACCAATGGAAGGTAGGTTAGTTATTTTGGTTTTGTTGACTGGTTGGATACCGACAGACGCGAGTTCATCTGCTGTATGCTGTTCTAAAGTCTGACCAGGTAATAAAGCTGGTGCGGTGGGTTCGAGGAGATTTGTTGCTCCTTTGAGGTCGATTTCAAAGACAAATTTCTTAGCTTCTGCACCAAATTCTGAATCTCGTTCGATAACGAAAAACTTTCCATCCCCTGCGTAAACAGCATCACCAATCTTATCGACTCTTCCCCCAGGACGTACAGCAGCATCTTCTAGCAGGTAAACATATTCTGCGACAGGATTCCCTGTTTCAGTGTTAATACTCAGGATACGAATCACATCAGAAGCGTTGGAAGTTGCTCTATCTGGATTTTGTAGGGGAGTTTGAATGAAAGCGTAGAGGATGTTATTTTCTGTATCCAGAGCTACTGCTTCAAAACCACGATTCCGACGACGGTTAGAATACTCTGGTGGTAAGGTTTCATCCCCAAAGGTTCCTGCTGGTTCCCCACCCAATGCACCTGTACCCTGGGGAACAAAGCGATTAATTAATCTACCGTCAGACTCAAAGTGATAGATAGCTGGACGATATTCGTCTACCATCCAGAAGCTACCATCATCATCAATTACTATACCCTCTAAGTCAGCACCGAGGGGGTCATAATCCAGGAAATTACCTAACAAGTCTACGGGTTCTTCGTCTACCCCTGGGATGTTAGGAAGTCCGGTAATGGGTGTCACACCATCTTGTCTGGTGAGGAAGATTTGACTGAGATTTTCTATTTCACCAGTCTGTTCATTAAGTTCAAACTGCACAACCCGTGTTTGATAATCAGGGAGTGCAAAAGGTCGCTCATTATCACCATTACCATCCACATCGGTGGAATCTGCAGCTGGTCCTCGGTCAGGAACAGTAACAAATTTTAGGTTACCATTTGCGGCTTTTCCTGCATAGAATAGTCCTGATAAACCACCGAGTTTAATTTCTTGTCCCCCTGCTGTTGTCCCCAGTAAAGGTAGGTCGGAAAATTGATATGTTGTTAATTGAGGCTGTCCTTGACTATAGTCTTTATAACCTAGAGGAAGAACATCTTTAATTGTGCCATTTTCAATATCAACAACTGCAAAAGCATTATTTTCTTGCAGAGTGACAAAAGCAGTTTTGCTATCTTCAGAAACTGCAATATATTCTGGTTCTAAATCTTGACTTGTGGAAGCACCGGGACCAAAAATTCGTACTCCTTTTGCTCTTAATTCTGCTTCCCTACCGTTAAATGCAGTGAAATCAGCAGTAATAACTTTACTGTTATCTAAAGCAGAAATATCGCCAGAAACATCGATAATACTAATAGAACCTTCTGGATCGATAGTGTAATCATCATTAGGTTCCCCCTCGTTAGCAACCAATAATTTCTTACCATCCGGGGTAAAGGTGAGCATATCAGGTAAAACACCAACTTCCACCTGAGAAAGTAAATTGAGAGTCTCAGAATCAAAGAAAGCAACTTTACCGGAGTCAGTTGTTATTTGTGCAGAAATTGCAACTGCAACAACACCATTATTAACTGCTACACTTTGAACTCCAGCACCAAAATTAGATAAATCTATTTCATTAATTAATCTTGGTTCGCTGGGGTCTGAAATATCTAAAATTTGCAGAATTGGTGTATCTTCAACTTCTCCAATGACAAACAGACGCTGAGTTTTGTTATCGTATGCAGAAATTTCGGAACTTCTTAATTCAAGTTCGCTTGTAAGTTGAAATTGAGTTTGATTCTTCATTGTTTGAAAATAGTTATCAACTATCGGTTATCAATTTGTAGGGGCGCAATACTTGCGCCCAAAAGTTTGTAGGGGTGCAATGTTTGCGCCCAAAAGTTTGTAGGGGTGTAATGCTTGCGCCCAAAAGTTTGTAGGGGTGCAATACTTGCGCCCAAAAGTTTGTAGTGGCACAATGCTTACGCCCAAAAGTTTGTAGGGGCGCAATGTTTGCGCCCATAAATTTGGATTTAGGAGTTAGGAAGAGCTATTTATAAGCTTGGCAGAAACTTGCGCTAACATTCCCTCCTTATGTAATTTATCACATGATTATCTAACATAATGAATCTTAGATTATAAATGTTTATTTTTGGGTGAACTCAGATTATTTCGGCATTTTCATATATCTATATAACTTACGCAATTGGCAAATTGATAATGTTTTGAGTAAGGGCTTTGACCTTTATTTTGATTAATAAAAGCGGGGTTACTCCGCCCCCAACAACCAAAAATTAACTTGAAAATGTGACACTTACGTAAGTCATCATATGTATGAGATTAATTTGTATTTTTTATATATTCTTATATCTTTATCGATAAAAATATGGAATTAATAAAAACTTTAGTGTAGTTATTTGAAAATCAAATTTTAAAGAATTTTTTCACAATACCTTGTAATAGCTAAGCTGGACTTGCTATGATATTGTTTTTTACTTTTTTATTTAATTCTATTTAATTTTATCTAATTATTTGTTATTTAACCTCAAAATAATCTTTTATTAACCTAATATAATCTTAATATTAATCTATCTATAAAATTACTATTTGATTTCTGTTAGCATAGCGTTAGATAGTGGGTATAACCCTTCCGACATGGGTAAGTGCAGGCTTACACCAATTTGAAAAAAGAATGCGACACATGGTTGGTAGGGGTGCGGAAACCGCACCCCTACAATTGGATTGGATTTGTTGCAAATATTTTTTGATTTGGTATTATGCTGTTATGTGGCTTTTCGTAAAAGTAGCACAGGCTGCGCGGTAAGCATAGCATATGCCCTAGGCTTTACGTTAAAGACTAAAGTCATAACGCACCCTACAGATACTTATTCTGTGAAATCAAAAATCTGGACACCAGTAATTTTACAACTCAAATAGAATTGCTATAGCTGTATATTGAGAAGTTCCCTATCTACCTATGTAGGTTCTGAAACTCCCTATCAGGGTTATGTTGCCTTTGCTTACTCCACCTCTCGAATTCAACCTCATATGGTCTACTAAACTGTTTGATTTCTCGAGTTTCTCTTAGTATCTGTTCAATGTCTACATTAAATTTATCAATTCTCTGGTTAATACTAGCCCGTAGCATTTGCTGCTGGTCTAATTTGTCCCAAGTTGTTATTGTTAAGTCAGAAGTTGGTGGCTTTTCTGATTGTGCTAAAACACTAGCGGGTGTAAGAACTAAGAGCGTTACTAATAATACCATTGCTGTTCTCATATTTGCCATCTCCTCAGGGATGGCTTTTCTCTAATTTATCTTCAGAGTAAAGCTTATTTCCTTGTCGTTTCCACCTTTATTATAAAAAAAAAGCTTGAGGAATTTGTGAAGCTACTAAGTCCACCTGCTATAAATGGAAGAAACACTATTCTACACATCTTGCACCTGGGTCAGAAACCGGGTTTATTGGGAATCTTGACCTGTCAAAACCCTAATTTTTCTTCATAAACCCGGTTTCTCCATGCTTACCCTCGAATGGTGCAAGATATAACATTCCCTATTCCCTGTTCCCTATTCCCTGTTCCCTATTCCCTATTCCCTGTTCCCTATTCCCTATTCCCTTACACCAATTGTTGAATCTGCTGCGGTGTTAATTCCTGCACATTACTCAAAACTATTGCTGCACCAGCTTGTTGTAACCCCTCGGCATAAGCATCACGTCGAGTTGCTGTTTCTTGGACATGGGGTGGTAAAATTCCCACACCAATCCAACTACGGTTTTGGTTAATATTGCGTGCTTTCTCGACGGTGTACATATCAGCTACCGTATCTCCCACATACACTACTGCTGGCAAATTGTCAAGTCCTTCCTCCAACAAGCGTACAGTAGCAAAAAGTCCCGTGGGGTCTGGTTTACCGGGAGCATCTTCCATGGCAATTAGCACCACAGACTGCAAACCTAGACGACCTTCTAAGACATAATTAGCAGAAGCGCGAGTTGCACCGCTAAAAAATCCCCAAGGAATACCTGCTTTGCTCAGTTGTTCTAAGTAAGCTGGCTGTAATAATAAAGGCTCATGACAAATATATCCCGTCCAGTTATTGGGGTCTGTACCCCGGTAACGCCCTTGAAAAAAGTTGACAATGGCATCATAATCTAAGGATAATTCCTGACGAGATTGTCCTTGGGTTTCCAAATGGCGGTAAATCAATTCTTGGGATGCTTCCCAATCGTTATTCCAAATGCCTTCTGACTTTAACTGGTCAATATCCACTGGTGTCGGACGATACGCTCCTCCGGTAAACTCTTCTACAGTATCTGCGATCGCTCGGCGATAAGAATTACTGACATCACGGACAACTCCGTCAATATCAAAGACAACAATTGCAGTTTTTGCTGTTTTTTCTGTCATGGGATAGATGAATATTCAATCAAATAATGAACAATTAAAAAATCAAAATACCATTATCTTTACCCTGATTGGTTCAGGTGCTAAAGTATTAAGTTATAATAAGCGATTGGAATGTTTGTAATTTTCGCCCGGATTGCCCGGAGGTAGGATTGTCCAAGTTTATTTTGAAAATTCTGTGGTTAGATGAGAACGTCGCTTTAGCGGTCGATCAAGTCGTAGGCAAAGGTACTAGTCCTTTAACCAAGTACTTTTTTTGGCCCAGGAACAATGCCTGGGAAGAACTAAAAGATGAGCTAGAGTCAAAACACTGGATTACTGAAGTGGAGAGAGTAGAATTACTCAATAAAGCCACCGAAGTTATCAACTATTGGCAAGAGGAAGGTAGAAACCGACCTATGGCAGAAGCTCAACTCAAGTTTCCCGAAGTTGCCTTTACTGGTAGCGCTTAAGCATACTCATGTGTTGGGTAACGTAACTAAACTCTCAAAACCGCCCATGGATGACCTAAAATGGTTATTATATGGGCGGTTTTGTCATAGGGAATGGGGAATAGGGAATAGGGAATAGGGAATGGGGAACAGGGAATAGGGAATTGAGAGAAATGCTATCACAAAAGTATTAACACAAAGACGCTAAAAATTCTTAGCGCCTTTGCCTTCTCTCCGTATCAATACGTAATCAATTAGCAAATCGAGATGCTGATTACACCATGCCGCCAGCAGCTTGAAACCGAGCGCGGGCACGTTTAAAGGCTTGATTTGCCTGAATTTGTTCTTGTCTGTCGTCCGCAGCTACTTGACCAAGACGGGTTTGTGCTTCGTTAAAAGCAGCACGTGCTTCTTCTAAATCAATGCTGTCGCCACGTTCGGCAGAATTTACCAGAATGGTAACTTCATCTTCTTCCACTTCCGCGAAGCCACCCATAAGGGCAATGGGCACCCAGTTCTGATTTTTAGCAGCACGCACTCGCATCACACCCGTATCTAAGGCAGTCAAAAGGGGTGCGTGTCCAGTGAGGATACCTAGCTGACCAGTAGTACTGGGTAAAACTATCTCTTCCGCACTAGCATCCCACACCGTTTTATCTGGGGAGATTACACGAACAGTTAAGGTCATAAAAAGTCTAAAGTCTGATGTGTGTACGCAAAGCGGGGTTGACAAACTAGTAGGAAGTATGAAGTTGAAGTTTCATCCTTGATCCTTCATCCTTCATACTACCCTACGGGAACGGCTACGCCGAACATCAATAATAAAAAAAGCCTTGATTTAACCTTTGAGTTTTTCGGCTTTAGCGATCGCTTCGTTGATGTCACCCACCAAGTAGAAAGCCTGTTCTGGTAGGTCATCCAACTCACCAGAAAGAATCATTTTGAAGCCTTTGATGGTATCTTCTAGCTTCACATACTTACCAGGAGAACCGGTGAATACTTCAGCGACGAAGAAGGGCTGAGACAAGAAACGCTCAACCTTGCGTGCCCGGGCTACAATCAAACGGTCATCTTCAGACAATTCATCCAAACCAAGAATGGCGATGATGTCTTGCAGTTCCTTATAGCGCTGGAGGGTGGATTGTACAGCACGGGCAGTATTGTAATGGTCTTCACCGACAATGTTGGGCTGTAACATGGTGGAAGTAGAACCCAGAGGATCTACAGCCGGATAAATACCCTTAGCAGCCAAACCACGTGACAATACTGTTGTACCATCCAAGTGAGCAAAGGTGGTAGCGGGTGCGGGGTCAGTTAAGTCATCCGCAGGTACATATACTGCTTGAATGGAGGTAATAGAACCTTCATTGGTGGAGGTAATGCGCTCTTGCAATGCTCCTACGTCAGTACCCAAGGTGGGCTGATATCCTACCGCAGAAGGCATCCTTCCTAAGAGCGCGGATACTTCTGAACCAGCTTGTACGAAGCGGAAGATGTTGTCAACAAATAACAGTACGTCTTGCTTGTTCACATCCCGGAAATATTCTGCCATGGTTAAACCAGACAGACCAACCCGCATTCTTGCACCGGGTGGTTCGTTCATCTGACCGTAAACCAGAGCAATCTTTGATTCATTGAGGTTCTCAGCGTTAATAACCCCAGATTCAATCATTTCGTTGTAAAGGTCATTACCTTCACGGGTACGCTCGCCCACTCCAGCAAAAACGGATACACCACCGTGTTCAGTAGCGATGTTGTTAATCAATTCCATCATGATCACGGTCTTGCCGACCCCAGCACCGCCAAACAGACCAATTTTGCCACCGCGACGATAGGGGGTCAACAGGTCAACAACTTTAATCCCAGTTTCAAACACAGAAGGCTTGGTTTCCAGTTCTGTGAGGGTGGGAGCAGGACGGTGAATGGGGAGTTTTTCCTCAGTATCTACAGGACCCTTATTGTCTACGGGTTCGCCCAAAACGTTGAAAATGCGACCCAAGGTGGCTTTACCAACGGGTACGCTAATGGCAGCACCGGTATCAATAACTTCCATACCACGAACTAAGCCATCAGTACCACTCATAGCAACAGACCGTACCTGGTTGTCACCTAGCAGCTGCTGTACTTCGCAGGTAACCGAAACTTCCTGTCCGGCTTCGTTGGTGCCTTGGATGGTCAAAGCGTTGTAGATAGGCGGCATTTTACCGCTGCCGAATTTTACGTCTACAACTGGACCGATGATTTGGGTAATGTAACCTATGTTTGTTTTTTCCGCTGTGGTGACCATGCTGGGACCTATTAATTGAAGCTATATTTCAGATAGGGTCTCGAAAGACATAAGATTAAGCCATTTGACACTCCATCGTCCTATAAGGACGAGGATTCTTGGTTCATTGACACTCCTTAAATCTAGAGTGGACGCCGTCGATCCTTCTTACCGACTTCCCGCAGAAAAACTGCAAAAGAAGCAAGCTGAAGCAATCTAGACCCAGCGGGATTATCTCCCCAAGCGTAGTTTTACCCTGTTCTCCGGTGCCCCCGGATACAGCATCTATGTATATATTCAACTTTGCTGGTTTTCGGTACTCGACTAGAGTCCATGCGTTTTTATTCAGGTCGTTCGCTCCTGTGTTGCAACTCTCTGCTTTACGTGGTTGTTTTACCTGTTTTCAGGAATTA
>JAAUYI010107174.1_pt1 | contig 18715 bp, 10 predicted proteins | sample 7278041 | NCBI WGS metagenome assembly JAAUYI01 (sample SAMN14350216, study PRJNA611818) | marine sediment metagenome | isolation source: surface marine sediment (0.6m) | place: French Polynesia: Moorea | collected 2018-08
AGCAAATTGGTTCCCAAAGCAGTGGTCATGAACTCTCACGTTCATTGCCGAAATATACCCTGGTAGGACATCTTCAGCTACGAATTCCCCATCGTCGTAACCTGATTCGGGTAGGAAACGAAATACTCCGACGCGATCGGCTTTTAATAAGATACGAACTTCTTTGGCTGTTGCGCGGAAAGCGGTTGTTAAATCAGTATTTTCCCGTAGTCTTTCAACAATTTTATTAACAGCTCTATCTCTTTTAGCGGACAGTTCTATTTGTTTGGATGTTGCTTGTAATTGTTGGAGATATTCAGTTTGTTTGATAGCAACGCCTATTTGATCGCCAATCCTTGCTAGGATACTTACCTCAGATTCCAACCATTCCCGAGGACCAGAGTTTTGATAAGCTGCAAACAAGCCCCATAACTGTTGTCCAGCTATTACAGGCACGATAATGTAGGCTCTGGCTTGTAAACGTTCGAGAACCTCGATGTGGCACTGATTGTGACCTGCATTGTAAATATCATTCACTGCATAGGTTTCGCGGAAACGATAGCGTCCACCTTGAGTGTCTTGGAGGTAAGTATCTTCGATTACCATGCCGCTATTGTCGTCTACTAGGGGTAACCAACCACTAGCAACGGATTCAGCGACAAATTCACCGCTCCAGTCTGGATTAAAACGATATAAAGCTACGCGGTCAGCATTAAATAGCAGTTGTAACTCTCTAGTAGATGTACTAAAAATCCGTTCAATATTTTCAGATTTCCTAATTTGGTCAATAACTTTATCAGCTGCACGGTCAAGTTCAGCCGTCTTCGCTATTTGTTCTGACTTTTGCTGTAATTTTTGCAAAAATTCTGGTTGTTGTACTGCTATTCCTAGTTGTTCGCTAATAAACTCCATCCATTCAATATCAACAGTTTGCCATTCTCTGGTGGAGGAGTTTTGATAAGCAGCTAGCAAACCCCACAATTTTTGTCCGCAGAATACGGGTACGATCGCATAAGCTTTTGCCTGGAAACCTGCTAAAATCTCTTGATAACAAGGGCTATAGTTGGCTTTAGCAATATCATTGACAATCAAGTTTTCCCGATTGGCATAGCGTCCTCCCTGGGTTTCTTTGAGGTGGGTATCTTCAATTACTGTTCTGATATCCTTTCCTACTAGTTTTACCCAGTTATCATCCACAGACTCAGCGATCATTTCGCCACCCCAATTTTCATTGAAGCGACATACTCCTACTCTGTCAGCTTGAATCAAGGAACGTAGTTGTTCAGCTGCATTATTAGAGATGGTATTGATGTCGGTAGATTGACGAATTTTGTTGGCAATATTGCTGAGGGTGCGATCGCGTTCTGCGGCTTTTTCGACTTGCTCTAAATACTCAGCTTGTTGCGCTGCTACCCCTAACTGGTTGCCAATACGTTCTAACAATCTAACTTCGTCTGCTTGCCATTCTCTAGTACTGGAGTTTTGATAAGCAGCGAGCAAACCCCATAATTTTTGTCCAGAGAATACTGGTACAATTACATAAGCTCTTGCCTGGAATTGTTCGAGAATCTTAATGTGGCAGGGAGCATGACCGACTTGGTAAATGTCATTGACAACAAAGCTTTCATGATTGCGATATCGTCCACCTTCAGTTTCTTGTAGATGGGTATCGTCAACTACAGTTCTAATTCCAGGTCCAACTAATGGTACCCAGCCGTCAGCTACAGATTCAGATACAAATTCACCACCCCAGTTTGAATTAAAACGATATAATCCTACCCGATCTGCTGCTACTAGAAGACGTAATTCTTGAGTGGTGCTATTAAATATGGTCTCACTATCCAAGGACTGGCGGATCTTATCCATAATTTTGCCCAAAGCGCGATCGCGTTCTGCGGCTTTTGTTACTTCCTCAGACTTCTGCCGGACTTGTTGTAAAGTTTCAGCCTGCTTTAGTGCCACACCCAATTGGTTAGCAATTTGAGATAACAGTTTAACTTCTACTTCTTCCCATTCTCGAGTTCCATCATTTTGGAAAGCAGCTAACATCCCCCAAAGTTTTTGTCCTTGGAAAATGGGGACAATAGCATAAGCCTTAACTTGATATTGCTCTAGTACCTCAACATAACAGTCGCTAAATCCAGAGTTATAAATGTCATTGGTAACATAAGCTTTGCGGTTGCGTAGTTCTCCCCCTTGGGTCGCTTGTAAATAAGTATCTGCGCTCTGTTCGCTGCTGCTCTCGAACAAATTACGCATCCCATTACAGTTACTAATACTTTCTTGCAGGCGGGGAATTTTATCCTGTTTTTCCATCAAGCTCTGCCAACCAGAACCCATAGATTCCGCGACAAACATACCACTCCAATCAGGATTAAAGCGATACACTACTACGCGATCTGCTCTTACTAGTTTGCGTACTTCTTTGGTGGTAGTGGAGAAAATAGTCTCAATATCCAGGGATTGTCTGATTTTATCGATGATATTGCCCAAAGCGCGATCGCGTTCTGCGGCCTGTTGCAGCTTATCAAAGTCTTCTGCTTGTTGCAGTGCGATTCCTAGCTGTAAAGCAATTTGCTGCATTGCTTTGACTTCATACTCTTCCCAAGTACGAATGTCTGAGTGTTGATAACTAGCCAATAGTCCCCAAAGTTTATCTCCTTTAAAAATGGGGATAGTCAAATAAGCTTTTGCTTCAAACTGCTCTAATAAATCCGTATAGCAAGGAGGAAAACCTGCTTTGGAGACATCATTGACTACAAAAGCCTTTTTCTCTTGATAGCGACCTCCTTTCATTTGCTGAAAGTATGAATCTGCCTTATCTTCTAACTTTTTGGCAAGATTTTGGATAGTATCGCAGTGACCGTTATCTTGCAAAATTCTGCGGTCAAAATCCCTATCCTTGAAAGGAAGCCAACCTTTACCAACAGACTCGGCGATAAACTCACCACTCCAATCAGGATTGAAGCAATAAACGGCTACGCGATCAGATTGTAATAATTTGCGAGCTTCTGCAACTGTAGTTTGTAGTAACAGGTCAAATGTAGATAAATCGATAGATTTTTCTACTAACACTTTACCTATCTTTTGGGTGAGGTCAATCAAGTTTTGCTGGCGTTTTGTGACCTGAGCTAGCTTTTGAGAACGTTCTTGTTTTTGTTGGAGATATCCAAGCAGCGATAATCTGTGACTAATTTCTCCTATAACTTGAGACAAAAGACTGATTTCAAATTCTTGCCATTCACGGGGATTTGCACAATTGTGTACTACCAGCAAACCCCAAAGTTCTTCATCAAGAATAATTGGCAAGCTTAAACTAGCTTTGACTTGAAATTTTTCTAACAGTTGCAACTGATAGGGAGTAGTTTCTACCCTTGTAATATCACTAATAGCAACAGTATTTAAATAATCTTCTCTAATTGATTTACCAAAAGTGACAGCAGGTAGAGTTTCACCAAAAGTAGGAGTCCAATCTGTATTTCTAGATTCAGCTAAAACAACCCCGGATTCAGAATCATGAAAATTATAAATAAAAATGCGATCGCATCCGATTTGTTTCCGAATTTCAGCGACAGCAATTTGTAATAATGTATTCAGGCCTTTTGACGGACGCATATTTGAAGTTATGCGGTCTAATTTGTGTCGTAAAACTTGAAATTGTTGTTCAGTACTTAATCTAAATATTTCTTCTAAAGAACTTGTTGCCCAGACATCCATTTTTTCAGTTTGAGCAATTTGATGTCCATTTTCTTGATATGCACTAGTCATTACACGCACCTCATTACTTTGCTTGAAAAGCTGAATTATTAGTAACAGTAAAATGCTTGCTACTAAGGCTATAAACACACTCTAAAATCAACCAACAATAATATCCAATCGATATTTTTTTTACGTGAAAGTTAAATTATTATTGATATGTATAAAATACATTATCAACTATGAATTGACCACATAGAAGCTTGAATAATTGCCTCTGCATCCAAGCTCATAATCATTTCTTCTGCATCATTGATAAAATAACCGTGCAAAAATGGTGATATTGCTGGAGAAAATAATTCATGGGAAGGAGGCTTAATATCTTGTGTTTCTATGCCTTCAATATCCATTAACTGGCGCACCAAAAAGCCTAAGTTTTTTCCTTTATTTTGCACCACAATGGTCATCATCTTTGTGACCATATGGGACTCTTGTGGTAGTGATTCATAACCTAACATTGATTCTAAATCAACTAACCACAGCATTTCTCCGCGCCAGTTGTATATACCTAATACACAACTAGGCATTTGAGGAACGCCGCATATTTCATTTAATGCCACTTGCATTACTTCTGTGACATTCTCTAAAGAAATGACAGCCTTATCTTTTTCCCCAACATTAAAAATTAAAAACTTCTGTGTCGTTTCCAAAGTTTTTACCTTTTGTATTAACTTGCAGCAATTAAACCTGAAGCATCCTCTCTCAAAAAAATTTATTTGAAGAGAAAATGCCAACAAATAGGAACTATTGATGGTATCTAATTTCTGAAGAACAGATATAAAACTGGTATCGAATCTCAGACAAATTCAATAAGCTACAAGCTGACTGTAAAAATATATTTTTCGGCTGATTTAGTAAGAATCAATTACGAGCTTCATACATATTTTTACGCAAATTTCTTCAGCGTCACATTTAATTCATCTTGACTAATTGGCTTTGATAGATAAGCATCAGCTCCCAACATAGTACCCCACATTTTATCAACATCACTATTTTTTGTGGAACAAAATACTACGGGTATCTGATTAGTCTGGGGATCCTCTTTCAGTTCTCGACATATCTCATATCCACTTTTACCTGGAAGAATAACGTCTAAAAATATTAAATCAGGGTAATTTTGACTGATTTTTTCTTGAGCTTCTTCACTACTTTTAGCACTCATAACAGAATGACCAGCCTCTTGTAAATAACGGCTGAGAATTTCCATATCTGTCAAACCATCCTCAACAATTAATACCTTACTCATTATGATCCCTTGTGAAATTTATTAGACAGATAAAAATGCCTGACTTTTCACGGGATGTGGAAAAGACGATTTTAACGTTTTCCCAAGCCCTGATTTTTTCGTTCGCTATTGTCATTAGCTTTAAGCTATTGATAATAAACCTGTAGAAAAAGTAACGTATTTTCGTTAGTTCAGGACTTACCGCGAAAAGTCAGATAAAAATGCTCCTTGCATTTATAAATTAATCCTACATTTTTCGATAGCTATTGTTAACAGTATAATCTCTGATATTTAGATCATTTTATTTTAGTGATAAGATTTTTCTATTTTATTTTTAGCATCAAATTTTTGTGCTAGCAATAGAGCTTTTTATCTGTAAAATTTTAGCTGTAATCAGACAAATAGAATCATATTATTATACCTTTGCAAAAGGATTATTGACCAAAAAATAGATTCTCATCAAGCCGTGTGAATTCATCCGTGGAGAGAAAAATGTTTTCTTTATCTCAAGCTCCTCGATTCATCGATGGGATGAGACCTCGTCGGGACGGACGAGGTTTAATTCTAAATTCTAAATTCTCCTTGACTCGTTTTACCGTTAAACTAATCAGGACTTACGCATTAATAATGATTTTAGGTCATTACGAGCGATAGCGAAGTAATCGCCAAGAACTCTGGGATTGCTTCCCTACACTTCGTTTCGGTCGCAATGACAAATAATGCTTGCGTAAGTCCTACTAATATTTAATCATTTTTAAATAAAACAAGATTGATTGTATTCTTTATCATCTACGATAATCGAACAATGAAAATGTGAAACTGGTCGGTAGTAAAGTCTATTTTCTAACCGACAAAAAGAGTTTAATTGACTGTGCTATTGGCTGGAGATGTTTGCTGTAAATATTTACGAATTACACCCATAACCTTATCTTCAACGACAGGTTTACTAATAAATTCAGTAGCACCAACTACCTTGGCACGTACCCTATCTACTAGACCATCGCTCCCCGTTAAGATAATCACCGGCGTTTCAGCAAACATAGATATTCTTCGTACCTGGGAACAGATTTCATAACCACTAGCAACTGGCATTACTAAATCTAAGAAAATTAGATCGGGCTTATGTTCAATTAACTTTGGTAAAGCTTGTATGGGGTCTTGCACGGAGACGGCTCTCATTCCATTTCGGGTGAGAATCTGTTCTAACATTTGACAGACTTGAGGACTATCATCTATGCAAACTACCAATGGACCAGTTGGTTGGGAAGGTTTGTTAGGGGGAGATTTTTTCTCAAGTTTAGTGAATTGAAAAGGTTTATCATCAATTTCCAGTAATTCAATGATGCCTTTGAGAATATATGGAAGTAATGAACGGGTAACTGGCAGTACAGTTTGTTTCATAATGAATGCTAAATCCCGCAAGGCATATTTGCCATTCATTAATTTGACAAAGTTTTGATAAACATTGGAACTGACGTGCTGCTTTAGTTGCTCTGGTTTGCGTAATAACGGTGCTAGGTTGGGAGAAAAATTTGTCAACCCAGCTTCAGTCCATTTTGTCCAAGACTCTTCCATCTCCTTGAGCGACATATCCGCACTTGTGAAGCTCATTGGTGCTTCTAAAATAATATCTTGGTTGCGCCTGCAGCTGATGGATTGAAAGTTTGCTTGCTGTCTGATGTCAAATAGTAATTCTGAGATGCAGTGTTCGGTAATGAGATTAATTTGTTCTCGCGAGATTTTTTGTTGTGCATATAATTTCTCCAAGAGATTGTAATCCCAATAATCTAACGATAGCTCTTGGGAGCTACAGGAAATTTTTTCAATATTAACACCAGGACAATATTGCATCATATATCGCCGCCAACGTCGGTAGGGATGATCCCCTCCAGATGCCCATACTATCCTTCCTAAGCGATAGTAGAAGGTCCAGCTTTTTCCTGGTTGACTCTCAATTTTTAACTGACCATTGTATTGTAATTGAGTACATTTATGAAATTCATCTATAAAGTTATTTGCACCCATCGTTTCATGATGATTCATTGTTAAATGTGAAAAATAAATTAGCCATGCTGCAAATCAATATAATTTTCTATATGCAATTTTATTCATGAATAATGTAGATTTAATTTCAAATCAATACTCGTTTGAGAAAAAATACATAAATGCATATATGATTTTTACACAAAAGTAGATTGTTTGCAAAAGTATTATGACAAGGAAGTTTATCTTGTGTGAATTTAAATCAACAGTAATATTTTGAAATGAAATAATTACAGCCATCTACAGTACTAATAATTAGCTGAAAAACTAATTCTTGTCATATACAAACTGTTCATAGCTGCTAGGTACAGTAGTTATCATATCTCTGAATCAATAAAAAATTAAAAAAATAGCAACATGGTAAATTTTGATGTATGGTATTAAATCAAATTGTATACATCTATTCTAGGTTTTTATACGACAGATTTGTACTAAGACAATTTCAAATTTATTTGCAAGCAACGAGTTAGTAAATATAAATTTATTTACTACACAGTCCCTCAAAAAGTATTTTTTTTGACTTAGCGTTTGTCGTATTAACGAAGCGTTCCCAAGTGAAAACTGATGATTTCAGTTAATTTTAGTTGTAGATTTGCAGATAGATGTACTTTAGAAATTAGTATCCTGCTAAAATTAATCTATTTAGAGATAAACCCTGCAATAGAATTATAAATTGCTACAAGGTCTATTTCTATAGCCGATCGCAATGCACCCATAATTAAGAGACTTGTCACACAATCATATTATAGTCGTTTGAAACCCATATTGTATAGGGTCATGTTGCAAACTAGAGGATACGATCAGGCGACATGCATGAATATGATTTTAAAGAATAGATAGTTGAATCAAATCAGTATAAATTCTGATATATTGCCCAGAATGAGTTAATAACACAATAGAATTCTCTACAAATAAAGCTCAAATATTCCTCAAATACTTACATAGCTTGACTTTTAGTTAATGTAACAGCATAAACGATGAAAGTACTGCCAGCAATAAATCTCAGTTCAAAAAGGTTCTCGCTTTGAACCAGCCTAATATTTTTTGGAGATATCCAAATATACAAGTGGATATACCATACTTAATTTCACATTTTGTCGGGGCAAGAAATGGTATATAAGAAGAAAATATGGACAAAAGTTTCAATTGATTAAAGTACAGAGATAATTAAAAAATCTATACATGAAAAGATATTCAAGTTGATGAGTGTATTTTACTGAACTGAAATTGAAAAACGCTAAACAATAATTTTGTCTACCTATTTAATATCGCTCCATTCATAGAGGATGTTTGTCAAATATCGCTCATGACCCAAAATTCTTGTTTATTCCCCATTATCCCCCTTTCCAAGGGGGATAATGGGGGATCTCAGATATCTTGGGTATGTAATATGAATTTCTAAACAACCTCTTAGAATAGAAATTGAGTAAAGAATAGCTAACAATTAGCTATATAATGGTATAAATAATAGGTTTTATTTTAGTTGAAATTACGGGATTGTAAGCTTCCCCCACTAGATCCTTTTTCGGTGTAGGGAAAAAATGGGAAAAAGGCAAAAAATTAGAGCCAGAATCCCTAGCTCTGTTGCTCTAATCATTCCTTTTCAAGCTCTCAGGTTTATCTATGGGGTTTCCGTTGATTTACCAAGCTTCTAACTCTGCTAAACTGAAACCCCTAAGGCAAAGTTAACGGTATAGGGTTCCTCCAGGGATTGTTGGGTACTACCTTTAATGGCATCGAGATATGTTAACAGGGATTTAATTTGTTGGGAGTTGGGACGATAAGTCAGGCTACCTTGTTTTTCAAATAGTGGTGCCGCTGCCAGCTGCTTATAAAATGAATTCTCTTGGGAACTCTGTGCCAACCAATGATAATCTATGGTGCTAGGAAGTAATCCTGGTGGCAATTCGCCTTCTAGAAAGGCTAACAGCCTTTGTTGACAAATGCGGGTATTGATACCACGCCCTTCAAATAATTTAATAATTTCACTGAGAGATACAGCCTTATCTGGCAACAGTCGTAATAATTCTGTGAATAGGAAATAATCAGTGTACTGCTGTCTGGGTATGTCTAAAACTTGGGGATGGAGTGGTAGTAGTGCTAAACCATATGCTGTACGGCTACAAGTAGGACTACCATTTTCGCCGAGGTATGGATCTTGGATAATTTTGGCATTGGGTAGTTTTTGTCGCAGCCAACGGTTAACGGCAGTAATGGATGCTACTCCGCCGGTGAGGATGGCTTGATTAATGGCTTCTGTGGGGATACCACGGGCGACCAATAATTTGTTTAATTCCCGGTTGAGACGACGTACAAAAGGTACAAATACTTGGCTTTCTAAGTCTCGACGCTGTAATGTCCATCGCCGATCTGCTAATTCTAAGGTAAAGGATTCTTGGTGTTGCAAAATTAACTTTAAGGCAACGGCGGCATCTAACACGGCTTTACCGAGGAGAGAACTTTCTAACCGTTGTTGTAACCGAATCCGTTCTGGTATATCTGGTTCTCCTGGTCGGGGCAGTTTAAGTTCCGTTAATCTTAAACTATGCCAGCGCATTTGCTCTAAACCGGGAATCGATGGTTGCCAATGCCAAGGATCACTACTGATGGTTTTGGGGGATTCTGGAGGGGTGAGGCGCGATTCTTGCCATTTTTCCGGTAGCAATAGTTGGCAAATAATATCTTGCTCGATGCCTTTACCTGCATAGGCAAAACTATGGAGCATGAAATCATTGTGAGCTAAGTCTAGCAGGTCATTGGGTACATCAACTAGTGCCATTTCTGTAGCACCCGCACCAATATTAATTATCAAGGTGTTTCCTTCTAGGGGATGATGTTCGCTTGAAACTGTTGTGGGAAGATTAAATTTGACTCGTTCTCCATTAGCACCATCTAGTTGCATCAGTAAATCTGCGATCGCTTCTTCTACAAAGAATACTTGTTGGGGATGTTGGACGATTTTACCTGTGATTAAGGCTTCTCGTAGATTAAAGCGATATTGTTCGGAACTGTTAGCGGGACAGTTACAAATTACTCCAGCAATATTATTGATGATTTGATGAAATTTTGGTTCGGTAATTCCTACTGCTGCGGCAACTAAACCGGGGGTGGTACTGGTACGATCTGATTTCAGGGTTAACAGCAATTTAGCAAGCGATCGCATGATCCAAATTAAAGGAACGGTGGAATATTCGTTCAATTCCAAGGATGGTTCCCATTTTTGTTGTTGATTTTTGTAAGGTAGTGCAACCTGTAAATAGGGCTTTAGCTGGGCTGAAAATAGATTTTGTAATGATTCTGGTGGAGTACCTAGCCCCTCTGTAGCTCCATGTTGTGCTAAGTCTGATTGTTTTTCAATGGTATTTGCAGGTAAGTAAACCTCTGCTGGTAAGCGAAATGAACTGCCTGGAGAATTGGGATCGCTATGTTCTTCTGCTGACCAGTAAATGGGATAAACTTCTGTGGTAGAGCGATTTAGGAGTGCGGCGGAGATTCCCGTACTTCCCAAATCAATTCCTAAATACCAAACTCTATCATGATTACTAATACTAATATCTGGGGTATTTACTGGGTTAAAAACAGAGAGTGGGGAGTTTGCTGGTGAATCGGTGGTAGCTTGATTGTTGGTTAGGCCCGCAGCTGCCATATCTGGGGACGGACTTAATTTCATGTCCGTGGTATTCTCTACTTCCTTGGCATCGGTGACTACCTGTGATTCCTGGGGAGTGGGAGGAAATTCTGTAGTGGCATCGGCGACTACCTGTGATTCCTGGGGAGTGGGAGGAAATTCTGTAGTGCTATCTGCTACAGATTTTGGTTCTACATCCTTGTCAAACTGTGCTTGAGAAGTTAATTCACCATCAAACTGATTTAAATCCTGGGCTAGTTGTTGTAAATGCTCTTCATCTAAGGAGATTTCTGGCATTGGTTCGTCTTGCTGCCCTGGTTCAACTAATAAATTTTCCTGAGGAGAAGCTAAAACATAGTCATCCAGAGATTTTTCTAAATAGCCAGATTCTGTATCTGCTATTAAGGGCCCAGCGATATTAGCTACGGTAGAATTATCTGCATCCCTATCCTGAGTTAAATCTTGATTAGTTCCATCAATCTCTGAATCCTCCCCAGTTGCTGTATCAACAAATAAATCAGTTAAAGATGTGATGGTTGACTCGGATGCTGGGGAGGGAACATCCTCGGTAGTTGGTTCTGGAAGTGGTTGAGGAGAATCAATATTTATTTTTGTATCTATGGGCAATTTGTCAACTGTATTGTCACTATATTCTGAAGTATTATTTATTTCTAATAATTCTTGAGGTATGGCACTATGGATGGGACTGTGACTCAATAATCCCCCATCTGGGCTATCAAACCACAAATCTTCTGTTGGAGAAGGTTCTGGAATATCATCTGTTCTGGTATTATCTCTGGTTTGGGGCTGATTTTGTTGATTAACTTCCTCGGATACCAAGTTATTGACATTGATGGTTGTCAATTCTGTGGGATCTAATGGTGGAGATAATGGAGCAGCCTCATCCTGGGTAGATTGAGCTGGTGAGTTGGGGCTGATATCTGGTAAATCATCAGCGTTTGTCTCTGGTGACTCCGGTTGTGCTGGGTTGGGAATTTCGCCGAGATTTTCCTCTTCATTGCCAAATAAACTAGCATAGAGTTGATCCACGCGATCGCTCACGGTATTATTATGATCCAGCCCTAAATCTGGGATAGCGATTGCAGGTTCCTGAAGAGATAATTCCTCTGCTAGTTTCCCATCTTCAAGTTCAAAATTGGTTTGCTGGTATTCCCCTGTGGATGAATACTCAAAACCCCTAGATGGAACATTGCGATCGATATTAGAAACCAAATCAACTGCACTTTGATCTTCCCCTGTAGTTGATAGGGATGGTGATATGGGCAGAGTTTCCGGCTGCACATCTAACTTCGATCTACTTGCAGACCTTTTTTGCTGGAGCAATCCGGTTAAATTCTTAATTAAAATCGTTAATAATTGTTCTCCCTCTATTCCCTTACTGTGCATCCGTGCTATTGCTTGGGATAGAGACTCATGGTAAGTATAAATATTACGTTGTAGCCCCTCAAATACAAAATTTACCGTTCCATCCAAAGCTGCCAAACGTCGATCCAAATCATTTGCTAGCCGACTTAAATGCTCAACCTGAGCCGCTGTTTCTAATGGTGATTCACCAGAGGAAAGCTGAGAATTATTATTGCTAGATTCAGGTGGTAATCTCCCCTCTACGCGATTCATCAGCACCTGCAAAAATTCGGAAATCATCTGCTCTTGATTTTCCATTTGCTGGGCTACAGAATAATTATGCAGCCGTTTTTGTTCTAATTGCCTGATTTCCTGGATCAAATTAGCTCGTTCCTGCAACAGCATTTGTAATTCCGTTTGCAAAGGCTGTAGTAATGCAGAAACTTCTGGAGACTGGGATAGTGGTTTTTCCCCTGGATGACGTTCTCTATCTGCAAACTGAACCAATAAAGGAGAACGAGGCTCTGGCGACGAATATTGCCGGTCTAAATTATCTGTTTGGGCTTCAGTTGACTCTAAACGAGCCAGAAAGTCACGAATTCGCTCTAAAACAACTTTAGCTTCCTGTCCTTGAGTAGAAATTAAACGAGACAGAAGGTTATTTTTGTTAGTGAGTAAGCCGTCAATATCTGCAATCAGGGTTTGGATTTCAGTAGTCCTGGAAGTCACTTTAATTTACCTTAGCTAAAATTCTACGTCTACTCTTGGGAGATTTATTTTCAAAATATAAAATTTACCAATGGACAGATGTTGCAAATTTGCCTAACAGTTGTTGATGGCACCCAAACAATTGTGTCAGCGTTCATAATTGATAACTCAGAACCACGATTATTCTCTGTTCCCTGTTTTTAACGAAAAGTTACATACATACAATTTATATAGATTCACATCTTGCACCACAAGATTACCCTCGATACAGCAGAGCTTGAAACCCTCATTTTATCCTAATCCTCCTTACTGCCCGGAAGTTCCCACAACGCGGGGTTCCCATAGCATATCCGGAGGACTCACCCCCGCAAGGCACTTCTCTCCACCTGACTATGATTGAGAAGTTGCTATATGTAGTTAGGGGGAAACAGTTAAAAACCTAAGGTTAGCAAAAATTTATTATACGTGCTTACATCCCCGTTCCCTTGTGGGTGGGGCAGTTGAAATATTTGAGTATGATCTAGATTGGTTTATCTTTGCCCATGTTATGAAATCGTAAAATTTGTGGCTTGGTTAGCAAGACTCCCAAGAGGAGCCGCGTAAACCCAGGTTACCAAGACCTTGATGTGTTTATAAACTTAATAGAAAAATGGTTTGCTTGTAACTGGGAAAAATTTTCTTGTGTAACATCATTTGGCTTTATGCCCACAGCTATGCTTTGATAGCTTAGGGTGAAAATGTTTTCCTCAATCGTATATAGCCGCTTACCAACCAATAAATGTCGTAATGGAAGACCGATACAGCTTGCACTCACCTACTCATCCCCCAATGATTTCAACACCTTTATTTCAAGGGTTGCCCTCAAAAGTTGTGGAAGCAGCCTTAACCCATCTTGTAACCCGTACCCATCCTGCTAACCAGGTAATATTGCTGGAAAATGACTGGGGAGGTTCAGTATATTTTATCATAGATGGATGGGTAAAAATTCGCACTTATAATCTGGAAGGGAAAGAAGTAACCCTGAATATTATTGGTAAGGGAGAACTATTTGGTGAGATGGCTGCCCTGGATGAAGTACCCCGTTCTACGGATGTGATCACTTTAACTACCACAATTATTGGTAGTATGCCATCGCAAGATTTTGTCAAGTTGTTACAAACAGAACCTTTAGCGGGAATGAGATTATCACAATTAATGGCTCGACGCTTAAGACAAGTTAATCGGCGATTGCGATTGCGGGAATCTGATAGTCAGTCTCGGGTTGCGGATACGCTATTGTTTTTAGCAGAAGGACAAGGTAAGCAAGGACAAGCAGGTACGGAAATTCCCAATTTACCCCACCGAGAATTGAGTAGTTTAAGTGGACTGGCAAGGGAAACGGTGACTAGGGTATTAACCAAGTTAGAAAAGAAAGGACTAATTCAGCGCAAACCAGAAACTATCTGTATTCCCGACTTATCTGCCCTGGAAAAAATGATAGTCTAGTACCGCTGAGCGTCAGTCAAAAGTCACGCATTCAAAAGTCAAAAGTACTATACCCCATCTCCTCGCTATGAATGAAAGAAACAAATCCTCTTCCCTTATGCCTGCCCTTTGCCTAACACCTAAAACCTACTGCCTAACACCTACTCCCCAATCCCTACATCATCATGAGCATATTAGACTCTGGAGCTGAAGAACCAGAAGAACGTCTTTCTATCAATTCAGCAACATCTTCCCATCAAAACTCCAACCCACAACAACATTTTAAGAGACCAAAACTGAAGGTAGATGCACCTCTGAGGATGGTAGAGACAGCTTTTTTAGCCAGTACTGCCAGTTTAATTTGGTTTATCAACTTCTACTTCCCTTTAGGTCCAGTATTGCGGATATTTTTCCCCGTTCCTATTGCCTTAGTTTATCTCCGTTGGGGCACCAGAGCGGCATGGATGGCAGCTGTGGTATCGGGATTATTGCTGATGGTGTTGATGGGACCAACCCGTAGCTTATTATTTGTTATGCCTTATGCTCTTATGGGAGTGCTTTTAGGGGCAACATGGTATCGTCGTGTTCCCTGGATGGTTTCTATTACGTTAGGAACATTGTTAGGGACTATAGGGGTATTTTTCCGTATCTGGTTGTTATCGTTGCTCTCCGGCGAAGATTTGTGGGTTTATGTAATTAACCAGGTAACAAGTTTCTTAGAATGGGCATTTCTCAGTTTGGGTATATTAGCCAGTCCCAGTGTATTCTTAATTCAGGTAGGAGCGATCGCTTTAATTGTTCTGAATAACTTTATTTATTTATTTGTGGTACATCTAGCAGCATGGTTATTATTAGATCGCTTGGGTAATCCCATTCCCCGTCCTCCACGCTGGGTACAAACTTTGTTGGATTATGAATAATTGATAATAGGGATAATCAATCCAAAATCTAAAATCCAAAATCGGATGATTCGCATTTATACTCAATTTAACCAAGGGCAAGCATGGATCGATCGCTACAAGAATACTGCATCCACCTTTGCTTGTGTTTTAGGTTTTACCGCCACTGGCTCGATCCCAGGCATTTCTGCGGCTGGACTTACCCCTGAGGATCGTCAATATACGGCTTGTGCGGATGCGGAATTTTTATACTACGGTAATTCTCAACCCAATCCCCAATATCCTTTACCACCCCTGGTAGCTGGAGCTTCCCCTGTGATGATTTCCCGTGCTGTGGTTGAGTTACTCAATATACCAGTTTATTTATTTGATGCAGGTTTACCCCATTCTCCCGCAGTTCCAGCAATCCATTTGGGTGGTATGCCAGCTAAGTGTTTGAGTGGAGGCACTGCGATGGAAATCAGCACAGTCCATCATTTGCTAGAACAGGGGTTGCAATGGGGAGAACGTTTAGCTAGTAATATCACTGATGGGTATTTAATTATTGGTGAGTGTGTTGTTGGGGGTACTACAACTGCCTTGGCAATCTTAACTGGTTTGGGTATTGCCGCCGCCGGAAAGGTCAACAGCAGCCATCCTACTTGCAATCATGACCAAAAATGGCAGGTGGTGCAAGCAGGATTAAAGCATATTCAAGCAAGCCAAAATTCCATCGATCCCTTAAAATTAGTAGCCGCAGTGGGCGATCCCATGCAGGTGGTAGTGGCAGGGATGGCGATCGCAGCTAGTCGTAGTTGTGGTGTAATATTGGCAGGAGGGACGCAAATGTTGGCAGTGTATGCCCTGACAAGTGCGATCGCTCGCGCCTATAATCTAAGTTGGCAGCCAGCAGAGATTATTGTTGGCACTACCCGATGGGTTACAGAAGATCCCAGTGGTAGCACCGTAGCATTAGCTCAACTAGTGGCTGAGTACAGCATAGATTTAGGTGTAACCCCTCCACCTTTATTTGCTACTCAATTAAATTTTTCCCATTCTCGTTACCCCCAGCTTCAAGCTTACGAACAAGGCTTTGTCAAAGAAGGTATGGGTGCAGGAGGAACTTGTATTGCTGCTTATCTGAGCCATAATTGGCAGCAAAATCATCTTTTAGAAGCAATTGAATATCAACTGCAACTTTATCAACAAATTCACCCACATTAAGAGTTTTCCAGTGTTCCCATTAACTGGAATCAAAATAGGGCTAACTGAAAAAGTCTACAGAGCGAATCTAGAAGCCACGCTGCTGAGAAAATAGTTGTTTCGTACCTTAATCCCCCAATTTATCCACCTATTTTCCCAAAAAGTGCCAGGATTTTACGCTTCTATAATTTTCTGATATTCAACTTATTTTGTGAAAAAAGCTTGAAACCCTTATCTAGCATCACTGATACTTTAATTCAGTAAACCCTAAATAAAAATTCTTAACCCTCTATCATCTTTTGGGAGAAATTATCGGCGATTTTCACCTCACAGCTGATTACTCCCGGTAATCTAGTTTTTTCTTTGATAGACAATTCAGCACAGAATCAGATTCTCCAATTCTATACTTCAAGAATTAATTCTCTTCAGGAGTAATTGTTCTTCTAACGCTGCTATGCGATTGTAGGCAGCTGTTAATTGAGCTGTTAGTCTTTGGAGTTGAATTTCTGGGGTTAATTGCTGCTCTCCCCCTTGCATATTGGTTTCAGGATACATACCATCCATCAACACGTCTTTATGTTCCATTTCTGGATTAAAACTTAAACTTGTTCTTAGTCGATAGCTATCAGCTTCGGTATTGCCCCAAGAGCTTTCTGTGACTTCTGTCTTATTTGCATTTGCTAAAGAGCATTCTGATAAGGCTTGAGAAACTTTTACATCCAGGCGCTCTATAACTTGATAAACGGCATCTAGCTTCTCACTCAAAGCCATAATTTGATTTTGTAAAGATTCCATTGCATACCCCTATCCGCTCAATTATCTTTTCTATAGTATTCAATCTTTAGCCAATGTTAAAAATGCTTATGTTTTTTTTAATTTTTGGCAATATATCTTAGACAATTCGAGGAGCGTCACCCAATCAAAATATTGAGTAATATTAATTTTTGCGAAACATTATTCGAGAATAAATAATTAAGAATTAAATCCCCTGGCAATGAATGAAAGAAAGACGAGATATCCAATCCCTTTCCCCCGTATTTTTTGATATCAGGTGTATTTCAGGGAAATTTTAGTGTTACTGTCAATAACAGATGGTATGATTCCTCTGCATATGTACATTCAACAGTTGTAAATAAGCGATCGCATATTTACAGTCAAATCAAGATTTATGCCTGCTACTACCTGGAGTCGTCACCATATTCTTTCCCTGGCTGACTTCACCACAACTGAATATGACACCGTTCTACAAACTGCTGCCAGTTTTCGGGAGGTGCTATCGCGCCGGACAAAAAAAGTTCCCACCCTACAGGGACAAGTGGTAGCCAATTTATTTTTTGAGCCATCTACCCGTACCCGCAGCAGCTTTGAAATAGCCGCCAAACGCCTCTCCGCAGATACCCTCAATTTTGCTTCTGCCACATCTTCCATAACTAAGGGAGAGACAATTCTCGACACAGCCAAAACCTATTTGGCCATGGGAACTGATATTATGGTAATTCGCCATCAACAAGCAGGAGTACCTCATGCGATCGCACAAGAGATGGATCGTTTAGGAGTAAAGGTAAGTGTATTGAATGCTGGGGATGGCCAACACGAACACCCTTCCCAAGGACTGTTAGATTTATTTACCATCTGTACCTTATTAGAACCCAACGCTCCCCGGTTGGAATTGCTAAAGGGGAAAAAAATCGCCATTGTCGGGGATATTCTCCATTCTCGGGTAGCTCGTTCCAATATTTGGAGCCTCACAGCCACGGATGCAGAACTACATCTAGCCGCACCACCCACTTTATTACCCAAGTTATTTGCTGACTGTGGTAAAGATAGACCAGGAAAATTATTTGTCCATTGGAACCTAGAACCAGCCTTAGAGGATGCAGATTTTGTCATGACTTTGCGTTTGCAAAAAGAACGCATGACTGCCCATCTATTGCCTTCTTTGCGAGAATACCACCATTTATTTGGCATTACCAGGTCAAAATTACAACTGTGTAAATCTCATGTTAAGGTATTGCACCCAGGACCAGTAAACCGAGGAGTGGAAATTAGTTCTGACTTAATGGATGACCCAGAATTTAGCTTGATTCAAAGCCAAGTTACTAGTGGGGTGGCTGTACGTATGGCACTGTTATATTTAATCGGTAGTGGGAAAATTACTTAGACATCAATCAATCAATAATTGTGCTTAATTACTTATTGCCCCTAGGGATTGGTTTAGCTTTCATTTGGATAGGAAGAAAAATCAATGAAGAAGTCTATCAAGGCATGGTGGGAGCGTGAGAACCCCTACGCTGTCTTCGAGGGTGTGAAACGCGACTCAAGGGGATTTATCCCCTTGTTTCTGGTATAATGACCCTGGCGGTAAAGCGCAATTACTATTACCGGGTAACTCAGCCCCATCATGGATCGTCGAGACAAATATCACCACTAAAATCAGTAACGGTGAGTCAGCGCGGTGGACGGTGA
>JAAUYI010198625.1_pt1 | contig 18706 bp, 15 predicted proteins | sample 7278041 | NCBI WGS metagenome assembly JAAUYI01 (sample SAMN14350216, study PRJNA611818) | marine sediment metagenome | isolation source: surface marine sediment (0.6m) | place: French Polynesia: Moorea | collected 2018-08
AAACCGAGTACGCGGGCGCGCACGTCAGCGAGCTGATCGGGCGTACGGTCCGAAACATCCTGACCATCGATGGCAACCCGACCCCTGGTCGGCGTATCGATGCAGCCGATGATATTGAGCAGCGTGGATTTCCCGCTGCCCGAGGGCCCTGCAATGGCGAAGAACGCGCCCTCGGGTATCTCCACGGATACGCCGCGCAGCGCGTCAACGACCTGCTCGCCCAAGGGGTAGCGCTTGTGGACTTCCTCCACCTTTACAATCGGCGTCATGGAACGCAAGAATCCCAGGTATCGCGAACCCAGAGGTTAGCATCTATGCGGCGTGCGTTAGCTGACAAATTAACGGTAATTCAACGGCTTGGCGCAACACTTGGCGCAACGAGAGAAGTACTTGGAGCGACCGTCGCCCTGCTGTGTATCGCAGCGCAGATGAACGTGTGGGCGCAGGACGCGGATGCGGCCGACGATCCCGATGCGCTGGTCCTGCGCGCGGATACGATCCGCTTTCCCCGCGAGAGCTTCGAAACCCTGATCACGGTGACTAACTACGCGAACGAAAAGGTAACGGCCCAGCGCAGCTACAAGGTGCTGTCCCGGGGTAACGAAAACACGATCGTGCTCACGGAGACCCCGGCCTCGGAGCGCGGGCAGGCCCTGCTGATGCGCGGTCGCGACCTCTGGATCTTCATGCCATCGGTGTCCCAGCCCGTGCGCCTGTCCCTGTCCCAGCGGCTCACGGGACAGGTCGCCAACGGCGATCTCGCCCGGGCCAATTTCGCGGGCGACTACACCGCCGAAATCATCGGTCGCGAGACGCTGGACGGTGAAGAAGCCGTCATTCTGGACCTCACCGCCGCCGGCCGCGGCGTCACCTACGCGAAGGTGCGCTACTGGGTGGCGGCAGCCGACGAACGCCCCCTGAAAGCAGAGTTCTACGCCGTGTCGGGACGCCTGCTCAAGACCAGCCGCTATGAGGAGTTTCGCGAGCTGGCCGGACGAGTCCGCCCGACCCGCCTGGTCATCGAAGACGCAGTGAAGGCCGGCGAGTACTCCGTGCTCGAGTACAGCGCGATGGAGGTCAAGGACCTGCCCGAGAAGATGTTCACGAGGCAGTACCTGAAGCGACTGTAAATAAAGCGGACGAGCTCTAGGTCGCCTGGCGCAGGGCCTCCGCGACATCCCCGCGGGCCGCGCGCCGCGCAGGCCGGAGGGCCGCCAGCACCGGCGATAGCAATCCCACCACGAACGAAAGGCCGGTGATCCACCAGGCGGTACGGATCAGCGAGATATAGCCCAGATCCGAATTCGGTGGCGGCGGCATGGGAATGCCGATCTTCGAGATAAGCAGCGCCAGCGCGTTGCCCAGGACCACGCCGATGAGCGCTCCACCCAGGCCAAGGATCGCGCTCTCCAGGAGTATCAGGCGATGGATCTCGCGCTGGGGCGCTCCGCAGGCGGCCATCGTCCCGAACTCCGCTGCCCGTTCATGGGTATTCGAGTTGATCGTATTGCCGACGCTGAGCGCCACCATGAACAGGATGACGAGCACCAGGAAGCCGAACTGCTGCTGGTAGAGCTGCACGGTCTGGCGATAGAAGGGATTCAGGTCTTCCCAGCGACTCACCTGCAGCTCCGATGAACTCATGGCGGCCTCCAGGTCTTCCGCAACGCGCGCGGTATCCCGGGTTTCCGCGAGGCTGATCACCGCAACGTGCACACCCGCGTCACCCAGCAGCTCCTGCGCGGCGGCCAGCGGCACGCGCACGGCGCGGGCGTCATAGTCCTTGGAGAAGGTCTGAAAGGTGCCGACCACCTCGAACTCTATGAGGTTCACGGCGCCGTAGGTCGTGTTCGTTAGCAGACTCACGTAGTCCCCGGGCGCGAGATCGAGGGCCCGCGCCACGCCGGCGCCCACAAGGATGCCGAAGGGATCCTCCGCCGTGAGCTGACGACCGTCGGCAATGTTGATGTAGGTGCCGAGACGCGCTTCCGCAGCGGGTTCCACTCCCTCGCCAATAATCGCCCAGTCCGTGTTGCCGTTATTGAGAAGCCCGGAGAAGGACAGCCGGAACATCACGGCCTCAACGCCCACAACGGAGCTGGCGCTGTCGCGGAGAGTCTGAGAATCCTGGATCAGGTAGGCGCCCGGATCTTTCGCACCCTGCTCTCGAAACCCCCTGCGGCTGATCTGGAGGTGACCCGACTGGGAGTGAATCATCGACTCCCCGAGCTCGTCGATCGTGTCCTTGATGAAGCCCCCGGCCAGAATCAGGGCAATCACTCCAAAGGCGATGGCCGCCAGGGTGACCGCCGTTCGCCCGCGCTGCCTGAGCGTATTGCGCAGGGCCAGGCGGAGCAGGTCCGGCAGCGGCGACATTCGTGCTGCCTGGGTCACGGGACGGTTCACCGGGCGTGCCGCAGGGCGTCAACGATGACCATGCGCGAGGCGCGCCAGGCCGGGTAGGTAGCGGCAAGGGTCGTGGTCACACAGGCGACGGCCACCGCCTCGCCGATCATTCGCGGCGTAAGCAGCAGCCCCGCGTTGTAGCTGCGGGCAAAGGTTGGCGGTGGCGGCATTTCTATGGCCAGCAGGGCCAATACCTGACCCAGCACCAGCGCCACCGCGACTCCGAGCAAAGCGCCCACGAACCCGAGCAGCGCGCCTTCGAGGAGAAAGCCGCGCAGCACGGCCGACCTGCGCGTCCCCAGGGCCATCACCGTACCGATCTCACCCGTGCGCTCGAGCACGCTCATCATCATTGTGTTGCCGATGCCCAGAAGGATGATGAACACGACGATGCCTTTCACGAGATCGAGTTGCTGCGTGAACAGAGCCGCGGCCCGGTTATAGAACTCGGCAAGGGCATACCAGGGCTGCACGTCGAAGGCGTCTGCGGAGAGCTCCGCGCGCAGGGGGCCGAGCACGCGATCCGTATCCTTCGTGTCCTCGAGAAACACGAGCCAGCTGTGGGCGCCGTTGACCCTGGCGAGCTCTCTCGCCAGATCGATGGGCATGAGCAGCGCCGCGTCGTCAAACTCCTGGCTGAAAGACGAGAAGATACCCACCACCTCGGCCTCGGCCGCGCCGAGCTGCCCGTCGGGAGTGTTGGCGAGGAGCACCACGGATTCGCCGATGCCCACCTCCAGCTGGTCGGCGAGACCAGCGCCCAGGAGCACCGAGTGCTCGTCGCCAGTGCCCAGGCGACGCCCCTCGCGCAGCCGCAGGGACCGGTCGTCGAGCATGTCGACCCCGGCGTCGATACCCTCGCTGATAAATGGGAGCGTCACCTCGCCGTAGCTGACCAGTCCGTTGAGGAGCAGCCGGGGCGCAACGCTCGCTCCGGCGGGCAGCGCCGCATCGGGCAGCTCAAGCTCGGCGGGCAGGAGATAGGCCCAGGGATCGCTGCGGCCGCGGGCCTGGAAGCCGGGACGACTGATCTGCACATGGCCGTAGGTTGAACGGATCGTGGCTTCGCGAAACTCCTCGAACATCGCCTCGTTGAAGCCCGTGGCAACCAGGAGGGCGGCCACGCCGAAGCCGATGGCGAGCAGAGAGGTCAGGCTGCGGCGGGCCTGGCGACGCAGGTTGCGCACGGCCCACTGCAGCGATTGGATGAGCTGCAGCATGCTCAGCCCGGGGATCCGGCAGCGGATGGGCCGGGGAAGTAGCGGAACTTGCGCTCGTAGTCCAGACCCATGCCAAAGGGAAAGGCCGCGTATTCATAGACCTTGACCGCGGGCGCCGAGGCCCCGCGGGCGCCGGCGCTGACTTCGATCAGCTTTGACAGCGCGGCCTGCACGGTCCCGGCGTCGTCCGTGGCACCGAGCGCAAGCTGCACGAAAAGCTGGACGCCATCGTCATTCTGCGTCACACGAAACGCGCCAGAGCACTGTTTTGCGATGGCATGATCCCGATACAGAAGCGCCTTGAACTGGTCGACATGCCAGTCCGCGCCGATGCGATCTCGTGCGCGGCCAAGCATGGCAACGCGCGGAAAGGGCATGCGCTCGAAGGCTTCCCGGGCCTGCGCATCGAGTGGATCGAGATCGGCGTCATTGAGCCAGCGCGCCCGATCGCCGGTGCGGTAGCGGATCATGGGGATCGGCATGTCCTTGTCGAGCATGGTGACGACCAGGTCACCCACGCCCTCGCTGTCCTGCTCCACGATTTCCACGTAGCTGCGCAGCGGGTTGAAGCAGAAGTAAGAAGGCTGGGGCGTATCGGGCGAGCGACGATGATGCGCGCGGCGCAGCGCCACGGTCTCGGGGGTCTCGAAGAACAGGTTGAGGCCCAGTTCGCCCACGCCCATGGAGCTGCCGATGAGCTGCCCGTCCGGGTCGTCCACAGGAATGGCCATGGCGCTGGCCAGATAGCTGCGGTATTCCTCCGTGAACATCTCCTCGCCGAGGATCACGTGCGTACGCTGCGTCGACCAGTCAAAGCCCTGCGCATCGGCATAATCCAGGAATCGTTTGCTGAACAGCGGGTCGGTACACAGGATCACCTGCTCAAACATCGGACCCGCCTGGTTGATAATCGCGAAGGCCATGTCCTCGCGGACGCTCACGTTGGCCACACAGACGGAGTTAGAGTTGAACACGACTCCCATCGGCAGGCAGTTGACCAGCAGCGTGCTGCGTTCGTCGATGCCAAATGCCTGCTCCAGACCCAGATCTATATCTTCCGGGGCGGTTTTCATCTGCCCGCGGGTACTCATACCGAAGGCAAACTTGCTGCCGCCGTGGCCGGAACTGGTCAGGACTCCCGCCAGTTGAGCGACGTCCGCTGAGCCCTGGACGAGGTCCCGCAGCGAGAACCCGTCGAAAAGATCTTCTTTTTCAAGAACGGGGGCATGCTTGAGGACGTCGGCAGAGCGGCGCAGCTCCGCGTACTCAACACCATGGCGCTGCAACACGGCCCTGTATGCCGAAGAACGTTGGGCGGCGCTCTGAAACACGCTGTGGAGGCGCCGATGTCCGACGGCCATCAGCTTTTCAGGCGTCTGACGCGACAACAGCTTCAGTAACCAGGCACGGCGAATACGTTTAATGCGGCGCATAGGCAAATTCCGTATCACAAAACCTGGCGTGTGGCTGTGCCCGCAGCGATCAAGAAGGCCCCGTTTTCAGACTGAATTTCGGTTTACGGTCCGCTCCTGAACCACCAGAGCAGTCCCGGATTACTGCGCTCCAGATCTTCCTCAAACCTGCGAAGATCCCCGAGGAAGGGAGTTACCGGCCCGTAGTAGTCTCGTTCAGGGCCGATTGCCTCAAAGCGGAAGCCGTAGATGCGAAGAACACGCGCCAGGCTCTGTTCCATGGCCGCGTACCAGTAGCGGATTCCCCGCTCGCAGCTGTAGCGGTACATCTGGCGGTACAGGCCCAGAACGAGCAGCGGCGCATTGACCCGACGCTCACCACCGGGTGCGCTGTCGCGAACTCCAGGGCCTTTGAGGTGGGATGTGTTTACACCGGCCATGCTGTCGCCGGAACGTCTGCGGTACTCGGCTCTGACAGCCAGCCTGGATACTTCTCCTGAATCGGCTGTTGCCGGAGCTTCGAACTCGTCAAAGAAAGTGCAATGCTCGTGGAATGGAAATCCTGTGCCTTCCCTGGGCAGAACGAGTCTGGCCGTTCCCGCCACCTCCTGACTCGAGTTATATGCTGAGAAATGCGCCGATCGTTCGTCGAATTCGTCGATCTCGATGCCTTCCGGATAGCTGGAAGCTTCCAGAAACCCGCACTCAAGGCAGTAGATCTGATAGCGAAGCGAGTAGATATCCCGCAGTTCGGACGGGTCGCCGCCGCAGTCATGCGTGCGCAACACAAAGTATTTTGTGAGCGCTTCAAGCGCCTTCGCGGCGTCCTGATGGGATGGCATCGGGAGCGTATCCTGCGGCGAGAAAAGGAAGTGACCCGCAGTCTATGCGAATAAACCGGCTATGCGAACAGCCCCGGGCCGGTCGGGAGCGAGGAGAAACCCTCACAGTGAGATATGCTCAAACTGAATAACGACCTTCGTGTTCGGGTCCCTAACGAATACGCAGTGATGCCTGGCGCAGTTTCCGCCGTTCCTATCCTGCAATTAGGAGCCGCTGGGGCTGCTCGGGCGCCGCTGGTTCCGTACACGGCCGGGTCTCCGGTCAATTCGTACTGCGCAGCGCATGAGCCGGAAGACTAGAATCGTATGAAAGGGGGAAGGCCGGATGCCATGTCAGATTTCTTTACATATTCGTTCGCAGCGAGCCCATCCACGAGCACCCGCCACAGCGAACAGTCTTTTTTCCTCATATTTTTCAGTAGCTTAGGAAATTTTTTAGGCGGCTGGCACGATGCCTGCTTAAACATCCATGAGTTTCTAGTTCCGATTTCGTTACGTAAGGAGTAACACCATGAACGTCAAGAAAGCTTTTACCCAAGCTTCGGCGGTTGCAGCACTCGCGATGGCGTCCAGCGCCAACGCCTTCATCATTGACTCCGGACCGATCTCTATTGATTTCCGTATCGCACTGGTCGACGGCGTAATCTACAACGGACCTTGTGTGTCGGTAGCGGACTGCAACGGCAACGAGTTGGTTCCGGCAACCAGTTCGTTCGTATCACCCAACAACGCCGGAACCGGTGTTGATGCTGAATTCGACGATACCTGGGCAGTGTTCGAGATCGAGAGTATCTTCAACACGGACACCGGCGTGAACTTCTACGTTGACGGGCAGGAGTCCTACGATCTCGTCGGTATCATCTATGGAATCGTGGATATCGCGGCTTCGGTAGATGGCGGCTCAGGCAACATCAACACCTTCAGCCTCGGCGGTTCTATCGAGATCCGTGAGGTCGACCCGATCAATTTCGGAACGGGTTCTGCTATCGCTACGGATCGCTCGGCATTTAACGTTGTTGACGGCGTAATCGACGACACCGACCCCCTGTGGCTCTCGGCCAATTTCGTGGAAAACAACGGATTCTCGTTCGGTTCAACGGTACTCGGTGCTCCGATTGGCGACATCCTCGGCTTCTCCGGTGGTCTCCTCGAAGTAACCGGTGGTTCGCGGGCCGATGTCTTCGATACCAACACCGCAACAGCAGGTGCTGACCTGGATCTGATCACCAACCTCAGACTCCTGGGCGCCAACGGCTTCGAGTTCCGCGCTGACGGTAACGCTGAAGGCTTCGCAATCCCTGCGCCTGGTACGCTCGCACTGTTCGGCATCGCACTTACGGGTCTCGCATCTCTGCGTCGCCGTCGCAGCTAAGCCTGACCGGAAGTCCTTGAATGAAAGCCCGGCTCTCTGAGCCGGGCTTTTTTTTGATTTCGTTACCCGCAAGATCGTCCTGCACGATCACCAACGCTGGTTCTATCTGAGTTAAGTTTCGGCGGGAGCAAATCAGCAGCCAGGCAATGGCAATGGGTCCGAAGTAGTTCCACGGCCCATGATGCCAATGAACTCCAGACTATCCCGTGTTGAGCACTTACGGCTGTGCCTAAGCCGTGGCTAGAGCAATGGCCGGGGCAGTGACCAGGCTGCGCAATCGATCATCGCATCTCCAACATTAGATCGGTGGGCAGGTTTAAAAGCGAGGTGCATTGGCACGTTCCCAGGGTTTCATTTTGTGTGCCGCTTCGCCAAACAAGCTTACCTACGTACCAGCCAAATTGATAAGCTAACCATCCAGTACGGATGGACGAGACTCCATCAATGAACCCGGAATCTATTCGCGCTCTAATCAATCAGGCGATTGAATCGGCCAATGAATTACGGAGCGAAGATCAGCACGTGAGCCGCGATGCCAACGCCACCCTCTTTGGGCCGGATGGACAGCTTGACTCCATGTCACTCGTGGCGCTGCTGCTGGATATTGAAGAGGCGTTCCTTGATCGGGATATCGAAATTTCCCTCAGCGATGATCGAGCCATGTCTGAATCGCAGAGCCCTTTTCGCAGCATAAAAACACTGGAAGCCTATATCTCGCGTCTGCTGCAAGAGGGCTAGCGCTTGGCGTCACGCACTCTGCTAATTACCGGCACAAGCCGCGGCCTTGGACGAGCTCTTGCCGAAGCGCTGCTCACACGAGACTGCGCGATCATCGGCTGTTCTCGGACAGAGTCAGATCTCAAAGATCCGCAATACGAACACCACACGCTCGATGTTGCCGACGAAACGGCTGTCGCCGCCCTGTTTACCGCGCTGCGGCGGCGTAAAGTAGTGCTCGATGGGGTTATAAACAATGCCGGAGTCGCCCGAATGAATGCCTTCGCGCTTACTCCCATGGATACCTATCGAGCGATCTTTGACGCCAACGTGAAGGGCACGCTGTTGTTTTGCCAGAAAGCGCTCCCTTTGCTCAGGCGGGCAAGAAATCCGCGCATCGTAAACTTTTCTACAGTGGCCGTTCCCATGGCTCTCGAGGGGGAAGCGCTATACGCGGCGAGCAAGAGCGCGGTGGAAACCCTGACCCGCATCATTGCCCGGGAGTACAGCGGCTACGGCATCACCTGCAATGCCGTCGGTCCCTGCCCCATCGACACGGCACTGATCGCAGGCGTTCCGGACGACAAGATCGCGGCCTTGCTCGAGCGCCAGGCGATACCTGCCAAGGCCTCACCTGACGACGTGATAAATGCTGTCGAATTTTTCCTCCGGCCCGAGAGCCGCATGATCACCGGCCAGGTGATCTATCTGGGAGGAGTGGGCTAGTGGACTTGCTGAAACGGGTGCTGGAACGTTGCAACGATAGCCCCGCGATCATTGTGAACGATTCGGCTACCAGCCATCGCGAACTCGCGCGGCTCACGCAGAGCTATCACGCCTCGCTGGTCAGCGCCGGGCTTAAGCCGGGCACCGTGGTCAGCTTCGATGGCGATTATTCAGCGTCCGCAGTGGCGCTGCTGCTGGCCCTGGTGGAGCTGGACGCTATTGTCGTGCCGCTCTCCAGCGACTCGAAGGCCCAGTTCGAGAAGTTTCGTACTATTGCCGAGACAGAGCTTCTGGTCAGCATTGAAAACGGGAATCCCGTGCTCACGGTTACGGGGCGCAGCTCCGGGCACCCTCACTACGAGGAACTGCGAAGCCGCGGTGCGGCGGGGCTGGTGCTGTTTTCTTCCGGCTCCACCGGCGAACCGAAGGCCATTGTGCAGGACATGGACCGCCTCGCCGGCAAGTTCGAACGCCCGGGCAAGGCTCAGCGAATGCTGATCTTTCTCCAGCTCGATCATATCGGCGGCATCAATTCACTGTTGTACACCGTCGCCAACGGAGGCACGCTCGTCGTTCCCGACGCGCGCTCCCCCGACGCCGTCGGACGGGCCATCGCTTTACATGATGTCGAGTTGCTACCCACGTCTCCGACGTTTCTCAATCTCGTGCTTCTCTCCGGCGCCATTGAGAGGCATGACCTCTCTTCGCTGCGTCTGATCACGTACGGAACAGAGCCGATGCCCGAGAGCACGCTGGAGCGCATATCTCGGGCCGTCCCCGGGGCGCGGCTGCAGCAGACCTATGGCCTCTCCGAACTGGGGATACTCCGTTCAAGATCGCGGGATTCTAACTCCCTCTGGATGCAGGTCGGGGGCGATGAGTTTGAAACGAAAATCGTCGACGGGCGCCTGTGGGTCCGGGCCGAATCGGCGATGGTCGGCTACCTGAACGCCGACGCCCCCTTCGATGAAGACGGTTTCTTTGATACCGGTGACCGTGTAGAACAGGATGGGGACTGGATTCGCGTCCTCGGTCGCGACAGCGACATCATCAATGTCGGTGGTGAGAAGGTTTATCCTGCCGAAGTGGAAAGTGTGTTGCTGGAAATGCCGAACGTTCGAGACGTTGTCGTGTTTGGCGAAGCCAATCCGATTACGGGGCGACACGTCGTCGCCAAGGTTCAGCTCGACTCCGATGAAGCGGCGTCCGAGTTCAAGGCAAGGATGCGTCGCTTTTGCCGCGGACGCGTAGCGCCGTTCAAGATACCGGCACGCGTATCGGTCACCGAAGATGCCACGCACAACGCCCGCTTCAAACGAATGCGCCGCGACTAATCCCGCCCCAGTTGCAAGGGGCCATGACAGGAGACTATGAAAGCCGCCAGCAAAACACTGCTGCACCGCGTGAGCCAGCTCATTGTGGCCCCGCTGGGCCTGGCTTGCTGGCTGGAAAAGGAATTCCGGGGTGCCGACCACGAACTGGTATTCAACGTGTGCGCGCACTTCGTGGCGCTGCTCCCCGGCCTCCCCGGTGCGTTTCTCCGTCGCGCCTTTTACACGCAGACCCTCGACTGCTGCGCGGCTCACTGCCACATCGGTTTCGGCAGTATCTTTTCGCATCGCAGCGCTCGCGTATCAGAGTACGTGTACATCGGGAACTACGCCCTCATCGGCTCCTCCGAGCTGGGCCCTCGGGCCCTCATTGGAAGTCGCGTCAGCATCATCAGCGGCCCCTCGCTGCACGAACTGGATGATCGCGGCGGCTGGACGCCCTATTCGGCGGAACGCCTGGAGATGGTAAAGATAGGCGCGGACTGCTGGATTGGGGAAACAGCCGTGATCTCCGCCGATATCGGAGAAGGGAGCATGGTGGGTGCGGGCGCCGTCGTGTCCACGGCCATCCGCGGGGGAATCGTCGTGGCGGGCAATCCGGCGCGTTTTGTCAGGCGCCTTAACGAAAAGACCGGCGATGACTGAGCCCACGACCTCATCTACTTCCGGATTGTCGATGCCGGCCAGGCCAAAACAGCACCAGGACTTCATCGACTGGATGAAGGCCGTAGGCATGGTGCTCATCGTCGTGGGACACGTCGTGGGATCCCCTGATGCGCTGTTCAACGCGGTCAGTGAACCGGTGTACAGCAAGCAACTTGGCGTGGCTTTTTTCGTGTTTGTGGCGGGCTGGGGTCTCGCCCATTCCCGGCGTCCAAAGTGGGAAGAGGCCTACCACCGCCTGTTCGCGATCTTTCTCTACGGCGGGGCTTGCGCCGTCGTTTTGAGCGTCATTTATCTCTTCACGAAGGGCGATATCAACGAAAGTAACTACCTGCCCTTCATTGCGGGCATCAATGTCTTCTTTAACTACTTTCCGGCAAATCCCACGACCTGGTACATCGGCATGTACCTTCACCTGATACTGCTATGGGCATTGTTCAAGCCGACTAACGTCCGGCTCCTGCACGTAGCAGTGATCGCGGTCGCCGAGGTTGCGGTTCGCGCTGCCATATTCGATGCCGGAAGGAACTTCACGGCCTATATGCTGGTGACTAACTGGATGACCGTGTTCGCCCTGGGCCAGTATCTTTCACGCTTCACCGACAGGCACAGCCTGTTAAACGGATTGGGGCTGCTGGCCATCTGGCTTATCGTTCTGGCGGCCTGGTACCTGCTGCCACTGCCGGTAGAGCTCAACGACGGGTTCCCAACACAGCTCCCGAAAGCCGGTGGCCCGGCATTTATTTTAGTATCGGCGCTGGTGACGGCCGTTTATGCGGGCAACACGCTTTTCGCCTTCGCCGTTTTTCGCAATTTCCAGAGTAACGTTGTGGTGCGCTTCGTGGCGAGGAACACACTGCTCATCTTCATACTCCATATGCCCCTGATCTACGGGCTGGTACCCGTTCTCTACCCGCTGTTTGACGAGGTGTGGATGAAGAAGCTGAGCATGGCGCTGGCGGTGATCCTGATTCCGGGTCTCATAAACGAGCTTGTGGACCGTATCTTGCCAGTCTCGGCGCTGCGGGACTGGCTTTGGCGTCAATTGCGGCTTGTCGCCCCCGCATAGCCAGCTAGATGCCCAGCAATTCCCGCAGGCGCTTTGAGGCATAGCTGAAGTAATTCGCAGCCGCACCGAGGCCTTCCGCGCTCTGGTTGCCCTCCACGACAGCAGTCGCACCATCACGACCCGCGATACTGCGATTCGTCACATTGTTGGCTATCGTGACGCCGGTTGTGCGAGGAAAGCGATACTCGATAGCGTTCGGATAGTCGTGCGCAAGGTAGATGAAATTCCCCGCCACCAACGTGTCGCTGCTGCTCTCCAGGGCAATGCCCACATCGCTGAACGGGTCGCCCCTGCGCAAATGCAGAATGATATTGCCGGTCACCTCGCCGCCGCTATTACCGTTTGCCAGCTGTTCGGTCATACCGAGGCCGATACCCCGGTCCGAATTGATGATGAAGTTACCGCTGATCGTTGCGTCGGAGCTGCGTTTCCACAGGTGGATAGCATGTTCGGCCGTGCGCTCGCCGGGGCTGGCTATGTTGCGAAAGGTGTTTCCTTCGATACGCCAGCGAGCTCCGGCGTGCAAGTCTATTCCGGCCGTATAGAAGTTCGGTGCCTGATCGGCGGAATACGCAAACAGGGAGCCTTCAACGAGCCCATTGTCGGCCGCTTTCGCGGACTTCGCGTCACCCGTCACCTTGAGCAGCTGTTCGTAGCCATCCCGCAGTACGCAGTTTCGCATCTGGAAATAGTCCGCATCGAATTCACCGTGAACTTGCACCAGGTGGTTTCCCGCCTGCTGCAAGGTGATGCCCGTCAGGGACACGTACTGGCCCCGTACGGATATAAGGTTGTCGACGCCGGAGGTACGGCGCATGCCGTTCCCGGTAAGGACTACGCGGTCTCGCAGGCCGGATCGCGATCGCAGCGCTACCCTGGCCCCTTGGATCGTGAGCGTCCGGTTCAGTCGGTACTCACCGTCGTCGAGGACAATTTCGGCGTCGCCGCCCCGATTGGCGGCGGCCACGGCACTGTAAAGCTGCTCGACGTTGGCGACTTCAAGTACACGCGCTGCGCCGGCGTGGGGAGCCAGGACGAACAGCAGGCCAAGGCAGAACCAACGACTGCGGTTGCCGGTATTCGTGAACACGGAGAAAGTCCTCATCGGCGAGAATAGACTCACGTTACACTACGCCCCCGAATCATTCGCGCCGGTCAGAGGATGAGAGCGACGCTCAAAGCGACACTGCAGTTTCTATCGGCCGTTGTCGTAGCGCCAATAGTTGCGGTCGACTTGGTGCTCCGTCCGCTGGGGAGCGATCACAGCTTCGCGGCCTGTACCCAGTTTCTCAGCCTGATTCCGGGGCGGATCGGATCCTACCTGCGCCTTGCCTTCCTCCGCATCGTTCTCCCCGACTCCGGCACCGAAGGCTCTATCGGCTTTGGCACTCTCTTCTCTCAGCGTGACACGCGGCTTGGAAACGGCATCTACATCGGCCCCCAATGCAACATCGGGAGCTGTGAGATTGGCGATGACACTCTCATCGCCAGTGGTGTTCACATAATGAGCGGAACGCAGCAGCACAACTTCGAAGCTCTGGAGACACCCATTCGCGATCAGGGCGGCGAGTACCGGCGCATCACCATCGGCAGAGACTGCTGGATCGGTAACGCGGCGCTCATCATGGCGGACGTCGGTGACCACTGCGTTATCGGTGCCGGATCGGTCGTGACCGCGCCGCTCCCGCCCTTCAGCGTCGCCGTGGGAAACCCGGCCCGGATCCTGCGTACCCGGAATCCAGAACATAATGGCACTAAAGCCGGAGAAAGGACTGCGGAGCCGGTACCGGAAAAGTCCACCGGGTGAGTAAGCCTTCCGTCGTCATGCCGGCCCTCAGGGTAGCCCTGCAAACCGGCGAAGTGCCGGCCGGTATCGAAGCCGATTGGCGGCGTCTCGAGGCGGCGATCGAGCCGCGTTTCTTCCGGAGTTGGACCTGGATCGGTACCTGGCTGGAGCTCACCACAGCTACGGTAGTTACTGCGCGGGTTTTTCGCGGCGATCACCTCATCGCTATCGGGCTTTTCGGCGTGACCACCGAAACACGCCACGGTGTGCTGCGCAGCAGGGTCGCCCACCTGCACCAGAGCGGCAAGGTCGAGGAAGACCAGCCCTGGATTGAGTACAACGGTCTTCTGGCCGACTCCTCGGATCAGCATGCAGCCCTCACGGCGGTTGTTGCTACCTTGTTTGAAGACGGTTATTGCGACGAGGTCCATCTTTCTATGCTGGAGGATCGGGAGAATTGCGGCTCCGCCATGGCATCCCTGGCGGCATTCAGTCCCCGCGTTATGCTGAGTGAGACCGGTCGCTGGCGGGACCTGGCGGCATCACGGGAGGCGGGTGTCCGAGTGGTGGAGCGGCTTTCCGCGAATTCACGCCAGCAGCTACGCCGCGGCTTGAGACGCTACAGCGAACTCCACGGCGAGGCCTGGATCGATACCGCCAACGATGCCGACGAAGCGGTAACCATGTTGCACGAGGCGGGCATGTGGCATAGCCAACGCTGGAGCGACAGTGGGTTCACGAACCCGATGTTTGTTCGTTTTCATGAAGGCCTCATAAAACGTGCATTCGATCACGGCTCCGTCGGGCTATACAGGGTACGCTTTGGAGAGCATAGCGTTGGCGTGTTTTACTTCCTGTTCGACGCCGAGCGCGCCTACTTCTATCTCCAGGGTGTGCGCAAAGAACCAGATACTAAACTCAAACCCGGTCTTGTCGGACATCTCTTACTGATGGAGCACTTTCTGGACTACGGTATGGCCGAATACGACTTCATGGGTGGTGACAGCCAGTACAAACGCCAGCTGGCTGATCGGGAAACGGCGTTTCTGAGTCTGCGCCTGCATCGGGGTGACTTGCGCTTTCGGTTCGAAGACCGCCTGAGGCGCATAAAGAACCGCTTTCGGGGCTGAATAGACATGATTCAGCGGTTCATTGCCGATTGGCGCGCGGTGCCCCAACTGACTCCGCTGCTTTTCCTTCTCCTCGCCATTCCCGCGGCGTTCTATGCCACCACCGCGAGCATGGTGGATATCTGGTGGGTCAACGAAACCTTTACCCACGGATTCCTGATTCTGCCCATCAGTCTCTGGCTCGTCTGGGGTCAGCGCGAGCACATTCGCGCCCTGGAGATGGAGCGGGATTTCCGCGCCCTAGTGCTTGTAATTCCCACGCTGCTTCTGTGGTTTGTCGCCACGGCGATTGATGTTGCCGTAGTTCAGCAGCTGAGCATGGTCGCCCTCATTCCTGCAACCGTGTGGCTTATCCTGGGCCTGGCGCTGACGCGTGCCCTGCTCTTTCCGCTGCTATACCTGTTCTTCGCAGTACCGCTGGGTCAGAGTCTGATTCCGCCCATGATGGAGTTCACCGCGGACTTTACCGTGTACATGGTTCAACTTTCCGGCGTTCCCATTTTCCGCGATGGCCTGTCATTCCAGCTCCCCAGCGGGAGCTGGTCGGTGGTGGAAGAATGCAGTGGAGTGCGCTACCTGATCGCGTCCGCGGCCCTCGGCACCATTTACGCGTATATCACCTACCAGTCCTTTACAAAGCGCGCGATCTTCATTCTCGTGTCACTTTTAGTGCCCATAGCCGCCAACGGTCTGCGGGCCTACGGTATCGTAATGATCGGCCACCTCTCCGGAATGCGCTACGCCGTGGGGGCAGACCACCTGCTGTACGGCTGGGTTTTCTTCGGCATCGTGATCTTTATTCTGTTCTGGATCGGCGGGTACTGGGCGGACTCCCCGGCGCCGGAAACCGGTACGCCCCAGGAAAGGGACAGACTCACCCAGGACTCCGACTATCGAAAGCCGGCCATTATATGTGTTGCGGTGCTGGCGGCCTTCAGCCTGCTTACCGTCCAGGCCTTTGACCGCGTGCCCGAGCTTCCCGAAAGCGCGTCGCTTCAATTGCCGCAACAGATCGGAACCTGGACCCAGGCTGGGAACAGGGTCGATAGCTGGCATCCGGACCTGCAAAATCCCGATCTCTATGCAACTCGACGCTACTCCGACGGTGACCGGCACGTGCAACTCGATCTTGCCTACTTCCACGCGCAGCGACCGGAAGCCGAAGCCATTTCATCACTCAATCGCATTGCCAACCCTTACGACAGCCAGTGGAAACTCATCGCGGCTCGAAGCTTTAACTCCGGGGAGCTGGTATTCGAGGAATGGGAGGCATCGCGCGGCACGGAAAAAGTTCTCGTATGGAGCACCTACCTCATCGGGCAAAGCTATGTCGCGAATGCCTACAGGGCGAAGCTGTTTCAGGCACTGGCACAGCTGCGCGGGGATCAGTCGGCGTCCTGGGTAACGCTGTCCACGGACTACGATGACGATCTTGGCTCGCTGCGCGACCGACTTGAAATGGCCTGGCGTGCCCTGGAAGGACCCGTGCGCTCCGCAGCGCAGAACGCTGCCTCTCCTGTCCCTGCAGAACTACGCTAACGTCCCCTTTCATGATCGATGCCGCGTCCATCGCCGCCGCCGGGCGTGAGCAGAATGATTGCGACGCCTTTTCACCTTCGACTATCGCCGTTATCCGCGAGAGGGAAGGCCGCGCACTCAAGCGCTACCTGCGCTTCGGCTTCCCCCTGCCCAGAGCTTATTGCTACAACCAACAGGGACTCGTCCTGGTTGACCGGCTTGAGAGAACGCTCTGCGCCAATCTGAAGACCATCGCCCTGTGGCCAGACAACAGCATGCAGTGGGTGCTCGTCCGCATGCCCGTGGATCTTGCGCCCGGCGAGGAGCTTGAGTTAAGCGTGCGCCGCGCGGCAGAGTGCGTGTCCGGTCGAAGAGCCGCCGAAGTGGAGACACTCCGGGTCGAGGAAACAGCGGAGAGTATCGATATTTCGGGTGCGTGTTCCCTGCGCCTCGATACGCAGCGCCCCTTACTCAGCTTTTCACAGCTCACCGGAGCGCTGCGCATTCGCTGCTCGGGGTCTGTTCTAGAAGGCGTTATCGAACAGCAGAGCTTTTCGAGAATCCGCGGTGATGGCGGCGACTTTGCCGTTGAAGTGACGCTCCTCGGACACTTCCAGGCAGGTGAGTACGGTCGCCTGGATTTCAGGCATGAACTGACGATTGCTGACGGCGGAACACGAGTCGACGGTCGCATCACGTTGCACAATCCTGCTGCCGCACGACATCCGGCGGGACTCTGGGATCAGGGAGATCCGCGCAGTGTTGATGTAGACAGTTTCGAGCTTGTCCTGTCACGGGAGGCAGGCACTGATCGGGGCATCACACCCTCACCGGGCGGAGACCTCAGGCTCGATGCGAAGGCTGAGGCGCTGGCTTGGTCGAGTGAGGTATCGGTAGTACAGCACGCCAGCGGCGGCGCGAATTGGAACAGCCCCGTGCATGTCGACCGCGAGAACCTCGTACCCATGAAATCGCGCGGCTACACGTTTGTCCGCGACGGTGAGACCGAAAGTGGCGAACGAGCTGACCCGCAGCTCACTATCCGCGACATGGGCCAGTCCCTCGGCGCACGCATAGCGGATTTCTGGCAACGTTTTCCCAGCGGCATCAGCGCCACGCCCGATTCCGTGACGCTTGAGTTCCTGCCGGCAGTGGCCGCCACCCAGGAACTGCAGCCGGGCGAACGCTATACGCGAAGCTATTCGCTCGCCATCGACGGTCTGGAAGGAGGCTGCAGGGACCTCTACGCAGAGGCATCTGTTTACCTGGACCCCGGCCACATAAGCCGCTGCCGAATCCCGGAACTCGGAACGATGGAGTGCATCGACCCGCGCCTCCAGAAGCTCGCAAGCCTGGGTCTGGACGGCTCGATGAGCTTCTTCGACAAGCGGGAGATGATCGACGAGTACGGCTGGCGTCACTTCGGTGAACTTTACGCGGACCACGAAACCGACGGCTATGAAGGTGCCCGGCCTTTTGTCTCGCACTACAACAACCAGTACGATCCGCTGTTCGGCATGCTTCGCCAGAGCCTGCTTACCGGCGATCAACGCTGGAAGGAGCTTGGCGGAGATCTCGCTCGTCACGTTGTGGATATCGACATCTACAACACAAGGGAGGATCGCCCGGAGTATAACGGCGGACTGTTCTGGCACACCGATCACTACCTGCCTGCGGAAACGGCAACACACCGCTCTTTCTCCAGGTTGCAACCTGAGCACGCGTACGAAGGCCATGCCCGCGGTGGAGGCCCCGGCGGCCAGCACTGCTACACGAGCGGTCTTCTGCTGCACTATCTGCTGACCGGCGATGTCGATTCCCGCGACGCCGTCTACGGTCTGCGGCACTGGATCGAAAGACTCTATGAGGGCAGCGGCACGCTTGCAGACATCGCTCTCGCCGTTAAGAACCGTCATCGCAGGGATCTAAAAAATCACCTGACGGGCCAGTATCCCCTGGATCGCGGCATCGCGAACTACCTGCACGCCCTCCTGGACTGCCTCACTCTGGATCAGGCCGCCACTACCCTGGGTCAGGTGGAACACATCATCAGGAACACCGTTCACCCGGATGAAGACCTGTCCCGGCGGAACCTCGGCAATGTAGAGGAAACCTGGTACTACGTTGTCTTCCTGCAGGCCGTGACACGTTATCTGCAGGTCAAGGCCGGTCGAGAGGAACTGGACGAACAGTTCACCTACGCACGGGACGCGTTGCTGCATTTTGCGGCGTGGATGCTGCAGTCCGAAGCCCCCTACCTGGACAAGCCGGATATCCTGGAGTTTCCCAATCACACCTGGACGGCGCAGGACCTGCGCAAGGCCAACGTGCTCTATCACGCCGCCTACTGGTCGCCGGATCGCGGAACCGAGTTTGCCGCGAAGGCCCGAGAGTTTGTTGACTACGTAGCAACGCAGCTGGAGGGGGAACCAACGCGCCAGTACACGCGAATCCTCGCCCTGCTGATGCTAAACCTACAGCCAAGCCAACCCTTGGTGGGACGTCCGGACGATG
>JAAUYI010137894.1_pt1 | contig 18690 bp, 16 predicted proteins | sample 7278041 | NCBI WGS metagenome assembly JAAUYI01 (sample SAMN14350216, study PRJNA611818) | marine sediment metagenome | isolation source: surface marine sediment (0.6m) | place: French Polynesia: Moorea | collected 2018-08
GTGTGTTGCCCATACTTTATGGATAGGCACAACCTTTACCTTAGTAACTTCTTTGGGTTTAGTTGCTCATCATTTGTTTGCCGTTTGGCATGGGGACTATCGCCTTAAAAAACGCTACGGAGACGCTTTTCTTAAGGTGAAGGAACGTACTTCTATTATTCCTTTTTTAGCTATCTTAGAGGGTCGTCAAACCTTGAAATGGGAAGAATTTTTACGTCCTGCTTATGTAGGAGTTTTAGGGTTTGTGGCGTTACTATGGTGGGGTCATCCTTGGTTGATGCAAGTGACAGCTAAAGTGCCTTGGTAAAATTCCTTCGCTTGTTAAATAATTTGTCTTTTGTGATATTCACTAAACTCGTTAATGTTATTTTGATATTAGTGATATCTATTACTTGAATTTTTCCAGAATGAACAAGTATATCCAAACACATTAAAGGAAAACTAAACATGAGTGATATGTCTACCACTAAACAAAACAATCATAATAAACAAAAAATTTATGATGAGGCATTATTAGCACGAACTGAACTATATAAAGCCAAAAATAGGGCAATTGCAAAGTCAGAGCAGTTAACTAGAAGATCAATATTTGAAATGGGAATCTTTTTGTTTTCTTTATTAGTTGCTGCATTCGGAGTATTCACAACTATTTCCCCACATAATAATTCACTATATAATGATCAGGCATCATTGTACGACACTGAATACTATACTGAGAGATCATTACAAAACGATGGTAATGGGTTTACTGGAGGTGGAATAGCAACCAATAGTAACAAGCTTCAGGCAGTATCAGAAAGTAGTTTAAATGTTAGACAACTTTCTGAAGAACTCGTGGCTAACCGATGGATAATGGGTAGCTTAGTGGTGATAGTTATAGTGTCTCTTCTTTGGTCATCTGATATAACTAAAATAAGACAATTAAAAATAAAAATTGACACAGCTAATAAAATTTTGAATCAATTAGATCAAGAACTATTTAGTATTTATGATGAAAAGTCGTTTTGACGTTTGTATGAACTATTAATTTGAGTAATCAGACAAAATGGCACAAGAGAAACCAGAAACTCCTGATTATAAACGTCTTCAAGGATTCACCGAAAAAGCTCGTGAGGCAACTGATGGAATTAACAATGCAATCGAAGGAGTAGGTAATCCACTTTTAAAATTTGCTGAGAGTGCAAAGAATAGTTCAAGAAGAGTTTTAGGTGCTGTGGCTATAGGAGCAGGTTGCTTTATTATAGCATTTTCAGCTTCTTCAGGAGATAACATAGAAAATAAGCTGCCTGTTGCGGGAGGTGCCGGTATAGGAGGCACCGCTGCTGCTCTAGCAGTGTTACCCCGCTCAAAAAGAGAGCAGAAGTCTCTAGAATTTGCAGAAAAACGTTATGGATATAAACAGTTTCTGAAAGATAATCAACAAGAAATTAAGCGAATTAAAGATGAGATTGAATGGGCCAAAGAAAACGCTCCCCAATTAGTTGATTCATTGTTAGAAGAGTATAAAAATTTATTAGAAGAACAAAAACAGATTAGACATTCATTCAACTCTCAAGTATATGAACAACCTTTCTTACCACCAACTTCAACACCTCAACAACGAGTAATGACACCTAGCTCAGCCCAACCTTTCGTACAGGATATCAGATCGCAACCCCAAACCGAACCTATTGAACCCACTACACAACCCCCAGATGATGAAAAATTGACTAATCCCTAAAACGAAGTTCTATATATAAATTAAGATGATAATTCAAGTCTTCTATTGTTTACCTCCAAGGTTATCCATATTTTGACGACTTACCAGTTACACTTTACAAGAAAAAGCCAGGACAAGTCCTAGCTTTCCCCAACTTATAGGTGTGTTGTGGTCGGAGTTTATTAACGACAGAGACATTTAGCACTCATCTTTGTCATCCCCTGGACAATCTTTGCCATAGACAGTAGCGCTGTCAGAGAAAGGGTTAGACGTAGCGACGGCCATTGTTTCCACACCGAAAACAACGAGAAAGGAAATCGCCATTATGGTTGCTAGTTTACGTTTGAAACTGAGTTTATTGTTCATGGTTAGGTCATCTCCTTAACTCACACCTGGTTAGAGGGGATGTTTTGATTACCCTCTACTCTCATGATAGGTATCAGTTGTTAGAATGTCAGTCCCATTGATAATTAATTTTTCCTATTTATTGCAGGAGGTAACATGGAATTAAGTAGAAAGTAGTAGAATAATAAAACTGTTCTAGGTTATCAATGTTGTTTGAAGCCTGATAAAATCAGGAATTTTTATTTTAATTGATATTATCATTAATGCGATCGCTATGAAACCAAAAAACTGGGATCAATTCCTTAAAGAAGTTGCCAATGATCAAAATTTGAAAGGAAGATTAAGAGAAATTTTTTTAGTGCGGTTTGCTTATGAAAATTGGCGCAAACCTGATACGGAAGTATGGGAACTGGCAGAAGCAGCGAGTCATGAAACTTATAAAAAACAAATGACAGAACTCTATAGTTCTTTTTCTAGTGAAAAACCCAATGGTTGTCCTGAATTAGACCCCCGTAGTAAAGGACCAGGAAAGTTCCAAATCCTACGAGAATGGTTAAAAGATATCAAATATGCTGAATGGAAACAAGCCACAGCGATACCGATGTTTAACACCTTTCCTGTGGTGGATACTCGTACCCCTATTAAAATTGATTCGCCTATTTATATTCCTCGTCCTCCCATTGAATCAGATTGTTGCCAAACCATTCTTAAACCTGGGGCATTAATTCGTATTAAAGCTCCTGAAAAAATGGGAAAAACATCCCTATTAAAAACAATTTTAGCCCATGCAGAAGCCAACGATTGTCGAAAAGTTTATCTTAATTTGCGATCGGCTGAATCGGCAATGTTTAGCAGTTTAGATAAATTTTTACGCTGGTTTTGCGCTAATATTAGTCGAGAATTAAACTTAAAACCTCAATTAGATGATTACTGGGATGAAGAATTATTTGGCAGTTTAGTCAGTTGTAAAACTTATTTTCAAAGTTATGTCTTAGAAAATATTGATCGTCCCTTAGCATTAGGTTTAGATAACTTAGATCGGGTGTTTGAATATGTGGATATTGCTAAAGATTTTCTGCCCATGTTACGGTATTGGCATGAAGAAGCCAATAACTTAGAAGTTTGGCAAAACCTACGCTTAGTGATTGCGAATTCTACAGAAGTTTATATCAAATTAGATGCAAATCAATCTCCTTTTAATGTGGGAAGACAAGTTAAATTACCGGGATTTAATTTAGAACAAGTGTTAACGTTAGCTAAATATTATGGATTTGATTGGGCAGAAGATACTGAAAAAGAACAATTTGCTAAGGATTTAATTGACATGGTAGGAGGACATCCTTACCTCATTCGTTTAGCGTTAGATGCGTTAGCCTATAAGAATATTTCTCAAGATAAACTCTTAGCAGAAGCCCCAACCCAAGGCGGAATTTATAGTAGTCATTTACGCCGTCATTGGGATAATTTACAATCATCTCCTGAATTAGCCAATGCTATGAAAGAAGTGGTAAAAAGTAAGACTGGCGTACAGTTAGAACCGTCTCTTGCTTACAAATTAGAAAGTATGGGATTAATTACTTTAGTAGGTGATGAAGCTAAACCCAGTTGTCAATTATATCATGGTTATTTCGCTGATAATCTTTAACTTACATCTTTGTAATAAGGCTCTAAATTTTAGGAGTCAGGAGTTCCTTAACGAAGTTCCAGCGCTATCGCACAGGAGAATAAAACTTAAGTTATTTTAAGAGTTTATATCGATTTAAAACCTCAAAATAATTATATTTGACGTTTTTGCTTCTTGCCCGAATCCTTACGCTTGTCGAACTATTGCCTTTTGCTTCTCCTGACTAGCAAATTTTAAACGAGGTGCAAGATCTCAGGGCAAACGCATCTAAAATACAAGGAAAATTGAGTTATAATGAGGTCAAGATTTCAAATTACCAGGTAATTTGAAATGAGGCTCTTGCGTTGAAAGGAAAAGAGAGAGCAAATAAATTTGAAATTATGATGTCGATATCGAAAAGTGGATGCGAAGCTTTTTATCACTATTATCTTTCTTCGCTTTCTGTTCCTTAACCCGTATAGTTCATCATCAAGTTTTGAAAAAATCAATTAACAATTTTTTATCGATGTAACACTTCATTAATTTCTAGCGATCGCAGATTAATTTCTCTTTTGAGAAATGGGTCAAAAGTTTTACTCCCAGTCGGCACAAAGACACACTCTTATTAACTTTACCTCAATTTCTGGAGGATAGTATAATCAAAGAAATTTAGTTTTGATAGTGATTGGAATTCAATTTATGAGAATCAAATGTGCTACTGTTAACGATGTCTCAACTATTTTCTCGTTTATTGAAAAAAAAGCTGAATTTGATCGAAATATTGGAGCTTTCTCTGGTGAATTGCAGGTGTCTGAAGAAAAAATCCGTAAAACACTTTTTGGATTAGTTCCTTTTTCTTACGTTTTGCTTGCAGAAATGACCAACTCTCACGTAGTAGGATTCGCTTTGTATGCTTTTAGATATTCCTCATTTGCTGGTCAACCGAGCATTTGGCTTGATGATTTGTATGTGGAGCAACCCACCAGAAGTAAAGGGGTAGGAACAGCATTGATGAAGCATCTTGCTCAAATTGCTCAAGAACATCAGTGTACACATCTTGCCTGGAACGCTGATGCTCGAAATATTCGTGGGTTAAGTTTTTATAATCGTCTTGGTGCAGAGATTACCGAACAACAGGGATATCGATGTTTTCTTCGATGGATTCCTTGGTCAGTTGCATAAAAGGAACAAAATTTTGTTGCCATTGCCGATAAGCGTCGGGTTTAGCTAACCATTCTTGGACTAAAGGATGATTTTCTTCGGGAGCTAATTCAATTTGTCCCTCTCCTCCAAAAAATGAACGACGACCTTGTACATTATTCATCATTTGTACCAAAGTTGCCCGAGGTATCCTTTGCTTTTCATAGCAAGAGATGGCCCACTGGTACTGTTGGAAATCAGGCTCTTGAGATTCACTAAAAATTTTTCCTAAAAACGATGCCAGCACTACCCCATCTTCAAAAGCCATTGCGCCTCCCTGTCCCCCTACTGGACTGGTTCCATGAGCCGCATCTCCCAATAGAACAACATTATATCCTGGTAAACTCCAGCGCGGGGCAACATGATGAACAAAAATCCCCCGTTCACAGATTAAATTCTCATCCATCGTGGCAAAAAGCTCGTGTAATTTGTCTGGCCACCTCCGTTTCAAGGATAAGTCCAATAATCGTTCTTTAACTCCAGATTTTCCCTCTGTTGTCCGAATTCCTTCCGAATTCTCCTGAGCAAATCTCTGCCATTGAAGGCCGTATTCTTTGAGAATGGACAAAGGTAGACGAATCCGCCAATATCTGAAACCTTCACCACAATCAAACAAAAATACGACTCCTTGGTCAAACAAGCGACCTTCCCCAGAAGGACATAACTCACAGGCCAATTGGTTTGTTCTACTCCCAGGTGGCAATAAACCAACCCATAATCCTTGTCCTTCAAACCTTGGTCTTTGCCAAGTCTGAGGTTGGTCTGATAGAACAATTGGACGAATTTTACTCCACAACCCATCAGCCCCCACCAGGAGTTTTGCTGTTATGGAGGGCTTGTTTTTAATGTGTATCGTGAGTCCTTGAAGATCGGTTTCTATCTGTTCAACTCGATGATTATAATTGATCGAACTAGGAGGTAAATAACTATCTAATAACTCTAATAATCGATTCCACCTGATCATAGTCAATACACCAGGTGGTTTGTTAATCTCGCGCAAGGGTTTTCCCACACCTGGATCAACCACAGTACGGGTGATTGGCGCACCAATTACGTTGAGCTTTTTTCCCAGTTCTGGCTCTACCAAAGTTAAGGCTGATACAGCATTCGGCCAAATTGATAAAGCGGTTCCCTTAGCGTTAAGTTGGCTTTCGTTTAAATTATCAGACCCTTCGAGAATTTGAGCTTTCACCCCTTGACGTTGTAACCCTAAGCAGAGGAATCGGCCTCCCAGTCCCCCTCCAGCAATAATAATAGAATGTTGAGTCATTCGTTGTTCGATCATCATTTATTGATAAGAATCTCTGTATTTTCGTTTAATCAAACTAGGGAATGGAAAGAGAATGAAAATCTTAAGATTTTTATAATTTTATCATCTTTTTCAGTCTAGTCAAAAAATGGGATAATAGAAGGTAAGAGAACAGGCAGCAATATGGAAACTAAAACCCTGACCAAAAAGCCTCAAAAATCTGGTCAAACCGTTGATAAACGCTTCAAAATAATAGATATTACTATGAAGCGGAATCACTACCGTCAAGATGCCTTAATTGAAATTTTACATAAGGCACAAGAAGCTTTTGGCTATTTAGAACCTGATGTTTTAGAGTATATTGCCCACGCCTTAAAACTTCCTTTAAGTCGGGTGTATGGTGTGGCAACTTTTTACCATTTATTTTCTCTTAAACCCAGTGGTAAACATACTTGTGTTGTTTGCTTAGGAACTGCTTGTTATGTTAAAGGGAGTGATCAAGTTTTGGCAAAATTACAACAAGAATTAGGCATAAAATCAGGAGAAACAACACCTGATAAACAAGTTTCTTTACTATCTGCTCGATGCTTAGGGGCTTGTGGTATTGCTCCTGCGGTGGTTTTTGATGGAGAAGTGGCAGGAAGACAAACACCAGAAAATGTATTAGAAAAAATTAAAACTTTGCAACAAGAAGAGTAAAAAATGGAATTAAAAGACCTCTTAGAAATTAAAAAAAAGACTCAAGCTAAACATCAGCAGAAACGAAAAAGAGTTAAATGCTGTACGGCAGCAGGATGTTTATCTTCGGGAGCAAAAACAGTTATAGAAAACTTAAATACGGCTGTTAAAAAGGGCAATTTAACGGAAGAAATTGAAATAACGCCTGTGGGCTGTTTGCGATTATGTGGACAAGGCCCCTTAATTTACATTGACCCCGATGATACTCTATATCAACAAGTTAAACCCGAACAAGCTGAGGCAATTATTGCTAATTTAACCGATCAAGAAAATCAAGATAACTTACCCCAAAAAACCGATTTAACCCATCCTTTCTTTGCCTATCAACAGCCCATTGTTCTCGAAAATAGTGGTAACATTGACCCGGAAAGTATTGATGATTATATTAGTCGAGGAGGCTATCAACAATTACGTCATGTCCTCTTAGATATGACCCCCAATGATGTTACCCAAGAAGTCACCAAAAGCGGGTTAAGGGGAAGAGGTGGTGGAGGCTATCCCACTGGGGTAAAATGGGCAACGGTAGCGAAAATGCCAGGACAGCAGAAATACGTCATCTGTAACGCCGATGAAGGAGATCCGGGGGCGTTTATGGATCGGGCTGTCTTAGAAAGCGATCCCCACCGTGTCTTAGAAGGTATGGCGATCGCGGCTTATGCAGTGGGTGCAAATCACGGCTACATCTACATTCGCGCCGAATATCCCCTGGCTATCAAACGCTTAGAAAAAGCCATCCAACAAGCCAAACGATACGGGTTAATGGGGTCACAAATCTTTGATTCCCCCTTTGACTTCAAAATTGACATCAGAGTAGGCGCAGGGGCGTTTGTTTGCGGGGAAGAAACCGCTTTGATCGCCTCAGTGGAAGGAAAACGAGGAACCCCTCGCCCTCGCCCTCCTTACCCGGCAGAATCAGGGTTATGGGGCGATCCCACTCTCATTAATAACGTCGAAACCTATGCAAACATCGTTCCCATTATCAGAGAAGGGGGAGAATGGTACGCCAGTATTGGCACAGAAAATAGCAAAGGGACTAAGGTTTTTGCCCTAACGGGAAAGGTAGAAAATAACGGATTAATTGAGGTTCCTATGGGAACTTCTATCCGAAAAATTGTCGAAGAAATTGGGGGAGGGGTTCCCGATCAAGGAACAGTAAAAGCAGTGCAAACAGGAGGTCCTTCAGGGGGTTGTATTCCTGAAGATTTATTAGATACTCCTGTGGAATATGATTCCTTACAAAAGTTAGGAACCATTATGGGATCGGGAGGTATGATCGTCATGGATCAGGATACCAGTATGGTAGAAATTGCTCGATTTTATATGGATTTTTGTCAAGAAGAAAGTTGTGGCAAATGTGTTCCTTGTCGTGCAGGAACAGTTCAGTTACATGATCTGTTAACTAAATTAGTTGAACGGAAAGCAACGCAACAAGATTTAGACAAATTAGAAGCCCTCTGTCAAATGGTAAAAGAAACCAGTTTATGTGGCTTAGGAATGACAGCACCGAACCCAGTTATTAGCACATTACAGTATTTTCGAGAGGAATATCTTAGCTTACTTAAAACAACTTAAGGGGAAAAAATATGGCAGTTAAAACATTAACTATCAATGATCAATTGATTACAGCATCAGAAGGACAGACAATTTTAGAAGCAGCTAAAGAAGCAAAAATAAGCATTCCTACCCTATGCCACTTAGAAGGGGTTTCAAATGTGGCAGCTTGTCGTTTATGTTTAGTAGAAATTGAAGGGAGTTCTAAACTACAACCTGCTTGTGTTACCCAAGTACAAGAAGGAATGGTGATACAGACAGAAACCGAAAAATTGCAAACCTATCGACGTATGGCTGTAGAACTTTTGTTTGCTGAAGGTAATCATATTTGTGCCGTTTGTGTGGTCAATGGAAATTGTCAACTGCAAAATGTTGCGATTAGAGTGGGGATGGATCATTCTCGCTTTCCTTATCAGTTTCCTAAGCGAGAAGTTGACTTATCTCATCCCCAGTTTGCTATGGATCATAACCGTTGTATTTTGTGTACCAGATGTGTTAGGGTTTGTGATGAAATAGAAGGGGCGCACGTTTGGGATGTAGCCAGTCGTGGGGGTCAATCTTTTATCGTTTCAGGTATTAATCAACCTTGGGGTGAAGTTGATACTTGCACCTCCTGCGGTAAATGCGTTGATGCTTGTCCTACTGGGGCTATTTTTAGACAAGGTAGTACCGTTTCAGAAATGAATCATGATCCCGGAAAAATAGATTTTTTAGTAACAGCAAGGGAGAAAAAAGAATGGACTAGGTAAACTCCTGAACTTCTGAACTTCTAAACTTCTACACTCCTAAATCTAAGAAAAAAAACGATGAAAAAGATTAAATTAGCAACAGTTTGGTTAGCCGGATGTTCTGGGTGTCATATGTCCTTTTTGGATCTGGATGAATGGTTATTAGAATTAGCCCAAAAAGTGGACATGGTTTATAGTCCTATTGCTGATATTAAAGATTATCCTGATGACGTTGATGTGTGTTTAGTAGAAGGGGCGATCGCTAACGAAGAAAACTTAAAATTAATTAAAGAAATTAGAGAGAAAACGAAGTTAATTATCTCCTTTGGAGACTGCGCTGTAACTGCTAATGTTCCAGCTATGAGGAATATGTTAGGACCAGCAGAAACTGTCCTCAAACGCGCCTATTTAGAGTTAAGTGATGTTACCCCTCAATTACCAGAAGAACCTGGTATTGTTCCTGAATTATTAGATAGAGTTAGTCCCGTTCATGAAGTAATTAATGTGGATTTATTTTTACCCGGATGTCCTCCCGATGCTGCTAGAATTAGGGCTGCTATTGAACCTTTATTAGAAGGAAAAAAACCTGTTATGGAAGGACGTAAAATGATTAAATTTGGTTAATTGTTTAACACTCCTAAACTCCCAAACTCCTAAACTCCCAAACTCCTGAACTCCTGAACTCCTAAACTCCTGAACTCCCAAACTCCCAAACTCCTGAACTCCTTATAATACAATGTCTAAAACTATTATTATTGACCCCGTTACCAGAATAGAAGGCCATGCTAAAATTTCTATCTTTTTAGATGATAATGGTCAAGTTAATGATGCTAGATTTCATGTAGTAGAATACCGAGGATTTGAGAAATTTTGTGAAGGTCGTCCTATGTGGGAAATGGCAGGAATTACTGCCAGAATTTGTGGTATTTGTCCCGTTAGCCATCTACTAGCTTCTGCAAAAACAGGAGATAAAATTTTAGCAGTAAATATTCCACCAGCAGCAGAAAAATTAAGAAGATTGATGAATTTAGCTCAAATTACTCAATCCCATGCTCTCAGTTTTTTCCATCTTAGTAGTCCTGATTTTTTATTAGGATGGGATAGTGATCCTGCTAAAAGAAATGTATTTGGTTTAATTGCTAATGATCCAGAATTAGCTAAAAGTGGTATTCGTTTAAGACAGTTTGGACAGACGATTATTGAACTTTTAGGAGCAAAAAAAATCCATGCAGCTTGGGCTGTTCCTGGAGGTGTCAGATCTCCGTTATCAAAAGAAGGTCAACAATGGATAATAGAAAGATTACCAGAAGCTTACGAAACTGCTAATAATACACTTCGTTTATTTAAAGGACTTCTTGATAAGTTTGAGACAGAAGTTAAAACATTTGGTGACTTTCCTTCTTTGTTTATGGGGTTAGTTGGAAAGGATGGACTTTGGGAACATTATGGGGGGCATATTCGCTTTACTGATAGTAAGGGAAATATTGTTGCTGATAACCTAAAAGAAGAAGACTATAAAGACTTTATTGGGGAGTCAGTAGAAAAATGGTCTTATCTCAAATTTCCTTACTATAAACCATTAGGATATCCCCAAGGAATTTATCGAGTCGGACCATTAGCAAGGGTCAATATTTGTTCTCATTTTGGTACGGAAAAAGCGGATCAAGAACTAGAAGAATTCCGCGATCGCGCTGGTGGTGTGGCGACTTCTTCTTTCTTTTATCATTATGCCAGATTAGTTGAAATTATTGCTTGTTTAGAACGCATTGAACAGTTCGTTAATGACCCTGATATTTTATCAAATAATACCCGTGCCAAAGCAGGAATTAATAACTTAGAAGGAATAGGGGTTAGTGAAGCTCCCAGAGGTACCCTTTTCCATCATTATAATGTAGATGAAAATGGCTTAATTAAGAAAGTTAACCTCATTATTGCGACGGGAAATAATAACTTAGCTATGAATCAAACCGTTGCACAAATAGCCAAACATTATGTTAAGGGAAATGCGATAACAGAAGGAATGTTAAACCGTGTTGAAGCAGGAATTCGGTGTTATGATCCCTGTTTAAGTTGTTCTACCCATGCAGCCGGACAAATGCCCTTACATATTCAATTATTTGGCTCTAATGGTGACTTATTAGACGAGGTTTGTCGAGATTAAAATATCTAGTGCAGCCCCCTTTTCCTCTGCTCCCTCTGCCTCCTCTGCTTCCCCTGCTCTCCTAACTAAATATGTTATTTAACCAGTTTTCATTTATGCTGTCCTAAAATGCTATCTTTTTTAGATTTAATAATTCCATATAGAGGATTTTTAGCAGAACGTTCTCGCCTTTTACCATCCCACCATAAGATGCCACCAAATGCGAACAAAATTAGCGAAACCAACAGAATAAACTGCCATGAAAGAAAGGCTGATAAGAATATACTTGTAAAATAAACAATTGCTGGAAACCAAACAACGTATGGAAGTAATGAAAGTATAGGGACCTTATTAAAAGCTGGGTCACCAATACTTATTATCCAAACTACTGGAACTATAAAACCTCCGAGAAAAAAAGTAACTATATGATCAGCGTCATTCCATGTTGGAAGGACATCACTATTATAACGGTTGTTATAAGAAAAAGGTAAAATCCAACCCAGGATAATAGCTAATGCTCCGGCCAAAATCCATCCATTTGCCCAACTCATAAGAGGTGATGAATTGAAAATAATTAGAACCATTTGTCCGAGAGCAACTAAGGATAGGATTGCAAATAGAGTTAATATTATTCTAAAGTGCCAACTATTGCTAAATTGGAACTTTAGAGGTCGAAAAATATGTCGCCAATCGTTCCGAGAGAAATGTCTGTTGTAAGGTTTAGTCAAAAAGCAATAAAATAATTCAAATCTCAGATTCAATTCTAAGCGGTCAAAAAGGCATTGCCAAAGTTTAGAAACTCCTCCTGCTTCCTTTAAACATTGGTCAATAAATTGTTCTTTAATAGTGTTAATCTTAGGGTTTGATTTTTGTTTTAATAGTTTTTTGGTTGCTTGGAATATGAAATTATCCTTATCGTAATTTCGTTCTGATTCTAATTCTAAAATAATCTCTACTAAGTCTGCGAGGGTTTCGGAGAATTCCTCTAGTTTTCTAGAATATTTAAGCTTGTACCAATTAATCTGAGTCTTGGATTGAAGTTCAATAGCACATAGAGGAATAATGATTCTTGGATAGAGTTCTATTGAGCTTTTCGGTGCCATATCAGCAGAAGATTCCCTAAGCAATTTAGCAATTCTACCTGCAATAATCGGTAAACTAGAATTATTAGGCTCTTGTTCTGCAAAAGGTTCCCATATCCATCCCAAGATATCACCTTGTTTATGTAGTGCAGTAAGCTCATAATTGCGTAAAGTTTCTTCTATATTTGGTAAGGGAAGCAGTGCAGCTAATCGCCATGCAGCTAACTGTGCTATGTTTGTGTAGTTATTCCACAGTAAGGGAACGAGGACTTTTGCTGCTGAGGGTGTTTTAATGACTAGCAAATCATCGAACGCAGGAAGAAAACCAATGGTTGCTAAATCTCCAAGCGCAGGAACAGCTAAATCTCCCATACGAATTAGGGGTTGACGAACTTCTGGGAAACGAGTGTAATATTGAGCCAAAGTTTGAGCAGCTTTCGGTAAATTCGTCAAAGACAAAGCATTAGCAGCCATCCCACGAGAATGACTATCCTCACTGGTAGTCAATATTTCCTCTAAAAAGTCAAAAATTGCTTGTCCCCTAGCACGAGTATCCGCAGCAACCGCACCAAACGCTTTTTCTACCGCATCCTTATCCTTCCCTGAGAGGGTTCCCAATTGGGTTTTAAAATGATTAATAATGGTGTCTGCTACTTGAGGTTCTATTTTTTGAGCATCCGCTAAACATTCAAACGCAGTCACCGAATCAACTGCATAAATTTCTTCAACTAATTTTGTACTATCTCCAGACAGTCCACACCATAACTTTACCACTTCTCGCCAAGTGTTCTTGTCAGTCTTAAAACGATCAATCAATTCCTCTGCTTTATCTAATAATTGACCAGCAGCAAAAAATTCCTGTAAGGTTAGGTGAGGAAATTGATACCATTCATGGCTATGATCAATGGGTTGAAGCAGTTTACTCCGTTGAACAATCTCATCAAGAATAGGGGTTGCATCTTTTTCAGAATCTAAATTTAGGTCTGGTAAAATTGCTTTAATTTGCTTCAAAACTGTCTCATATTTAATATTCCGACTATCTTTATCTCTCTCCTTCGCACTGTCTTGAATATAGAGTGCTAAATGTCTCAGAATCAACCGTTTATCCCTTGCTTTGTAAGAATTGATAATACCTTTTTGTTCGTCCCATTTTTCTAATAAAATATTGGTAGCTTTTTCGTAAAATTCCCCACGAGAGTAAGGCAAAATAAAAGGAGTATCTGCGTAGAGATAGGCAATAATAGTCAAAAGCAATGGATTCCTAGCTAATTCCATAATACGAGGGCGATCGCGTAAGGTTTGAATTAACTGATCAACGGATTTTTCAGGAGGCATTTTCCAAGATTGGAGAAATTGTTGCACCTCTTGATCGCTAAATTCCACAACTTCTAAGGTTCGATCGCTCAGGGTATCGAATTCACTTTGATAAGCGCGTGTTCGACAGGTAATAACCCATTGACATTGCTCATAAGTATCCAAAAAATCTTTAATTGACTGTACAACTTGCGAACGATTTGCACCATTTACCTCATCTAAACCATCAAAAAGTAATATTAATTGACCGTTTTTTAATGCCTGTTGTATAAATTTATCTGCTTTAGGAAAATTATTTAGTGCTAATGTTTTGATCAATTGTTCTTCAATTGATAAAGATAAATCATTTAATCGATGAAGTTCTAATAAAACGACAACTTTTCCTGGTAAATTTAGCTGATTTTCTGCATACTTAAGCGCAATCCACTTCATTAATAGGGATTTACCAGAACCAGGATCGCCTATAATTACTAGCTTTGGATAGTCTAATATAGCTTGATAAGCATCAATTTGTTTCCTAATATCATCCCCTTGAACCTTCAACGGAATATAAACTTCATTCATCTCTAACGGTTGTTTAGGTCGAAAAGGAACAGGAACTATTTTATACTTATCGAGTAAAGCTTGATTATAACGTTTAAGGGCTTTTTTCTGAAAAAACTGACGACCGGCAAATCGGTTATAAATCCATTGATCAAATTTTTCTCTCAAATCATTAAAATATTTTCCAAGTATGTCCTTAAATATCAATCCCAACAGAAAAATAATAAAAGGAATCCAACCATTTTGTGGTTTAAACCATTCTCTCCAATTACTTTTTTTAGCGTTCAATTGCTTTGTATATTCTTCATCGTAAATATCTCCAATTTGGCGATCGCTGATTCCTGGTGTTTTACCACCTCCGTATAATTCGATAGGATACTTTGTCCGTCTGGGAATATCATCCTTAACATCCCTTTCTGCTAATTCTTTAATCTCTTTTTTAACATCATTGAGCGTTGGTTGTGGTGTTTGACTATTGCTTCCTAATGTAGAAGAAAAAGAGATAATTAATATCAATATCAATGTAACAATATTTAGGGTTATATAACGATTTCGCTTTCGTTTGAGCAACCTTTTCATAGCATATTTATTTTTTATAATTTCGTTGTAACGATATAATCTATCAGTATAATATTAGCCTTAGAGAGTGTTTGTTAAAGGAACATTAAGAAGCCGTTTTGTAGGGTGGGCAAAGTTTTCTACTTTATGGGTAGTCCAGATAAATCTCTGAATTTGCCCACCCTACCGTCTTAAGATTTTATTTATAAACAGTTTCTTAATCATAGATTCGTTATTTAATAAAATTTAATCTTAGTACAATTGATAATTTAATATTTAATCAACAAATATTCCTATTTTCTAATAAAGTCTGCTAAACTAAACAAAGATTTTTTGTTTTTTTCAAATTTTCACCTTAACTTATAGATAATAATTATGAACCCTTCAACTAAATTTTGGGACAAAATTGCAGAACGCTATTCTAAACAACCTATTGCTGATGAAGCAGCTTATCAGAAAAAATTAGAGGTAACACAGGACTATTTTAATCCTGATATGGAAGTATTAGAAATTGGTTGCGGAACAGGTTCAACTGCTATTATTCATGCACCTTATGTTAAACATATTCAGGCTATTGATTTCTCATCGAAAATGCTTGAAATAGCCAAAAGTAAAGCTGAGGCACAAAATATCAAAAATATCACATTTGAACAGTCAACCATTGATAATATTACAGTAGAAGATGAAACCTATGATGCTATATTAGGACTCAGTATTTTACATTTACTCAATAACTGGGAAGAGGTTATTATAAAGGTCTATAAATTGTTAAAACCAGGGGGTATTTTTGTTACCAGTACCAACTGTCTCGGAGACACAATGAAGTGGTTTAAGATTGTTGGACCTATTGGAAAATTCTTCGGTTTGATGCCATTTGTTAAAGTGTTTACAACCAAAGAATTAGAAAATAGTTTAATTAATGCTGGTTTTAACATTGACTATCAATGGCAACCGAGTAAAGATAAAGCGATATTTATTGTTGCAAAAAAAGCTTAAATTCTTAATTAATATTTGATCAACCAAAATGCCTCATTTCTAATATATAAGGGATTATTATTTGCAGGAGGAGCAATCAGTTTAACTTCCTTAGTCAAAGCATTATGTTCAATTTTCCAGTTAGTATAATCAGCAGATTCATCTTTTTCTTGTTGAGGACAACTATAAATTACTTTCTTGATTTCTTGCTCATAAATTTCAAAAAAACGTCCACATTTTTTTGATAAAATAATTATTACTAGCAAGCGATTTTCTTGATTAGGATATAAAGTAACGGTACTAGGTTGTTTAACTCCTGTTGCGACTCTTCCCCAAAATTGAGCCGTTGCTGTATAGCTTTTTTGTATAGGTTGAGTATTAATAATTGCTATATTATTGAACCATTTAAAATTATATTGTATCTTTAATAGTTTCGAAGTATCAAATAATAGTAATAAACTCATTAATAAATTTAGATTCGTATTCATAATATTGATTAAGTTAGTCTCTGTAGGGTGGGAAATGTCAACTAAAAATTTTCATTATTTACTGACAACCTATAAGAGACATTGCCCACCAAAAATCTTGTAACATTGTAAATGGTTAAATTAATCATGAAAAAAAACAAAATACTAATTATTGGTTATGGTAATACCCTTAGAGGGGATGACGGAGTAGGTTATAAAATAGCAGAAATTATTGAACAATGGAACATTGATAATATAACATCTTGTGCTGTTCATCAACTCACCCCAGACTTAGCAGAAAAAATATCTCAAGTTGATACAGTAATTTTTATCGATGCAGTCCCTATTACTGATATAAATTCAGCAAAACTTGAAATCAAAACTATTTCTGTTAATCAAAAAACTAATAACTTAGCTCATCATAATACCCCCAAACAATTATTATCTTTAACCCAAGCTATCTATCAAAAAGTTCCTCAAGCTTATTGGATATTAGTTCCTGCCACAAACTTTAATTTTAGTGAAGAATTTTCGCCAATTACGCAAAAATATGTTAATCTAACTTTGGGAAAAATAAAGGAATTTTTATCTAATCAATCTCCAGGAAATTTTCTATGATTATTGAAAGTGCAGAAATATTTTTATTTGAATTACCTTTAGTTAAAACCTATCGAACTAGCTTTGCTGAAATTTCTCAAAAAAGAAGTATTTTAGCTAAATTATCAACCTCTAATTTATCAGGTTATGGCGAAGGTTCAACCCTTCCTTTTCCTTTTTATGTTCCTGACTATGCAGATACTTCATTTCTTGTTCTCAAAGATTTTATCATTCCTCAAATTGTTGGTAAAGATATTAATAATCCCACACAACTTTGTCAGACTTTTGAGCATATTAAAGGTTATTCTTTTGCAAAAACGGCTGTAGAAACCGCCTTTTGGGATCTCTATTCACAAGAGCTTAATACACCTATTTGGCAACTTTTAGGCGGTCAAAAGAAGCAAGTTGAAATTGGTGCTGCTATTGGCATTATTAAAGATAGTAATCAACTCTTAGAAACAGTAAGTTTAAAAGTAGCAAAAGGTTGTCCAAGGGTTAAACTAAAAATCGAACCAGGTTGGGACATTGAACCTATAAAAAAAGTTAGAGAAAAATTCCCTGATCTTCCTCTACTAGCTGATGCAAACTCTGCATATACATTAAAAGATATTGACTTATTTAAAACTTTAGATCAATTTAATTTGATGATGATAGAACAGCCTTTAGCTTGGGATGATATCATCGATCATGCAGAACTTCAACAACACATTAAAACCCCTATTTGTCTTGATGAAAGTATTTTATCAGTAGAAGATGCTCGTAAAGCTATTAAAATTGGTGCTTGTCAAATTATTAATATTAAACCTGGAAGAGTAGGGGGACTAACAGAAGCAAAAAAAATACATGATCTCTGTAAAAGCAATAATATTGGTGTTTGGTGTGGAGGAATGCTAGAATGCTCCGTAGGGCGATTTTTTAATCTTTCTATTGCCACCTTGGATGGTTATATTTATCCAGCAGATATGTCTGCAAGTAATGATTATTTTGCTGATGATATTGTTAGTTATAAATACAATGCACAGGGAGGAATAGCTGAAGTTCCTGATTTTTTAAGTGATTTCGAGGTAGATGAAGATAAACTAAGACATTATACAGTTGCTTCACATCAATTTGACTCAAAAAGTTAGTCATTTTCTATAATGTTAGTTAAATATATTAATTTTTTACCAAAACATGGAAACTATCAGCATTCCTAAAGGATTTAGAGTCACTCCCGAACAATTTGAGCAGCTTGCTTCTACTGAACAATTAGCACGAATGGAGTTAACTAAAGATGGGGAATTAATTATTATGAGTCCCACTGGTGGTACAGCAGGAAGACAAAATAGCCGTTTAATTCAACAACTTAGAAATTGGACAGATATAGAGCAAAAAGGGGAAGTATTTGACTCTTCTACAGTATTTATCTTACCTAATGGTGCCAGAAGAAGTCCTGATGTTAGTTGGATTAAGATAAATCGATGGAATCAGTTAACAAAATCACAACAAGACGGTTTTCCACCCCTTGCACCTGATTTTGTCATTGAGTTAGTGAGTCCTAGCGATATTAAAAATCAAAGATATTCTGATTTACAAATAAAGATGCAGGAATATTTAGAAAATGGGGTTCAATTAGGTTGGTTAATCGAACCATCAGCAAAAACAGTAGAAATATACCGATTAGGACAAAAAAAAGAGATTTTAAACCATCCTCAAACCCTATCAGGGGAAGATATTTTACCTGGATTTATTTTAGATTTAACTGAGATTTGGTGATAAATTTTAAAGTTTTGCGAACAACCATAGACAAAATTACCTCATCATCGGATGATATAACTATCCAGTTATATAGGAATGGTTATGGTTAAGACTCCTGTTAAACCCGATCAGCCGAAACCAGGAACAAAAGCACCTTCTCAAGA
>JAAUYI010109540.1_pt1 | contig 18614 bp, 16 predicted proteins | sample 7278041 | NCBI WGS metagenome assembly JAAUYI01 (sample SAMN14350216, study PRJNA611818) | marine sediment metagenome | isolation source: surface marine sediment (0.6m) | place: French Polynesia: Moorea | collected 2018-08
ATTCGTAATTCGTAATTCGTAATTACGTTTTGTAATGGGGATTTAAACCCCAACACAAAACAAACAACCCGTAGGGGATGGGGTTTTAAACCCCTAGGAGTATAGATAAATTGGAGTGGATATATAATTTTAATTTTAAAGGTTCTAATCAAAAGTGACGCAACTTAATTTTTACATGATTCCTAAACAGTTAAATTAATAATGATCGTAGAGGTAAACCCAAAATCTAAAATCTAAAATCTAAAATCTAAAATAAAATGACTATCGAACGAGTCCCACCCCAACGCTATCCCCAAGTGGGCTTTGGGCGCAGATGTATGGCATTTGCGATCGATTTTCTGGGTGTCTGGTTAGTTAGTTCCACCTTGGGAAGCAATAATATTGGCATCCAAATCGTACCAATATTAGTGTTTATAATTTTTTGGCTGATTTTGCGCGTCATCGTCCCCTACAACAACCACGGACAAAGTTTAGGGCGATGGGCTTTGGATATGCAGGTGCTGGAAGCTGGCAGGAACAGAATTCCAGATTTACCATCCCTACTTAAAAGAGAAACTATAGTCGGTTTGGGTGCTTTGATGATTTCTATTGCCATTAATAACATCATCCGCAATCCTACTGCTATACTGCTAATACTTCCCCTAGCCATAGAGTGTAGTGTAGCGTTATCCGATACTCAAATGCGGCAAACTATGCACGATCGCTATGCCAGGACTATGATAATTTCGTCCCAGCGTGGCTACTCGCTAGATGTTAAATTTAAGCGATTAGTTGAAAAGTTGAGGCGAAATGTGAGACAATAAGAATTTGTGTTAATTATTTTCAAGCTTTACTCTTTGTAAGACTATGGCTAAGGCTAAAGGTGTCCGTATTATAGTGACACTGGAATGTACAGAATGTCGCTCGAACCCAGAAAAGCGTTCTCCTGGTGTTTCACGTTATACAAGTACTAAAAATCGTCGTAACACCACCGCTCGATTGGAACTGAAAAAGTTCTGCACCCACTGCAATAAACATACAGTTCATAAGGAAATTAAATAGAAGTAGATCACCATGAGCTATTATCGTCGTCGCTTATCTCCCATTAAGCCAGGAGATCCCATAGATTATAAGGATGTAGACCTGTTACGTAAGTTTATTACCGAACGAGGTAAAATATTGCCACGGCGGATTACTGGATTAACTGCTCAACAGCAAAGAGCATTAACATCAGCAATTAAACGGGCTCGCATTTTGGCATTGTTGCCATTTATTAATGCGGAAGGCTAAAACAGATTTAGCTTCAATGCAACCCAATTAAATGTTCCAAATGCAACCTGCCTATTTGATCAGAATTGAATAAAACCCGGTGCGGAGGGGCATCCCGTGTCGTTAATAAAGCTCATCGAGTATCCTATGGAGTACCAGGAGTTGGTGAGAAGCCCACACTTACAGCTTGCAACAAGTGTGGGAGTATGTCAGTTCCTCAAGAGTGAGGAGATGTGACTTAACTCCTAACTGTTAATTAAGTAATTAATAAATATTGTCAGTTGTTTACCTAACTAGAGAATGCGAGGCTTGTGGAGAAGGGGACCCTAGTTGAATTTAAAATCCAAGGTGATCGTCGTTTAGGAGTAATAGATCGCCCAGATGGGAAAAATCGTTGGATAGCGATCGATAAACGCGATCAATCCCACAGTATTGCACCGCGACAGATTAACTATAAAATCACTGGACAAACCTATAAGCCTTCGCAAATCCCCACTTTTTTATCAGAAGTCGAACCTTATTTAGATCCATCTAGCTTAGAGGTTGCTTGGGAATTATTAGTAGAAGATGGGGGTGCAGTCACTCCGGAAGAAATGGCAATTTTGCTGTTTTCGGCATCAGAACCATCTCAATCTTACGCTGCTCATTGCTTGTTATCCGATGACAAAATTTATTTCAAGCAAAAGGGAAATGGATACGAACCAAGAACCGCATCCCAGGTAGCGGAACGCAAGCACCAGTTAGAAGTAGAAGCAATCAAAGCCAAGGGTCAGCAGGAATTTCTTGCCCGTGTGGAACAAGCACTTGCAGGTGAAGCAGTAGAGTGGCAAAAGCACGATTGCCATCGTTTGGAAGCCTTAGAAAAGTATGCAACATTGCTTGCCGATTTGACACGTACTGGGTTAAATAATGATTCCCTCGCCCGTGCCTATCCGCCCCCAGCACCAGTCTTGGAAACGATGAATATGTTGGGACGACCAGCAACTCCCCCTGGAGCTTTTCAGCTTTTAGTAGATTTGGGGTGGTGGAGTCCTCATGAGAATTTATTTCTGCGTCGTTCATCAGTTCCTGTTCAGTTCCCCAGTAAGGTATTAGAAGTGGCGCAACAGCAATTGGAATCCCATCCACCAGATCCGGATAGCGAACGTCTGGATTTAACCCATCTCAAGGTATATACCGTTGATGATGAAAGTACGACGGAAATCGATGATGGCTTGAGTTGGGAAACCCTCCCTGATGGGAAGGAAAGAATATGGATACATATTGCAGATCCTACCCGGTGGCTGATTCCAGAAGACGAACTGGACTTAGAAGCAAGAAAACGGGGCAGTACGGTTTATTTGCCCACGGGAATGGTTCCCATGTTCCCAGAGGTATTAGCCACCGGACCCATGAGTTTAGTACAGGGACAAGTTTGTTATGCCCTGAGTTTTGGAGTGGTGCTAGATGAGTCCGGAGAAGTAGCAGAATATACTATCCATGCCAGCTGGATTAAGCCCACCTATCGCCTCACCTACGAAGATGTAGAGGAAATGCTGGAGTTAGGGGTACAAGCAGAACCAGAAATTGCTGCGATCGCTCAATGGGCCAAAAAACGTAGGAGTTGGCGATATGAGCAAGGGGCAATCAGTATTAGTATGCCCGAAGCCACGATTAAGGTCAAAGGTAAAGGGGAAGATATTAGCATTGATTTATTAGATGATTCCTCTGCACGGCAAGTAGTGGCAGAAATGATGATTCTTGCTGGTGAAGTTGCAGCTCGCTACGGTCGAGAACATGGCATTCCCCTACCTTTTCGCGGTCAACCCCAGCCAGAATTACCACCGGATGAAGAATTACTCCTCTTACCACCAGGATTTGTCCGTGCCTGCGCCATGCGCCGCTGTATGCCCAAGAGTGAAATGAGTATTACACCCTTACGCCATGCTGGTTTAGGTTTGGATACTTATACTCAGGCGACTTCTCCCATTCGCCGTTACAGTGACTTGCTGACCCATTTTCAATTGAAGGCACATCTACGGGGACAAGCACCTCCCTTCTCCGCAGAACAACTGAGAGAGGTCATGAATAATGTAACTACCATTACTCAAGAAGTAACTATGGTAGAGAGGCAAACCAATAGATATTGGGCATTAGAGTATTTGCGTCGCCATCCCGATGAGGTTTGGCAAACAGAAGTACTGATGTGGTTGCGGGAAGATAGTGGATTGGCACTAATTCTATTGGAAGACTTAGGTTTACAATTACCAATGTTTTTCAAGCGTCTTGTGAATTTAGGGGAAAAGATATTAGTGAAAGTCAGCTATGCCGATCCCCAAAAAGATACGATCCAGTTTCAAGAAGTAGTGTATCAAGAAGCACAGGTGTCGGGGGGAAGAGTGGAGTGAGGGAGTGAAGGAGTGAAGGAGAGAAGGAGAGAAGGAGAGAAGGAGTGAAGGAGTGAAGGAGGGAAGGAGAGAAGGAGAGAAGGAGAGAAGGAGAGAAGGAGAGAAGGAGGGAAGGAGAGAAGGAGGGAAGGAGAGAAGGAGGGCAAGGAAATTGAGTGGATTTTTCAGTTTTTCGGTTATTTATTTTCAAAGCTGTAGACGCTACACTCCATCACTCCATCACTCCATCACTCCCCTCCTGCCTTCTGTCTGACTCAAACTCATACTCCAGGTGGGCGATCGCCTTTTTGAAACCTTTCCCAAGACTGTTTTAAAGCTTCAGGAGGGGGGTTTTTGCCATCATAGATTAAAATGACGTTGGTCAGTGGGCGACGAGCAGGAACTAAAATTTTGTTGCTTACAGCTAAAGCATTGGATGAACCCCCATCTAAATTCATCGCCTCAGCACAACCGATCGCTTTCATTGCCCTTGCCTCCTGTGGTAAAGTCAGTAAGGTATTAAAGGTAACTAGAATTAAATGTTTGCCACTGGCAGGAAAGCCAATGGCACTACGACTAGCTCTACCTAATACATGGGGGTCTTTAAAGCCTTCTAAGTCGGGTTTGAGCCAAATTTTACCCTTTCGCAGCAACCTAGGGCCACAGGTGAGAGAAAACCAATGTTGATGCCATTGGGGTGTGCCATCAACCCTAGCTGTCACCATTTCTGGTTGATTTCCCGCCCGTAACCCCAAGGTAGTACCAAAATTTTCCCATTGGCTATACTTGAGAAATTTTCCTCCCGCCACCATATTACCCATAACGGCTTTTTGCTTACTTTTGGCAAAAAATGTACCACTGGCTACAACTGCTGCTGAATGTCGAGCCACTAATTGGCGAAATTCTTCATCCCCACTGCTGCGTTGCTGGGTATTAGCCAAGCTGGCATTGTTGGCTAAACCAATACTAATGAAGGTGTTAGGATCTGTCAGATCGATAGTCGTCCTGTAAAAAGAAATGCCATTAATTTTACCGCGATCGACCTTTACAGTTCCACGGCGATCGACAATATTACTGGAACTATTACTGGAACTAACTCTAACTGTGTAATGTTCCTTAGCAGGTGCAGGTGTCAATATTTTTGTCAGGGTAGCACCGCTTAATAGTAAAAATGAACGACGGTACATCCGGGAGGTTGACATTATGAACTACCTCTAGCTAGCTTCGCCTGAGCTAGAGGTTTCTACATCCTCTAACTCGTGAACAGCAAAGTGACTTTGAGATTTCTGACGCTTCTTTTGCCCCAGTTGCCCCATACTGAGCGCTTGCTTACGCTTACGAGTGGATGGGGTAGAGCTGGCAACATCAGCGCCTACGAGGCTAGTTCCTAACCCCGGTAGAGTACCTTTTGCCCAATAAAGCATTACTTCGGCAGCAGCAATATCCCTGTCTTGAATATACCCACAGACACTGCACTCATGGACTCGAATATCCAGAGTTTTCTTGTGTTGATGTCCACATTTAGGACAGGTTTGAGAAGGTTTAACTTGACGTGTGGGAATTTCTACAAAAACACCACCAATTTGTTCTACTTTGTATTTTATGGTACTGCGTAGCATCCCAAAACCCACATCAAGAATTGACTTATTTAGTCCAGCCTTTTGCTTTTTGCGTTTATCTTTCTTTGCTTTACGGGTGATGTTTTTTACTTCTAGCTTTTCAGTCGCAACGAAGCTATTACCGCTGACAATTTCTGTTGCCACTTGATGTACCCAGTTTTGGCGTTGATTGCCAACTTTACGAGTTATCTTGCTAACCTTTGACTGGGCTTTCTTGTATCTTCTAGAAGCCTTGATTTTCTTGTTTCTATTTGGTGCTTGTTTCCGCCTTTTGTCCTTAGAAGCTTTTTTGATTAAATGTTCTGCATTTCTCAAAAACTGAGGAGCATCAATTTGTTGATGATTTTCTCCATCAGTAATCGACAAAGCAGACTTACAACCTAAGTCAATACCAACAGAACCAACAGGTAAAATATCAGGCTTGAAAATTTGTTCTAATATATTAACGGTGATAGATGCATACCATTTATCTGAACGATAAATAATAGTACAAGTCGTAGGTTTACCCCAATACTTAGCTTTTCCACGCATCTGAATTCGTCCAATTTTAGACAAATTTAGGTATCCGTTTTCACCATTTGATTCTACTTTAAAACCTGCGGAGTCTGGGTAAGTCCAGCCTGAGTAATGCCTAATTGACTTAAATCTAGGACGTTTACCTAAACCTTTGAACCAACGCTCAAAAGCAAAATCAACACGCTTTAAAGTCGCTTGTAGGGCATGGCTAGGGAGTTCCTTATACTCTACCCAAACTTCTTTAAATGCTGGTAAACAGTTCTGCTGCTCGAAATAATCAACCTTATGATTAAATTTTTGATATTGAGTAAATCTGTTATTTACTGCGGCATTGTACAAGTCCTTATGGAGCTTTCGGTGATACCGCAATAAAGATTCAGTTTGATGATTTGGGTATAGCCGAAAAGTCATCCGTCTGATTGCCACAGCGCCTTTTTATTTCCTGAAAATTTGCTATCCTAGCCAGGATACAATATTGCTAGGGGTAAAATCCAGGATTCATACAGTCTGGCAGACCTAAAGAAAGAAAACCAGTTCTGGTTGTTTGGAGTAATCCAACTAGGCAGGGCATTGTAGGCGTGGGAGAGTAGATGTAAGACGGGTCCGCCTGCTATCTATGCCAGTATCCCAGAATCTCACGGATTCTATTCGTGGGAGTATGTCAATTAAGATGCCCTATCTACGCCTACAATTTAGATAGTATTTTATCCTGGTGAATCAAAATTACTCCCTCCATAGTCCATGAGTAATAAAAAATATAAATATGTCTTGTTTTATAAACCCTATGGTGTCCTTTGCCAATTTACCCAAGATACTCCCACCCGTAGCACTCTCAAAGACTATATTTCCATACCAAATGTTTATCCAGCCGGACGCTTAGATTGGGATAGTGAAGGTCTACTATTGTTAACCAACCACGGACAATTACAACATCGCCTGTGTGACCCTAAATTTGGTCATCAACGTACTTATTGGGTACAAGTAGAGCGAATTCCCAATCAAGATGCTCTCCAGCAGTTAGAGCAAGGAATAGCGATCAAAAATTATCGTACTCGACCAGCAAAGGTACGGTTATTACCAACTCCTCCTCCCTTACCCGAACGCAATCCTCCCATTAGATTTCGTAAAACTGTACCTACCGCATGGCTAGAAATGACTGTGACGGAGGGGAAAAATCGTCAGGTACGGCGCATGACTGCGGCTGTAGGCTTTCCCACTTTACGATTGGTGAGGAAGAGTATTGGTAATTTACAATTAGATGACTTGCAGCCCGGTGAATGGCGGTATCTTCAGGAACTAGAAATGCAATTATTGAGATAACCATTTATAATTGTAGGGATTTTTTGGGCAGAACAATGCAAAATTGGCAGTGAGGGGCATCAATTATGGTGACATTTGTTCGCTTTTCGATTACATTATCATAAAAAGTTGATGATTTCAGCAGAAATTTAGGTATTTGTAAATAAAAATTACCACAAAAATTTAATCAAGCAATATCTGTATTCATTCCTATACTCTGTGACCGAAAAATAAACTGGATACAAGCCGTGTGGATTTATCCGTGGAGAGTCAAAAATGTTTTCCTTGTTCTCATTAGCCCCTCGATTCATCGATGGGGTAACTGTTAGCGCAGCTCCGACCCAGGAGGCTAACTGTTAGCGCAGCTCCGACCCAGGAGGCTAACTGATAACTGAAATGACCCTGTGTTTTATTTATCTAGATAATTTATTTTTTGTAAAACCGTGATTCGGTATATCATCTAAAATTTAACTTAGATATAAAGTCATATTTACATCGGTCAAACAAAAAGAGTATAATATCGTTTTTTTATTCCTGTTGAGTTAACATCAGTGTGTGGATGCAAGTTTAAGTATTATGAGCCGTAATCAGCAATCTAGCAGGCATCTTACTTGCCAAGAACATCCATTGTTTACAATGCCTAAACATTTAGAATATGTCTTGGAGCAAGCATCCAACTTAGAACTTTGCACCCCAGAAATCCCCCAGCCTCATCAAGAGGAACTTTTGTTATTTCACAGTCTTTATAACTACATACCTACCGTTTGTATTTGTGTAGATATCAATGGCAATATTTTGTCTGTGAATCAGTTTGGTGCGGAATCTCTGGGTTATGTTCCTCAAGATTTGATGCAGCGGCATATTATCAGTTTGTTCGCGCCATCAGACCAACAAAAGTTGTCTGATGGGTTATCGAACTTATTGATCGAGCCATCTGTAAATAAAATTAACACTTGGGAATTGCGTTTGCATTGCCCTAATAGTGAAATTACTTGGGTCAAAGTAGTAGCGCGCATTCTGCCGAAACAAGGTCGTCATTTGATGGCAGAGGGAGAGAATGATGCTGAAGGAAATTATAATCCCAAAAATCCAGTAATTTTGATGGTTTGTGAAGATATAACAGAACACAAACGCTCTGAAGACAGTTTGCGGGAAAGCGAACAACGCTTCCATACTATGGCCGATCATGCACCAGTGATGTTGTGGATGTCGGGTGTTGACACTATGTATAGTTTTTTTAACCAATCATGGCTTGATTTTACTGGGCGCAGTATGGAGCAGGAGTTGGGTTGGGGTTGGTTGTCAGGAGTACATCCAGAAGACCGGGATTTCTGTATTCAAACGTACAAATCAGCGTTTAATACCCAAGAAAAATTTCAGATAGAGTATCGCTTAAGACGTGGTGATGGTAAGTATCGCTGGGTTTTAGATACTGGTGTACCTCGATTTACTCCTGGGGGAAATTTTGCTGGTTATATTGGTTCTGCGATGGATATTACCGAGCGCAAGTTGGCTGAAGTTGCCCTTGCAGAAAGCCAGCAAGCAACCCAAAGACAGTTAGAGGAAATGGAATTTCTCAATCGCCTCAAGGATGAATTTCTCAGTACCGTTTCCCATGAGTTGCGGACACCACTGACAAACATGAAAATGGCGATTCAGATGTTGGGCATTGCTTTAAGTCAACAGCCATCCTCCCTATTGGCGGCGGCAGTTTCAGAATCTGAGTTATCCAAAGCCAATCGCTATTTTCAAATATTAAACAATGAATGCGATCGCGAAATTAATCTAATTAATAATTTTCTGGATTTACAGCGTCTGGATAGCAACACCAAGCCTTTGGTAATGGAAACCATAGAAATTCATTCATGGCTGACCAAAGTAGTACAGTTATTTCAAGCCCGCCATCATAACTGTTGTGTCCATAATTTATCTTTGACCATCGCCCCCAATTTACCGACCTTGATTTGCGATCCATTCAGTCTGGAGCGTATTTTAATCGAGCTACTGACAAATGCCTGTAAATTTAGTCCTTCTGGGAGCAAAATTAGTCTTACTGCCCAGGAATCGAATGGTAGTATACAATTTCAAGTAGAGAACTATGGCGTGGAAATTCCTGTTGCGGAATTATCGAGAATTTTCGACAAGTTCTATCGCATTCCTAGCAACGATCCCTGGAAACAAGGAGGGACAGGATTAGGATTGGCATTGGTGAAAAAACTCATTGTTTATTTGGGGGGTACTATTTCCGTAGCCAGTCAAGCCAACCGTACCTGTTTTACAGTAGAACTTCCCCTTGTCCGGGAGTAAGTAATAAGTAATAAGTAATAAGTAATAAGTAATAAGTAATATTGTCAATTCCCTTGAGCTTCTAGTTACTATGGGTAACAATGGAAACTGCCAGCAAACATCACAGGTACAACCACAACCTTTCCCAAATATTATTGGAAAGCTAGTTACAACTGTAAAACCTTGGATATGATTGGCTATAAGCACCTTGGAGCGGGAATTAAGGAATTTCCATAATGCTGATTTGCCCTGAGTGTAAATTTGAAAACCCCGATAATCATAAATTCTGTCAAAACTGTGGGATGTCCCTCAACCAAAGGGTATGTCCTGAATGTGGTGTCAACGTTGCCACCAATGCCGAAAAATGTCATGCATGTGGGGCAGTGTGCGGCACTGTCTGGACAGCATTGATTGTCAAAAATAATTCTTTGTCACCACAGGAATTAGGGGAAGATTCTCAAAAACTAGAAATTACAGAGGTAAAGGAGTCTTCTAGTGCTCCCTCACCTCTAATGGTTGATTCTTACTTAGATTGCCAACAGCGATATCAATTGCTAGAACCGCTACCGAATATGGAGGAATCATCTAGCCATAGAGAGGTATGTGTCCGAGTTTTGGACTGTCAACCATATCAAATCACTCCCTTAGAAGCGATGCTAGGGGGAGCATCCCCAGATTTACCCAAATCTGGTGAGGGTGTGGGGAATATACCACCCTTGGCTCAAACATATATTGCCTTGAAATCGCAAACTCATAAGGGTATTCCCCCAATTCATGATGGTTGGCAACAGGATGGGATGCAGGTAGTATTGCTAGAGGATCGCTCCCAGTGGCAATCTTTGCTGCAATTATTGCAGGATAATAGCACTACTTCATTGCAGATATTGGAGTGTTTTTATCAAATGACCCAACTCTGGGAGTTGTTAGCACCGTTTGATGCTTGTTCCAGTCTCCTAGAATTATCTAATTTACGTTTGGATGAAGACCAATCTTTGGCATTACAGCGTTTATATGTAGGAAATGCCCATTTACCAAGTAATATATCTCCAGAGACATCGAATACTGATGAACCAAGGCAACCTTTAACAATCAAAGTTTTGGGACAGGTATGGCATCATCTGTTTAGCAAGTCCCAACGCACTCAATTTGGTTCGATGTTGCATTTGTTGGCAGATTTGGAGCAAGACAAGATTGAAACTCTGGCTGATTTACAATCCCGTTTGGCAGAGATTGCTAATGAGTTAGAGGATAATTTCCCAGAGTCTGGCTATAACAATGAAAATAATCGAGATAGCCTTTTAAGCAATGAAAGCGGGGACAATGGTGGTGAAGTAACTGTCGCAGGTACCACCTTACAATCCGATGCTCTAGAGGAAACCACGGCAATTGGTGATGAGTTGCCTACGGTTGCCTTACCAATGCAGTTAAGCAGTTTGGATGATGCTGGTTGTACGGATGTAGGTAAGCAAAGAAATCATAATGAAGACTGTTTTGGCATTGAAACCCAAATTAGTAAGGTTGAATTGCCAAGAAGTAAAACTCTGACTGTACGTGGGCTGTACATTCTCTGTGATGGCATGGGAGGACATGCTGGTGGGGAGGTAGCAAGTGAGTTAGCTGTAAATACCCTCAGAGAATATTTTCAAACCCATTGGACTGAAAAACAGCTACCTAGCGAAGAAGTTATTCGCCAGGGTGTGATGGCTGCGAATCAAGCCATTTTTAACATGAATCAAAGCGATGCCCGTTCTGGTGTGGGGCGTATGGGTACTACTTTAGTGATGCTACTCATCCAGGATAATAAAGTGGTGGTAGCTCATGTGGGAGACAGTCGCCTTTATCGCCTGACTCGCAAAAAGGGATTAGAGCAGGTGACAGTAGACCATGAAGTTGGTCAACGGGAGATTGCTAGGGGAGTAGAACCAAGCATTGCTTATGGCCGTCCTGATGCCTACCAATTGACACAAGCTCTGGGCCCTCGCGATCAAAACTCTCTCAATCCGGATGTGGAGTTTTCCGAAATTAATGAAGACACGCTGTTTGTTCTTGTCTCCGATGGGCTATCAGATAATAATTTACTAGAAACCCATTGGGAAACCCATCTCCTACCCTTGCTCAGTTCAGGGTTCAATCTGGATAGTGGTGTCAAAGAATTAATTGATTTGGCAAATCAATATAATGGTCATGATAATATTACGGCGGTGTTAATCCGGGCAAAAGTACGCCCGATTCTGGAAAACCCAGATTAAATATGCTTGTCTTTTACCTTTTACTTTTGATTGCGTAATTGTGGTTAGTCTGACCTTGCTAGAACCGCAAAAACAAATACCATTGGATCAGTGGTGTTTTGAGAACGAGTCCGTAATTCGGGTTGGTCGTTCGGCGGATAATCACGTTGTATTAACGGATAATTTAGTTTCCCGGCATCATTTAGAAATTCGACGCAATTCTAGTGGTGATGGTTGGCAGGTGATTAGTTATGGAACTAATGGCACTTTTTTGAATGGGGTTTTGATTCACCAAAGTTCCTTGTCAGATAATTCCCTCCTGGAACTGGCAAAGGGTGGTCCCATGCTGCAATTCCAAATAGAGCAGGTTACAGTCAAGCAAAATATTCATCCTCAGCTTTCCAAGTGTACTCACCAAGGGAATGCACCAGAAAATCTATTTTGTATTCATTGTGGTCAACCTCTGTCAGTACAACAAACCATTCGTAATTACCAAGTATTGCGGACTTTGGGACAGGGGGGAATGGGTACTACCTATCTAGCGTGGAATGGGGCGGGAACGGTTGCTGGTAAGCCCCATTTATTAGTTTTGAAACAAATGAATGCTGATATGGCAAAGGTTGCCAAGGCAAGGGAGTTATTTGAGCGGGAGGCGTATACCCTTAAATCTCTCCATCATCCCGGCATTCCTGAATATTATGATTTTTTTGTGGAAGGTGGTAAAAAATACCTGGCGATGGAGTTAGTCCACGGTCAAGATTTGGAAAAAATGGTGTTACTCACCGGACCAATTCTTCCTAATCAAGCGATCGCCTGGATGATTCAAACCTGTGACATTTTAGACTATCTCCACAGTCAAGACCCACCCTTAATTCACCGGGATATTAAACCTGCCAATTTGATGGTACGCAGTTCTAATAATCGGATTGTAGTGCTGGATTTTGGAGCTGTGAAAGAAATTGGCACTACCCCCGGTACCCGCATCGGCGCAGAAGGATACTGCGCCCCGGAACAGGAACGGGGCCAACCCCTCACACAATCAGATTTGTATGCCATTGGACCAACCCTCATATTTTTACTCACAGGGGAAAACCCTTTCAAGTTTTACCACCTGCGAGGCAGAAGTTTTCGTTTTAATGTAGAAAAGGTGCCTACTATTACACCCCAACTCAGGAAAATTATTGAACGGGTTACAGAGCCTCTACCACGCGATCGCTATCAAACAGCTAAGGAGTTGGCAGAAGCGTTAGGGAAATGCCTGTAGGTCAAAGATCCCCGACTTCTTTAAGAAGTCGGGGATCTAAATACCCGCGAAAGATTAAATAATATACAAATCTATAATTGAACCTCACCCTCGCTTTTTACTGCGTAAAAATCTTTCCTTCTCCTTATTAAGGAGAGGGATATTTCCTGTTGACAGGGTGAGGTTTTGTATTTTATCTCATCTTAAATCCTAAGCCAAAAACGTAGTGCTATATATTAATTTTCATTTTGTAATAATCTTCTCTTAACTTTCAAACGAGAAAAATATATGTAGCTATGTTTGTGTTTTGTTATTAGCACAATGCATAGACATTTAGCTATCATTCATTTCTCACCGATCGCTGAAATGACACCTAAATTTGAGGGGAATGGAGAGATCCTCTGCGATTACTCTAGTTTGGATCTATCAAATCCGCAGACACTATTAACTATCCTCCAACAATTACGTCAGTTAGTACTTCAACAGGGTGAACAAATTTTTAACCAGTGGCGAGATAAAATTCAAAGGCAAGAGTTTCTCGAAAGTAGTCAGAATTTGGCTTATTATTTGGCATTAAGAAGACATGACTTACGACCATTGCAAGCAGCTTTAATGCCTTGGGGTTTATCTTCCCTAGGACGGATTGAAGCCAGAGTATTGCCCAATTTGGACGCTGCGATCGCTACTTTAGGAGTAATTTGTCAGGTAGATAATGATTCCTTACCTCCTCGCCCACCCCTAGAGGCATTTTTTCAGGGAGAAAATTTATTACAAAAGCATACTGAAAAATTATTTGGTCAATCCCATAACCAGCGTCAAGGGCGGATTATGGTGACTTTGCCCGCCCAAGCAGCTAGTAACTACGAGTTTGTCAGGGATTTGCTCCGGCGAGGATGTGATTGTATGCGGATTAACTGCGCCCATGATAACGTCCATCGATGGGAAAGCATGATTAATAATGTGCGTTTAGCTACTACAGAGACAGGGTATCCATGCAAGATATTAATGGATTTGGGGGGTCCCAAACCTCGAATTGGTATGGCGATCGCTCCTAGTGCCCAACAACGTATTTTCCGGGGGGATTGTCTACTGCTCACCGATGGTTTACCAACCACCATTTGTTCTGATTGTTTCCAAGCCCAGTGTAGTCTGCCGGAAGTGCTGGAGCAAGTTAAAGTGGGTGTTAGGGTATGGATTGATGATGGTCGCATCGGTGCTAGAGTTGAATCCATTACCCCCGATGGAGTGATGTTGCGAATTACCCATGCTGGTGTCAAGGGTTGTAAACTCCGTGCTGATAAAGGTCTTAACTTTCCTGATACCGACTTAGAACTGAGTCCCCTGACAGCAAAAGACCTGCGGGACTTAGATTTTGTCGCCACCCATGCTGATATTATTGGCTACTCATTTGTACAAAAAGCTACAGATATTCAACTTTTGCAACAGGAGTTACAAGCTAGATTACCAGATAATACAAATATGGCCGCGATCGTTGCTAAAATTGAAACTCCCCAAGCCGTTCGCAATCTGCCAGAATTAATTGTCCAGGCGGCAGGAAAACAGCCATTGGGGATTATGATTGCTAGAGGGGATTTAGCGATTGAAATTGGCTACCAGAGGCTAGCGGAAATTCAAGAAGAAATTCTCTGGTTATGCCAAGCTGCCCATATACCAGTTATTTGGGCAACCCAAGTATTAGAAAATTTAGTCAAAAAAGGGATTCCTTCCAGGGCAGAAATGACAGATGCAGCCATGGCAGAAAGGGCTGAGTGTGTCATGCTGAATAAGGGGCCATTTATTATGGATGCAGTCACCATTTTGGATGATGTTTTATTACGAATGCAGGCGCATCAACAGAAAAAGACACCTCAATTACGAGCCTTACATTCTTGGTAATTAGTAATGCCTCTTAGTCCTTGCAAGGCAGCTGCCCCAACAGAGGAAGAATCGAGGATTGGAATGTAGTTTTGTGGTTCATTAGCGTTATTGTATTTATAGTACTACGTTTTGAGCTTAGGACGTTTTCCCCTTTCCCCCTTCCCCTTTACTCTTTCCCTTTGGGCAAAACATGATGTCCTACCTTTTCTGGCAGGTGCTTACGCCTGCTGAAAACTCTTGGTTACACAAGTGCGTGAGCGTTCCTCAGTTTATCTTGGTTGAGAAGTAGTGCGATCGCCTCTTTGAACTTTGAAGGGAATCACTCGACATGGATGAAATGCGGACTGGACGCTAAACTTAAGCTATTAATTGCGATTGCCTTCGAGGTATGATTGAACCAAGGGGTAGTAGTGGCTGAATCTTACTTAATTTATCTTGATGTTTGTTGTTTAAATCGTCCTTTTGATGATTGGCGACAAGATAGAATTCGATTAGAAGGACAAACAATTCTAGATATTTTTAAGCGGTTTTATTCAGGAGAATGGAAGCTGGTAAGCAGTGAAGCTATAGAAGCAGAATTAAAAAGAATGGTTAATCTTGAAAAACTAGACAGGATTAGAGAATTATTACAGGTTGCTGAAAATAAAATAATTTTAACCGAGGAAATAGATCAACGCTCTCAAGAAATAGAAAAATTAGGATTTGGTCTGTATGATTCTTTTCATATTGCTTGCGCTGAAAGTTATAAAATAGATGTATTATTGACAACCGATGATAGATTGCTCAAGAAGGCGATTAAGTATAGTCATCTATTAAAAATAAAATTAGATAATCCTGTAACTTGGTTAATGAACAATTTTGTATTAAAAGAAAATAACAACAATGACACCAATTGAATTACGACAAAAAGGGTATTATGCCTTAGTTAAGGAATTAGGACAAGTTGATGCAATTCGTTTTTTACAAGATGTAGGATGGGGTTTTGGTGATTATACTCAAGAACGTCAACAGTCTCTAAAAACTGTGACAAGATCTGATTTTTGGCAAGATATTCAAGAAATTAGAGCCAAAAAAGACCTGGAAAATCAATGATTCTGTTGCAGCCAGCGATCGCCTGCTGAAAACTCTTGGTTACACAAGTGCTTTGGGCTAAGATTACTAACATACAAGTCTAGACATGGGTAGCTTTGTCCAGATTTTTATGAACGGTAGGATAAAATTCTATCTTCTACTTTCCCTGGGTTAAATTTGACGCAGAACAAATGTTTAATGCCAGTCAAGTTTGACATACTCGCCATTCACTCCTGGTGACTGTTATAGTTTTGGCAATATGAATAGAAATTGTGGATGAATATCTCTAACAATACCAGTATCCCTTTTGCTCGTTCTCTAGTTTATGCAACCTTTCGGGATAAGCTAGTGGAATTGGTTCCCTATATGCCCAATGTACGTGATATCAAAGTCAAATCGCGCCGGGAAGAGGATGGACAGATTTATTGTGTGAATGAATGGCATGGCGGTGGTGAGATTCCCATGGCAGCAAGGGCTATACTCAGCGAAGAAATGCTTTCGTGGACAGAGTATAACACCTGGAAGGGGGAAGATTTTACCCTGGAATGGTCGATTGAAACCCATGCTTTTACGGAAGCGGTACGTTGTGCTGGTATTAATCGCTTCCTAGAAAATAATGGTAATACTGTGATTGAAAGTCGCGGTCAATTAATCATCGATCCCAAAGAAATTAAGGGTGTACCGCAATTCCTCACAGGTCAAATTGCCCGTGTAGTGGAAGATTTTCTCGGACAAAAGATTAAACCAAATCTATTACAAATGAGTGAGGGAGTCCGTAAATATCTTCAGCAAAACCCTACGGGCTAAAGTCTTGCAAAACTGGAACTTTATCTGTTTCTTTCCAGAAAATAATTTGCCAATCCATTCTACTTACATAAGCATAATGTTTAAAATGGTTGATTTATTTATGCCGTGTTGTACTGGTGCGGGCTGGCATAAATAACCCACCATTTAACAAGCAGTAAAAACCTGATGATTTTTTCTATAAAACATCTTTGGTAATACAGAAAAATTTATTGCTCAACTTGGATAAAGCTCAATATTTAAGATGAATAAAATCTTATTTCTTTGTACTGGTAACTATTACCGCAGCCGCTTTGCCGAACACTTATTTAATCACCTAGCTAGTAAACAAGAACTGAATTGGCAGGCTGATTCACGGGGTTTAGCATTAGAACGGGGAATAAACAACATTGGAGCAATTTCTCAGGATGCGGTGGCTGAACTGCAAATCAGAGGTGTAAATGTACCTGACAATGACCGATCTCCTCAACAAGCAGTCAATCAAGATTTTCGGATGGCAGACCTAATTATTGCCTTAGACAAAGAAGAACATAAACCACTGATTTCAGAACGCTTTCCCCAGTGGACAGATACTGTGGAATACTGGCTAATTCATGACACCCACATTACCCTACCTACTATGGCACTGAGCCAATTAAATCACAATCTAGTGCAACTGATAGAACGATTATTGTAGGGTGGGTTGGTAAATGGATTATCAAGTGGGTAAGAGGCTATATTTTTGCCACGCCTGCCAGAAAATATAAATTGAGAGCAACAGCAGCAGGGAACGAAAGGCTAATTATATTGTCCAAAGTCTAAAAAAACGGGGGGATTTATACCCCCGTACAACTAAGAATATTTTTGAAAGTAAAACTTTTATTTAACGCTGGCTGTGGCTTCAGACGTGGGAGTTTCCTTATTCGTAATGGGTGTATGAATGGTAAGGGTGGAGCAAGGTGCATGATGCAACACGTAGTTACTAACACTACCCAAGAAAAATTCCGTTAAACCACTACGACCCCTGCGTCCTACTATAATTAAGTCAGCTTCCCAACTACGGGCAAAGTCACAAATGACACTACCAGGATTGCCCAAAATTTGCCGAAATTCAGCACTGACACCTGCGGTATTAGCTTCAGCAGCATAGGATTGAAGAATCTTTAGTCCTTCATTCTTAAATGTTTCCCATTGTTTTTGATAAAATTCCCAAGTTTGGGCACTTAATTGGGGACTGTAGTTCCAATAAGAAAATGGAGGTGGATAGGGACTACCATTTTCTTCGTGAGATAGAACATGTAGAAGCATTAAGCTAGCATTGTTGACTTTCGCTAGACTGAGAGCGTGTTCGTAAATTTGCTGGGCATTGTCAGACCGATCTAATGCAACTAGAATTTTCCTAAACATAAGTATATTTCCTCAATATTCCAGACTCAGCTTGCGGAAATCATCTAGCAATCCCAGCTAAACCGTTTAGCACTACGTGCTAGGGAACAGGGAACTCTTAACAGGGAACAGTAAGCTATCAAAGAGTTTCCGGATTTAGAAATGTCCGCGCCCTAAATGCATAGTGCTATAAAAATATTTTTTGTAACACATGGAGGAGAGTTTAAGGAAAAGGGGTAAGATATCCACCCTTAAATCTACCAGTGTCAGTAGTTGACTAAATCTTCAGAAACTACAGCTGCAGATTGCTATTATTTACAAATGTGACGTACTCCCACACTCGATCAAAGATTAGAGTGTGGGCTTCTCCCCCCTTTACGGGATTCGCGTTTTATACTGACATCCAAAAATTGTCACTAGATTTACCCCTTTAGTCTGAAGTGTAGTACAAAAATTTGAGGAACTTGTGAGTATGGTGGGGAAGTTCGGAGTTCGGAGTTCGGAGTTCGGAGTAGGGATGCTGCGGCTTGCGCCCTAGAGGATACTGTTGGCGAATTAATGAATGGTCTAGCCCCTCATCTCTCGTGACTTGCCTCTGGCAAGGAATGCAGCGATTGAGGCTCCTGCCTCAAATCCTGGCTGGAGGCGGGAGCCTCTAAAGAGTGCATTTCCAGGCTGGAGGTGTGGAAAC
>JAAUYI010070336.1_pt1 | contig 18563 bp, 19 predicted proteins | sample 7278041 | NCBI WGS metagenome assembly JAAUYI01 (sample SAMN14350216, study PRJNA611818) | marine sediment metagenome | isolation source: surface marine sediment (0.6m) | place: French Polynesia: Moorea | collected 2018-08
CGTAAAAACTTTGCCGGTTTTTGATTGACGATGGTCAGGGAGCTAAGCAGCCCCAGGAGTATGACAAAGACAACGGTGCAAGCAACTAATCCGAGAGAAGCTAAGAGGTTGTAAGAATAATTTATTTCGAAGAGATAATGACACAGGGCCCAACTGCCCAGCTGGGCCAGTACGAGACCTATGGCGCCGCTGAAAAAACCGATCAAACCGTTTTCGTAGATGCAAACCTTGTAGACAAACTTTCTGGTACCCCCCAGGATAGTGTAATAGACAGATTCACGAATACGGGCCAATCTGGTTGCCAGAATTGAACTCACCAGGATCAGGCCACCGGCCAATATCGAGAAAGAGGCAAAGAAAGTAATAATTTCAGAGAGTTTGGTCATTACCCCCTCGATATCCTCGGCTGCCTCGGAGACATTAATAAAGCTGATATTGGGGTATTTCTCCAATACTTCATTTTGCAATGAGGCTATTTTTTCCTTGTCCACGTTGGTGGCGGCGAAAAGGGTCTGTGGAGCATCCTTGAGGTATCTTTCTGGAAAAACAAAATAAAAGAAAGGATACAATCTGGATTTAGTTCGGCTTCGAATGCTGGTTATTTTGGCTTCGAGTTCCACACCCTGGATATTGAAAAGCAGCCTGTCATTAAGCTTCAGATCACCCATCTCCGCTACTGAATCAAGTACAGATACCTGCAAATCGAGCGTACCGTCGCTGTCTTTCTGAAAAAGACTACCACCCTCCGCTATTACCTCATCCTCAAGGAGATACTCACGATAGGTGAGGTTGAACTCCCGGGCAAAATTATCCCGTCTCTTTTCCAGTTCCTCCTCCCTTTTAATTCGCTCACCGTTGATGGCAAGAAGTCTGGCTCGGACAATGGGAAACAACTCAATCTCGTTGTCAAAGAATGATTTAAAGCCTTCGCTTTGGTCAGGCTGAATATCTATACAGAAAAGATTCGGAGCATCTTCGGGGTAGGATTCAATATAAGTACTATGCAGGTTGTACTCGACCAGATATATGGCAAAAAGCAGTGTGAGAGCCGCCGACAAAGTTATGACAATTGACCTGGTGGCATTGCCTGCCCTGGTCATGCTGCGAAATGCCTGTCTGAGGCTTAAGGATCGTAACTGCATCTTTTTGGCATACCTGGTTAGCAGGCCGGCCAAAATAGCGATAACCATGAGTAGAGCCAGGACGCCCGCCATAAAAAGCAAACCAATGGTGGTATCTTCAAGCTGACGTACAACCAAAACGGTGACCATGGCTATGCCGGCTGCTGTCGCCAGATAAAAGACAGCATCTTTAACCATTGGTTTTCCCTCACTGCGAAAGATTGCCACAGGCTTGATATTGCGCAGGCGATAGAGCGGCAGAAAGGTAAATAACAGTACTACCATCAAACCCAGTGCCAACCCTTCAAGTACATCACCGGGCTGAAAGGACATTTGACTCTGAATGGGCAAAAGACCCTCAAACAGACTCGGAAGATACGCCCCCAGAGCGATGCCTGAAAATACACCAACCAAAGCACCAAGCAGACCTATGAGGAGGATTATAAGCAAGTAGTGGCGATACAGAAAGGAGCTTGTTGCTCCAAGTGTTCGAGTCACTGCGATATTTTTCTCCTTTTGACGAAATAGAGCCGTAAGACAACTCTGCATTCCCAGACCGGCCAGTAGTAAGGTAAATATTGAGATGAGGGAGAGAAAAAAGAGCAGATTATCGAAAAAACGCTTCACCCCTGATTCGGCATCGCGAAAGGTATTCACTCTCTCCTGCACTGGGGTTGCTTTTCTTTTCAGAAGTATTGCTGTTTCATCAAGCTCGTTTTCGGCCTGAAGCTTGAGAAGCATTTCGTATTCAATCCGTGTGCCCTTTTTCACCAGATCAATGGCCTCGAGATCCGCCTCCGCCACAAATATTCTGGGCCCGAAGTTGAGCAGATTTACCGGGCTGTCTGACTCATATACCACTGTATCAACAATTTGCAGGCTGGCGCTGCCAACTTCGAGCAAATCACCAACCTGCATATCGAGCCGCTTGAGCACATCTCCTGCAACCACAGTGGTGCCAGATACCAGTATTTGGCCAAGTTGTTTACCGGAGTCAAGTTCAACCTTGCCATATAATGGAAACTGCCGGTCAACCACCTTGATATTGGAGAGCAATGTTTTCTCCGCTTCACCATTGCGCACGACGGAGTAGAATTCGTAGACCATGCTGGCCGTAACATATTTTTGCCGCTCCAGCTCATCGACTTGTTCAACCAGGGGCGCGGACAGTGGATAATGCGAATGAATAATGATATCTGCTCCATGCAGATCTCGCGCATCCTTGAATAAGGTCCGGTTTACCCCTCCTTTGAAGCTGTTGAGTGCCGCCATGGTGGTCAGCGACAGGGCCACGCAGAGAATAAAAATCAAGGCATGATGCCAACCGTGAGCCAGTTCTCGAAAGAGAAAGTTACGATGCAGAAAACCCATATGAATCAATCTTTTATTTTACCATCGAGCAGACTGATGGTTCTTTGAGCCAAAGCAGCAATTTCAGGACTATGTGTGGCCATGATAAGGGTGGTATTTCTCTCCTTCTGCATCTCCAGAAGTAATTTGACAATCTCTTCGCTGTTTCTTGAATCAAGATTACCCGTCGGCTCATCGGCAAAGACGATTCTCGGGTTATTTATTAAGGCACGGCAAAGAGCGACTCGCTGCTTCTCACCACCGGAAAGCTGATGGGGAAAGTTGTGCCTTCTCTCCCAGACACCAACCCTGCGGAGGAGATCACCCGCTTTCTCCTGAGCTTTTAGATCGCCACAGAGCTCAGCTGGAAACATGACATTTTCAATGGCGTTCAGCGAAGGTACAAGATGGAAGGCTTGAAAAACAAAGCCGGTGGTCCGGTTACGAATCTCGGCAAGTTGGTCTTCATCGAGCCCGGTGATATCCTGGTCGGCAAGTGTGATTTTGCCACTCGTTGGTCTGTCCAGACCGGATAGAATGCTGAGGAGCGTTGTCTTGCCACTTCCACTGCTCCCCGAAATAACTACAAACTCACCCTCTATAACAGTAAGGGAAATATTGTCGAGTACGGCGATCTCTCTCTCACCTATCTTATATATTTTTGACAAGTTCTCCGTTTTCAGTATCTCCATAAAATACCATGCTCTCCTACTGATCCTAAAATCTCTTATGTCTGCACTGATGAGAAATCAGGGCAGGCAAATGCTCAATGTTGCACATGATAATCATTATCTATTGCATTACGATGGGGTGGAAGAAAAAATCAAGAACCAAATACTGTAGGCGAAAAACAAACGTCTCGATTAGGAAAGGTTTAAAGGAGAGAAGATAAAAAGTTAGGTGGGAAGACTCCGGGTCTTCAAAAGAAGGCCCGGAGTTAGATAGATCAGCTGAGTTTCTTTTGCAGGTTTTGCTCAATTGCTTTGAGGAATTCTTCGGTAGTCAGGTAATGCTCTTCGGTGAGTTTGTTGCCATGAACGGCCAAAGCCAAATCTTTGGTCATCTGACCGCCTTCCACTGTCTCGATGCATACCTGTTCAAGTTTTTCACTAAAATCTATGAGCGGTTGATTGTCATCAAGCTTACCACGAAAAGCCAGGCCTCTGGTCCAGGCAAATATGGAAGCTATAGGATTGGTCGATGTCGCTTTACCCTGCTGATGCTGACGATAGTGGCGGGTTACGGTACCATGTGCCGCTTCCGACTCCATGGTTTTACCATCAGGAGTAATAAGCGTCGAGGTCATCAGTCCAAGAGAACCGAAACCCTGGGCCAGGGTATCTGACTGGACGTCGCCATCATAATTCTTACACGCCCAAACAAAAGCGCCATCCCATTTTATCGCCGCAGCCACCATATCGTCGATCAAGCGATGCTCATAAGTTATACCAAGGGCATCCATCTGCTCTTTGTAATGTTCCTGATATACTTCTTCGAAAATATCCTTGAACCTACCATCGTATCTTTTCAGGATGGTGTTTTTAGTAGACATATACAACGGCCATTGTTTGTTGACCGCCTGATTAAAACAGGAATGGGCGAAACCATAAATGGAGGGGTCAGTATTATACATGGTCAATGCCACTCCGCCATCCTCGTCAAAACGGTACACTTCGTAGGTTTCCGGCTCACCACCCTCCGGAGTGAAGGTCATTGTCAAAACTCCCTTGCCCTCTACAACTATGTCTGTGGCCCTGTATTGATCGCCAAAAGCATGCCTGCCGATGCAGATCGGTTTTTTCCAGTTGGTCACCAGCTGCGGTATGTTCTTTATGATAATCGGTTCCCTAAATACTGTTCCACCTATGATATTACGCAATGTTCCGTTAGGTGAAACCCACATTTTTTTCAATCCGAACTCCTTCACCCGCTCTTCATCCGGGGTTATGGTCGCGCATTTGACGCCGACCCCATGCTTCTGAATCGCTCTGGCAGCGTCCACCGTGACCTGGTCATCGGTTTTATCACGATATTCAATGCCGAGATCATAGTATTCAAGATCAATATCGAGGTAAGGTAAAATCAGCTTCTTTTTGATCTCTTTCCAGATGATCCGGGTCATCTCGTCACCATCTAGTTCAACTACAGGGTTTGCAACTCGAATTTTTTCCATGGTTATTTCGTTTGTTGAGATTATTAGGCTGGCTAGTTTATTAACCTTAAGATATGCACTGAGATAGGAAAGTATAGTTTCCTCTCCCACAAACCTTGTTTCTTCTGCTGCTCGCAGATATCAGTATTGCCGAGGGTATGTTGTCCCGAAAACTGGGACTATTGGTACAGCTCAGATAATTAGCGCCGCATAATACTTAATCGGAAAGCAAATTTCAATGATTGGCATCAACTAAGTCAATAGGCTCGCGAAGAAACAATAACCCGGTGACTTGTAAGTGGAAAAGAATGGAGCCTGTCAACACTACCCTGACTGTTGTCAGGCTCCCTGGTTAACTTTGGAAAAGGTTGCCTTTCATGATCAGATCAGACTGGGTAACAATGCCGATGAGTTCGCCTCCCTCCTCCACCGGCGTCCGACGGATACCAGTCTGATTCATAAGCTTGGCAACATAACGAATATCCATATCGGCAGGCACGGTGATGATGGGTTTGGTCATAATTTCATAGACATGCACATTATGTGGACGTTTGTCAGCAATAACGACACCAGCAACCATGTCATGTGCTACCACAAGCCCCCAGGCATCATCGGGTGTTCGTTTTTCGACGACCAGGCTAGTTATCTTCTCTCTACGCATGATTTCTGCAGCTTCAGCAACATTAGCCATACCGTCGATATAATGTATTACCGGATTCATTACATCCCGTGCCCGTACCAGTGGTTTCTTTGCAGCCATTGGGAACCTCTTTTATGATTTACGAAAAATAGTATTACAGCTTCTGAGCACGAATCTCATCCTTAAATCGTTGGATCTGGCTCTCCAGACCAATAACCTGATCCACGGGCAATACAAAGGCAATACCTGTACCTGGCTTATCAAAGCGGCCGGCCTTGCCGACAGCATCGAGAATGGGATCGACCAGGTGCTCTTCTATCAAAAACATGATGATATCGGTCTGCGCCTCCAATGAGAGACCGAAAAAGGTTTTCGCCTCACGTATACCGGTGCCTCGAGCCGGGATGATCGTCGCTCCAGTCGCTCCCGCCTTTTTGCCGGCATCCACAACAGTATCAGCGATGTCGGTTTTGACGCTTGCAAGAATAACTTTAAACCGCATATCATTCCTCCTTGGATTTCTTATCGCTGCGTCGCCTGCTTCGCCACGCTGCTTGCTGGGCATATGCCATTACGGAAATTATGGGAAATAGACTGGCAAAAGCAATGAGTCCAAATCCGTCTAGAGCCGGATCTCTGCCGGGAACAGCCTCCGAAAGCCCCAAACCGAGGGCCGCGACGATTGGCACGGTGACAGTCGAGGTTGTTACTCCGCCGGAATCATAGGCCAGAGCTACTATCTGTTTAGGCGCGAAAACAGTTTGGACAATTACAATAATATAGCCAATCAATATGTATATATACAATGGTGAGCCATGAACGATGCGAAAAGCACCGATTGCTATGCCGATGGCCACACCGAATGCCACGGCGAGGCGCAATCCTAATTTGTTGATAGTTCCCGCGGAAACATCATGGGCTTTATAGGCCACAGCAATTAGCGATGGTTCAGCGATGGTAGTGGCAAAGCCGATGAGACCGGCAAAGCAGTAAATCCAGCCATATGCCTGCCAGGATGAAACAGGAGCAGCATCTTTGACACCGGTGAGAAATTCCGGGTCACTCAGTTGAGCTGCCATGGTCTGTCCCAGAGGAAACAACGCCATCTCCAGACCAACAAGAAAGAGCGCCAACCCCACAACAACATAAACAACACCTACGGCAACACGACTGAGTCTGGGAATTGGCTGGCGGAGGACAAGCATCTGAAAACCGATGATGAGTGCCAGTATCGGCAGGACATCGCGTAGAGTAATCAGAAGAGTGAGAAAAAATTGGGTTATCAAAACCTTATCCTCAATATATTCAACTGAAGATGAGTATGCCGTAACCCATGACAAAGACCATGGGCATCAATGAAGCAAAGGCGATTAATCCAAATCCATCAAGCAACGGGTTTCGCCCCCTGATAATCGAGGCCAGACCAACACCAAGGGCGGCGACCAGTGGTACGGTGACCGTGGAGGTGGTCACACCGCCGGCATCGTAAGCTATACCAATAATTTCCTCGGGAGCAAATATGGTCATGATCATAACCATAATATAGCCGCCAATGATCAGATAATGTATTGGCCAACCCCGAATTATCCGTAGCGTTCCCACCAGAATGGCAACCCCAACCGAAATTGCCACAGTAATTCGTAAACCGAGCGCATACGAATTAATTGACTCGCTGCTGCTTTCAATTAAATTGCTCTTGGCAGCAATCTCTCCTGATTCCTTGGCAATGGCAATAAGCGCCGGCTCGGCTATGGTGGTGGAAAACCCCAGCAAAAAAGAAAAAAGCAGCAGCCAGAACAAACTGCCTTTTTGGGCCAAAGCCTGGGCCAATGACTCCCCAATGGGAAACAGGGCCATCTCCAGTCCCTGTACGAAGAGGCTCAAACCAATGACAACCAAAACACTCCCCACCACCACATCCGTAAAATTCGGCAGTGGCTGGCGGATGACCACAATCTGAAAAAATCCGATCACCAGGATAATCGGAAGAAGATCAGTGATTGAAGACCAGAGCCGATCGACGGCAAATCTGGCAATTTTTTTTGCGGCAAAATGTTTGGCCATATCAATATATGTCTATCATGATTTACGCAAAACCAGATACCCCATGATTGCACAGACAAAAGATCCTGTAATAATACCGATTTTAGCATACTCCAGGTATTCGGGGGTTGCAAATGAAAGTCCTGAGATAAACAGCGACATGGTAAACCCTATACCACCAAAGCAGCTTGCCCCGAGAATATGTCGCCAGGTCACGCCCTGGATGAGGCTGGTCTTGAGCAGCTTGGTCACTAGATAGGTGAAAGAGAAGATTCCGATGGGTTTGCCGATCGCAAGCCCGAGCGCCACCCCAAGGGTGACCGGGTGAAAAATAGCCACGGAGAGATCTATGCTGTTGAGGACCACACCAGCATTGGAGAGAGCAAACAAAGGCAGAACCAGAAAACCTACCCAGGAAGACAGACTGTGTTCAAGACGCTGCAGCGGCGTTGCCACTTCTTTACAGGCGAGCTCAATTTCCTGAACAGCAATCAGATGCTGCCGATTCTCCATTATCGTCTTCCCGCACTTGTCATCGTCGCAGTGCATTTTTGCCAATCTGTCCTGGACCATCCTAATAAAAATATCAGTATTGTATCTCCCTGAAGCGGGAATAAACATAGCCAGAATAACTCCGGATATGGTGGCATGCAGACCTGCGTGAGCGACGGCATACCAGAGAAGGATACCAACAATGAAGTAAGGAAGGGTGTGCAACACCCAGAATCTATTTAGCAGATACAAGGCGATGCAGAGCAGGCCTGCTGCAAAGAGATAATAGACATCAATAGCTGGGGTATAAAACAAGGCTATAACGAGGATTGCCCCAAGATCATCGGCAATGGCAAATGCGGTGAGAAAAAGACGCAGACCAAAGGGAACTCTTTTACCCAAAGTACTGAGCACGGCAAGGGAAAAGGCAATATCCGTGGCCATGGGAATTCCCCAGCCCGACAAACTATCAGCGCCGAAATTGAAAAAAACATAGAAGAGTGCCGGCACAATCATGCCGCCCAGGGCTGCGGCAATGGGCAAGGCCGCTCGTTTTGGGTCCGAGAGATCACCAACCAGCATTTCCCTTTTTATTTCCAGACCAACGGTAAGGAAAAATATGGTCATCAGAGCTTCGTTGACCCAGTGTACCAGGGAATGTTCCATGGCAAAGCCGGAAAAACCTATGGCGAACTCCTGATGCCAGAAATGCAGATACCCTTCCGAGTCAAAGTTCGACCAGATAAAGGCTGCCACCGCGGCAAAAAAGAGCAGGAAACCGCTCTGGGCAATCTTGTTGAAAAAATATTGAAATGACGATGTTTTCAGTATTTTACCAACGACTTTAACCGGACTTTTTGCCTCACTTAGAGAACGACTGATTTTTTTAAGGGGCTCCATCGCGCATCCCTGAAGATAGATTCTTTTTACTGTCAGGCAAATCAGCCGCTACTCTCGTTTGATTTGCTGTAGCGGTTATGATGAATTCTTTCCCAGAGCAAGCTTTCCCTGCTATGCCTCGCCTTTTCTTCAGCCGGATAGCCGATGGCAATAACCGCTTCAACCTCCATTCCTTCTGGCAATCCAAGGAGACGGCCGGCATGCTTGCTTGCAGGCTCACCGCTTTTATGCTGACGCAGACGGAGTTGAACCCAACAACTGCCAAGCCCAAGATCCTCAGCTGCCAAATGGGTAATTATCGAGGCTATGGAACAATCCTCTACCCAGACGTCACACACGTCGGGATTGGCACATATTGCTATCGCCAGTGGTGCATTTTTCAGGAAACTGGCACCATGTGGTTTTGCCTGGCCAAGAGCCTCCAGTATTTCAGGATCTTCCACAACGACAAATTCCCAAGGATTAAGGCTTCGCGAAGATGGTGATCGCAACAAACATTCCAAAAGATAGTCAATTTTTTCCTTCTCTATCTTCCTTTGCTCAAACTTCCGTATCGATCTTCTCTTCTGCAGAAGTTGAAGAAACATAAGAACTCCTTGTTAATTGAATTCCGGGTTAGCGCATCAGCATAATATAACGATATGATTTAATCATGTTTTTTTGCAGAAACAAGAAAAAAGAGCGCGTCGTCCACAGGGATTTTAATGTCTTCCCTGCCGACGACGCGCTCAGTTATTGGCATTTTACCAGATTTTGGTTAGCTCCTAGTGAGATTGGGAATTGGCTAACCCAACCAACCTACCAGGCAAAATGTATGTATCTTCATATAAAGACGCCGGTTGTGTTCTCAGCCAGCAACTTCAAAGCAAATATCACAAAAAATTCATCCTCACCTAATAGACAGGATTAGGAATGTAGTGCTCACCGTCAAAACTCGTAAAGAAAATGTTCGGCGGTTTGGGTAGTCCAGCAATTTTCCATGCCTTCATGGGATCAATAAATTCCCTGTTGACGCAATCTTTGGATTTGTCACCGATTCCCTTACACACTTTGCCGAGAATAGGAAAAGATCCATGCTTTGCATAATGTCTGCGCAGATATTTAATAATATCCATCTTTTCCTCATCCAATCTCTCAATCCCCACATTTTCGGCGAGAATCTGAGCAATTTCCTCATCCCACATTTGTGATTCGTCCAAAAAGCCTTCTTCGTCTACAAGAACTTTTTTGTCACCGGATGATAATATCGTCATAGCAAACCTCCTTGCTTATGGTCTCATAATTGCCCCTATCAGCAAACCACACGGAGGTACTTTAAGTGAGAATATTAATTCACCTCTTCTGATGAGGGACATTTGTTAGCAAACAATAAAGATTTTCAGACGACAATCAAGGGCGCTTGAGTTCCTGAACCTTGCTTTTCGTTAGTGTCTTCAGTTTTGCAACTGGTGCAGTAAAGATGACAACTAATTTGGAGTAACCTGCTGAAACATCATGAAAGGCTCTTCATAACCTCCTCTTTCCAATGGTTATGTTTCCGCATGGTTATTTTTTGAGCAATGATCACCTCTAATGGGTCAATAAGTCTGCTTCGCTCGGAGTTACAGATGAGATCCCAGGTAAGCATCTCTTCAGAAACCTGTCGGTCTACCTTCATGATTGAAAGATGCAGGTGGCCCGGCATTCTATTCTTTCTGCCCGAGGTATCGGCCACCTTACCAATCACCTCTCCTTTCTCGATCGGCTGTCCGACATTCAAATTATGTTGAGGAACTATATGGGCATAGATCGACAGAAACCTTTCTGTCGTTTCGTAGAGATGATCTAAAAATACGGTATGCCCCAGATAATCCTGGCAGATTGCCATGATCTTGCCCGAAGCCATGACTGGAATGCGTATCTCCGGAGAAAAAGTCAGCTCTTTTCCTGAGGATGTACGATAGTAGCAAAAATCTATGCCTTCATGTAACGTCGGTCTCAAGCCGCTATCCGGCCACCATTTCAACTGAGACTGAAACTCCATCCCCGGATAGAGATAAAAATGAGTTAAATCGTGCAAAGATGGGTTGCAAGCGGCAAGATCCTCACAATAATCCAGACCCATTTCTGGAAATTGTTTAAGCTTTTTTTCCATACTCGTCATCAAAATGTCGTTTGCCTCTTCATCCTGTGGTAGGTTCAGGATATTTCCTCAATTACCATAGGTCACCAATCAATAATGAGCAACCGCATCCACATTGTCTTTACCGATCTTGACGGTACCCTGCTTACCTCTGAGAAGAAACTGAGTAGAGCGAACCTCCAATGCTTAGAGGAGTTACAGCGAGAAAAAATCACCAGAGTAATTGCCACGGGGAGATCATATTATTCCTTCTCGACAGGCCTTGCTACAAAAATCCCTGCAGATTATCTCATTTTTTCAACCGGAGCTGGGATCATGGACCTTACCAGCGACCAACTGCTTTATTCAGCAAATCTTAACAGGAAGGACATTTACTATATCACTCGCCATCTCCAGCAAAACAACATCGATTTCATGGTGCATCACGCTGTCCCGGAAAATCATTACTTCACCTATTCAGGCTTACCTGAAAAAAATAGCGACTTTTCCAAAAGAATCAGCATTTACAACAACTTCGCCAAAAAATTCAGTTCCTATGATGCTCTTCCTGAAAGCGGTGCACAGATAATAGCAATCCTGCCGGAAAATCTGGACCTTTTTGAGTATATCCAGGAAGGTCTCTCCGACTATCAGATCACCAGGACCACCTCACCATTCGATCATAAATCAATCTGGATGGAAATCTCACCCGCTCACGCCTCAAAGGGACATAGTGCTGCCTGGCTCTGCGACTATCTGGATATAGCTCCCAGCACAACTTTTGGGATTGGCAACGATTACAACGACATAAGCCTACTCAATTTCACCAGATACAGTTATCTGGTCGCCAATGCGCCAACTGATCTGCAGAAGCGCTTTCCGATAACGAACTCCAACAATGACGACGGCTTTTATCACGCTGTCCGGAATGCACTCAACAGTGGAATGTAAGCAAATTCATTTATTTCTGAAGATTTTCAGTCATACCCCGACTGGGCAGCCCCCTGTTGCTTAGCCTTGACTCCATCACGCTCAGCCTCAATCTTCTGGTGCAGGTTGACGAGATCCGTTTCGAGGCGATCAAGTTGTTTCTGTTGCGTGATAATGACGTCATTGAGCTTTTCCAAGGTATAATCCTGGTATTCCAGTTTTTCTTCAAGGATTGTCAAGCGATTTTCTGTTTTTCCAGTTCCCTCAGTCATGGCATCCCCCTCAGATGGGCTTCGATCAACTTTTCATTTTCCGGTGAATCGACACGAATCGCTGGTAATTTTCAAGAAAGAGCTGCAACAGCTGCGGATCAAAATGTGTCGGCATAACCCGACCGTCCCCTTTCGCAATAATTGCCCTGGTCGTGTCGTAGTCATATGATTTTTTGTAGGGACGGCTTGAAACCAGAGCATCAAAGACATCGACAAGTCCGACAATTCTCCCAGCCAAGGTAATCTCCTCTGCTTTTTTGCCCCGTGGATATCCAGAGCCGTCCCATTTTTCATGGTGGTCCATTATTATATCATATGCCATCTCCAAACCTTCAAGGCCTTTCACCATTTTTCCACCGAAGGAGGGATGTTTTTTGACAACGCTAAACTCCTCGCGGGTCAATTCTCTTGGTAATCGAATTATTTGAGCTATTTTGATCTTACCGATATCATGAAGCTGGGCAAAGCTGGCAATTTTTTCGATGAATGTTACGTCGGCGCCCTGGAGAGTCGCCAGTAACTTGGAGTATTCATTAATTCTGGAGATATGTCTGGCAGTATCGTCATCTGCAGCTTCGGCAGCCCGCCTGAGGGCTTCGGAGGTGCCATACAGCAGTTTTTTCAAGATAACACTTTCAGTGATATCAGTTATCCCGGCCTGAATATATTGGGTAATGGCACAGGCATCATCGTCGCGACAGTCAATTATCCGGGAATGAAATTTGACGAAACGGCCGAAAAGTTTGCCTTCAAAGGAGATTCGACCACTCTCCTTGAACTTTTCCATTAAACTGGTTCCCGCTTCCGTTCCCTCGGCGATGGTTGCAAAAAGCTCGCTGAATTCCATACCAGTTAAATCGCCGTAGATCTCCGCGCAGGCCTGATTGACATAGTCAATTCTGGTAGTTTCGATGGGTTTGCCGGGAAGGAGGTCACCGGCAAGAATTCCAAAAATTGAAAAATCAGGATCAAATCTGGCCATATGTCTTTCTCTTGGTTTACTTTGACCGGCTGAGTTCGACCGCCATGATGCTTACTGACCTGAACCTTTAGCTTTCAGATTCTCCCCCGCGATCAAGCATCAGACAGCAAAACAGACACAGCACCGAGGAAAGCGAAGCGGCCACGAACACGGCAAAAACACCTGAAAACACTGCCTGGCCCAGCGATTCGCGAGACTCAAGCGGAATGAGTCGTTGAAATTCCGGGCGCAGTAAAATCTCGGTACTCTTCTGGAGCTGGAGCATTAGCTCAGTCGGCAATCGGGCGGTTGTCTCTTCCAGACGGGAAAACATGGCCGAGGTCACCAGACCGCCGCAAATACCGACACCAATGGTTCCTCCAAGTGAACGGGCAAACTGGTGAAAGGAGGTGACGATACCCAGGTCGTCAGATGACACGGCGTTTTGCACAAGAATCAAGGTGGACAAGGAGACAAAACCCATGCCAACACCCACTACGAGAAAAGCGAGGAAGCATTCAACCATACCCGTCTGTAAATGGAAACGCATGGTCCATAGAGCGCCCAGCAAGAGAATAACGCCCCCGGCAACAGACCAGAGTTTTTCACTGCCGCTGCTGGACACCCGTCCATACAACAAGGCTCCGAACGACCACCCCAGACTCAGCGAAACCATCGCCAGGCCGACCTCCATAGGACTTCGTCCCAGGCTGCCCTGAATATACAGCGGCACATAGGCAAAGAACGAAAAAATAGTGAAGCTTGCCAGAAAAATAGCACCGTTGCCCAGGCTAAAATTACGGCTACGGAAAAGTGAAAGATCAACCATGGGGTCACTCACCCTTTTCTCAACATAGAGAAAAAGAATACCAAACAGTAAAGTTGTTAACGTCAAGGTGAGCATCATAGAAGAACCCCAGGCAATCTCCCTTCCCCCTGTGATGAAGATGGTCAACAGGCCTAGCATGAAAGTGGAAAAGAGAAATAGTCCGCCAAAATCCAGACTTGTTTCCTGCTTCTTTCTTTTATGAGATTCGCTAAGGAAAAGTCCTATTCCCAAAAGTGAAAGAATTCCCAAGGGAACATTGATAAAAAAGATCCATCGCCAGGAAAAAAAAGTGACGATTACACCTCCGAGCGTTGGCCCGATGACGCTGGAAATACCCCAGATGGAACTGCCCAAAGACAGCGTTCTGGCCCGACGGCCGGGTGGCGCGACTTCGGAAAGGACGATATAGACCAGAGCAAAATTACCGCCGGCACCAATCCCTTGAAAAACCCTGCTAAAAATGAGAAAAGCCATGGAGTTGGCCATCCCCGCAGCAATGGATGAGACAATGAAAAGACCGATCGAAAAAAGAAAGAGCTTCTTCGTGCCGTAGAGATCAGCGAGTTTACCGAAAATGGGCAGCGATATAGCCCTGGCCAGAAAGTAGGCCGAGTACACCCAGGCATAAAGTGGGAGACCACCGAGTTCGGCAACAATGCTGGGCAGGGCCGCCGACATAATGAGTGCATCGAGTGCCCCTAGAAAAAGGGCGAGCAGTGCAGCCCAGATAATAAGTGTCCGTTGGCGTGCTGACAATTCTACAGCCAGATCCTCCTTGGCCATCACCTGTCAGCCCATGGTCTGCCTGGGTATGGTGTCAAACGTGCCAGTATGGTGGGGATATATTTCATTGGCCACTGCCAATAGAATGTTCAAGCAGCTGTTCCAAAGTTGCATATTCGAGGCTGGCTTCGTGGGTTGCCATCAAGTCAACAGGTGGCGCCATACCATGTTCCAGCGCCTCTTTCCAGCGCGGGGCGCACAGACACCAACGGTCGCCCGGTTTGAGGCCTGGAAAATTGAACATGGGCATGGGTGTTGACAAATCATTGCCCATTTGTTTGGAAAATTCGAGGAACTCCTCCGAGACAATCACACATACGCCATGAACACCGACATCTCCATCAATTACTTTACAGCTGCCCTCCCGGGTGTATCCGGTTAGCGGATCGAGACTGCAACTCATTAAAGGTGTACCGAGTACATTTTTATGTTCCGACATAACCTGTTCCTCTTCTGAACATTTTTGATTATCATGGCTTTAACTTCACACTAGCTAAAAAAGTAAACACAGCACTGACACAGACAAGGCAAAACTTCGGTTTTTCATATAAACTGGAAGCCTATCGAAGACTGAAAATTAATATGGTTGAGCTGAAATATTCAATCGTTCGGAGCTGCCGCCGCAAAACCGCCGCTATCATCGTCCATCCCGACTCGACCATAGAAGTCCGTGTACCTGCTACCATGCAGGAAAGCGTTGTAGCCGAGCTCATCAACACTAAGCGATCATGGATAAATGACAAACAGGCAAAGTTGAAACAATGTGAGTTGCGACGTGCTGATCATCGTTATCAGGAGGGTGAAGAGTTTCTTCTGCGCGGTGACTCCCTCACCTTGGTCATTGACGAGGGTAGAGGGAGGATTGATGTGGGAGAAAATAATATTAGGGTAACGGTGCCCCCTGGTTTGATCGGAGACGACCGCTGCGAGTACGTCAACAAGAAAATACGCAGTTTCTATAGTGATGAAGCACTCCGCTTTTTTCGGCAGAGATCATTTTCTCTTGGCAGGCAATACGACCTTCTCCCTGTATATGTTGGTGTCAAGGAGTATATATCCCGGTGGGGATGCTGTTTCAGCGATGGCAGGATCTATTTCAACTGGAAGCTGATCCAGGCACCCGAACAGATTATAGACTACGTGATTGTCCACGAACTGTGTCATCTTCGGATGCGAAATCATGGTAAAACCTACTGGCAGATGGTTGCGGCCATTCTCCCGGACTGGCAGGAAAGCAGAACGTGGCTGCACTACAATGGACAAGGGCTCGAACTTTGAAGAAAAAAGTGGAGATTACGGCGCTGCAGCCCCCGTATCCTCAAGTCCAGCCAGATACTCATGTACTTCCGGATAATTGCCTCGAAAAAGGATTTTGCGCCCCCTCTTTTCGATCTGATAGTCGTACATCGGATCATAATATTCGGTCAGCAGCAACTCAATCCATGGTTTATGCCCCGAAGGGTCGCCAGTGGTCTGCTGAAGCTGATGGGCATCATCAATTAAGCGAGTGACCCTGGCAAACCGTTCACCACCCAGACGCTTGCGGATGCGATACAGCCGCGAATGCATGAATTCCAGCCATTGTTCAACACCTTTTCCCGGACCAAACACCTTCTCGTATTCACTCTGAGCATCGATCACATATTCCTTGAAGGTGATCCCCAGTCGCTCCGCCAGTTCACACTCAAGCAGGACCATACTGTCCTGTTTGAAATATTTGGCCAATTCGTGGGGGATGTAGCGTGCTCCAACGTAGCTGCCTTCATCCTCAAGGATAATATACCTGTAGTCTCTCTGAGCATGCCGAATAAGAGCATAGGCAAGTCTGTTTTCAAAATCGATCTGGGTCGGCTGGGGAGAAAGATAGCAGCCAAAGGCTGAGCCTCGATGATTGGCGATTGCCTCGAGATCGATACTATTTGCCAGGTGCTGCAAAAGCAGCGTTTTGCCGGTTCCCGTTCTGCCTCCGAGAATTACCGGCTGGGCCGCAATAGCTTCCGGGTGAAGAGCATCTATCAGAAAACGGCGGAAAGCTTTATAACCGCCCTTTAATCTTAGAACCTCTTTACCGGCGGCTTGGCTGAGCCACTCCTGGGCAGTTCTTGATCGCATTCCTCCGCGGAAACAGTAAAGAAGGGCACTGGGATGTCGCAGATAAAAATCGAGCCAGGCGGCAATCCTCTGCTCCCTGATCTCACCACTCACCCTCTTGAAGGCAAGCTCAAATGCGGCCTCTTTTCCCTGCTGTTTGTAGCACAGACCGACCCGATGCCTGTCTTCATCATCCAGAATCGGCAGATTTACTGCTTCCGGAAACGCTCCGGCAACAAACTCAACCGGTGCCCGTACATCAATGAGCGGCAACGACTCTGTAACAATCCTGTTAAAATCTGCTGTTGTCGGGAGTTTTTCCATACTAAGATTATCTCATTAAATGAGAAGAAAAATACACAAAAATCCTAAATAAATAGGTGTCTCTATACGATACGTTGAGTAGCCGCTACCAAGCACTCTTTCAGGAAAATAATGTCATGCATCGAACTATTACCACTTGGAGGCTGTCTTTACAGATAAAGAAACCATGGCCAGTTTAATACTATACTCTGGCATGTCCAGTAGATACATGCTAGTATTTTCAAGGTAACGCTATTAAAATAATACCATTACACTTTTATCGGGACAGCACACTATGGCGAAAGCCGATACAAAATCGCTGAGTAAACGTATAGTCGACAGACTGAACCTCTTCTTCGGCGATATAAACTATAGCCAGGACATGCTCCAGGAAGAACTGGATACCGGAGATGTTTTTTATAAACCGGCTGATGTGCTACCGTTTCTCCAAACAGCGCTCATGGACGAGAAATTTGTAGAAGTAGAAATGAGCGGAATCACCCAGGTATACTTCACAAAAATACATGATCACCCTCCGGAGCGAGCGGAAGAAGAAGAGGAAGAGCGGGATAAATATAATCGTGGCGACTATCTTAAAAAGATGGCGCATTTGATTACACTTCCTCTTGAGCCGGGAATGGGCAATTACTCAATCCGCTATGCCGATCGTATCGTCCTCCGTTTCTTTACGTCGGCCTATGCCGTCGAGCTAGGTACTTTTTACCAAAGCCAGGAGATCATTGAAGAGCTGCCGGTATTGCGCCTCGATTACCCTGTTATCGGAAGAATCGTTCGTGGTTCCAGGGAATATCGAGCCAAGGTGCCGAAGAAGATGGATATCAAGGTGATGATAATCGGCAAAAGAAAAAAACAGACCATCACCACGAGCCTACTCAACATCAGTGTCAGCGGTTTTGCCTTCGCCATTAAAAAGGAGCAGCAGAACGATTTTATCGTTGACGAAGAACGCACCATGGAGATTATCATCAATGGCTTCATGGAGTTGAGAGTGCAGGCAACGATTCGGCATATTTCTAAAATTCGGGGAAGACATGGAACCGAATACATCTGCGGTGTCCAGGCTGACTTGGTAACCAGAGCCCTGGCCGCCCGTCTTGAAGAGATTGTTGCAGCGGTACAGCGGGCACATTTGCGCGAACTTGCCCAACTCTCAACTGAAAGCGGTATCAAGCTGGTAAAATAGTTAGTTTCCTTCCTAAAACTAGCAATTTCGGAGTCTTCGCTTACCTGGTTGAGATCTAGGCGTGCGAAAAATTTTACCACAGGCGCCCTGAAAGAAGTGCCCTTGGGGTGCATATAATCGATATCTCGGAGTCTCACTCCGTTCGCTTACCGGAGGATAAAATTTTGAGCATAACGAAGATATCGGTCAAAAGGGCAGTTCTAGGATGGGAACTAGTTATTTTTTCTCTACGAGTTGAAGAAGAAGATCTCCACGCCGCGTATTACCCTGTCTTCCCTTACCCCGTAACCGCAACTTCTGGCCATATCTTGATCCGGGAGGAATTTTCACCTTAAGTACTTCCCTGCCGTTCTTGCCATAGGTTATCACTTCTGCCACCTTACCCTGTTTC
>JAAUYI010175951.1_pt1 | contig 18523 bp, 20 predicted proteins | sample 7278041 | NCBI WGS metagenome assembly JAAUYI01 (sample SAMN14350216, study PRJNA611818) | marine sediment metagenome | isolation source: surface marine sediment (0.6m) | place: French Polynesia: Moorea | collected 2018-08
ATCTTGCCCTTCCCTTCGAAATCCTTGATAGCAATCTCGACGTTGGCAAGCGCCTTGTCGTAATCCTGGAGCTGGTAGTAGCCCTGGGCGAGGAGGACATAGGCATTAGCGTTGGGCGTCGTGGTCATGTCGAACCACTTGAGCAGGGCGTCGATACCGTCCTGCCAGCGCTCCTGTACGAAGTAGAGCTGCGCGATGGTGAATCGCGTGTTTACTTCCATGGCGAGCGGAATGTCCGGCTGCTTCACCACGTTCTCGTAGGCCTGCAGCGCGCCGGTGTAGTCTTCGCGAGAGTACCGGATGAACGCGTAGAGGTTGTAGACGTTCGCAAGCTCGTAGCTGTTCAGCTCATTGTCGCGACGCCCGGCGAGCATCTGGTCAAGGACCTTCGCCGCCGTGTCGAGATCCTTGGCTTCCGCTGCCGCCTGGGCCTCGGCCAGCTTCTCGTAGACCTTGTTGCGAAGTGCAGGGGTGCGTCGGACTTCCTGTTCCTTGGCTCCTCCCTCTTGCTGCGCCTGCGCGGTGGCCGCGCCTCCCAGAAGAGGACCTACGGCAGTTGGCGAAAGAGCCAACTGTGCGAAGGTGAGTGGTGCCGCTATCAGCAGCGCCCGGCCGGTGCGGCGTGCCGCCGCGAGTCCGATACTTTGTACTGGTGCCATCGTCATGGTTTTCATAAGTCCAACCCTGCCGTTTATGCGGAAAGCCAACGTGATACTTCGAGTTCCAGTGCCGGTTCGAGTTCCTGCGCTTGAATCAGCGCTTGTCTCTTAACCTGCCTGGCGACCGCTGGCCAGTCCGCGTTCGTTTCTATCGCCGTCTCTATCGCCGCCGCTACTGCTCAAGCTCGTAGGTGAACTTGTTCTGTACGCCGGCCACCTCGATGGCTTCGCCATCGACAACCCGCGGCTTGTACTTGAACTTTTCGGCGGCCTTCACCGACGCGCGCTCAAAGACGCCGGACGGCTGGCAGTCCACGGGCAGGGGATCACGGATCGATCCGCTGCGCGTCACGGTGTATTCGACGATGCAGTACCCGGTGATTCCGCGAGTCTGGGCGCGGCGCGGATATATCGGTGCAACCTTCACGATCGGCAGGTATTCACCGTCGCCGGAAGACATGCCGCTGGTGCTGATATCCACGCTGACTGCCGCGGCCGGGGCCAGGTTGGCCACGTCCATGTCGGTGTCAAAATCGAGCTCAAGAGGCTGCAGCTCGGGCGGCGGCTCTTCGGGGTCTTCCACCTTTTCAGGCTTGACTTCCTTGGTATTGACCTCGATCTCCCGCTCAGGGACGACAATATCAGCGATCTTGCGTGCTTTTGTGTCTTCCTGTTCGTAATCCTTGTCGATCAGGCTCTGCATCAGCAGAAACAGACCGAATGCAACCGGAATGGCGACAAGCGCCCCGATCAATGCACGTACTATGCTGTTACCCATAAGCCTTCTCCCTCACTCGTCGTCGGTGGAGATACAGGGGGGTGCAGTCAACATCGGCCGGACGGCATCGTAGAGATCCTCCACGATGTAGGCCGGCGTGTCCTGGTCCACCTGAATCACCAGATTGGCTTGCGGCGCTTCTTTCTTAGCTACCTCCACGAGGCGGACCGCGCGCTCAAGAGGTACCTTGTTCTTGTTGTAGTGGATATCTCCACGTCCATCAACTGCAAAGATGATCGTGCCGCGCTCACAGGCTTCCGTGGTGCTCGCCTGAGGCTTGAACAATTCGACACCGGGCTCCTTCACAAATGAGGATGTCACGATGAAGAAAATGAGCATGATGAACACCACGTCCAGCATGGGCGTGAGATCGATCTTGCCAGCTTCCTCGTCATCGGCTTTCCTGGCTTTTGCAACCATCTACTTGCGCACCCCCGTTGCCCAGTTGACCGTACCAGCCCCCGCTTCCCGCGCGGCGTCAGCCACGTCGATCACGGTATTCGCAGTCGCGCCTTTGTCTACCTTGATGCTTACGGGCTGCTCCGGATCGGAAGCGAGAAGGCGCTGGATATTGGCGCGTACAGCGCGCGCATCCACGCGACGGTTTTCCATCCAGATCTGATCATCAGAACGGATCTGCACCAGGATGCTCTGTGCATCCGAGGGATCCGACTGATTGTTATCCGGACGATTGACTTCAATGCCGGCCTCCTTGATGAAGGAGGCGACCACGATGAAGAAGATCAGCATGATAAAGACCACGTCGAGCATCGGCGTGAGGTCGATATCAGCACTCTCTTCTTCCGGTTCTTTCGCAAGTTTGCGCATTGATCTTTGTATCCGTAGTGCGGATCAGTGATCCGAGGTGAGCTGATCCACGAGCAGTTCCTGCTCGCGATCCGCGACTCTCTGAAGATAGGTATTGGCAAAGAGCCCGGACAGGGCAGCGACCATGCCCGCCATGGTCGGGATCGTGGCGCGCTCTACGCCGCCCGCCATGGACTTGGCGTCGCCACCGCCGGTCACGGCCATTACGTTGAACACCTCGATCATTCCGGTCACCGTACCCAGAAGCCCCAGCAGCGGGCAAAGGGCCACCAGCGTGGTAATCACGGGGAGATTGGCCTGAATGTCTTCCTTGGCGACGGAAAGCAGGCGCGAGCGCACCTGCTTGGCGTTCCAGGACTTACGTTCGGCGCGTTCTTCCCAGGCGCTGATCACATCGAACACCTCTTTCTTCCAGACGAAGCTGAAGAACCAGAGGCGCTCGAAAATCAGCGTCCACATGACGAAAACGAGGATCGCGATCAGCCAGAGGACGTTTCCGCCCTTGTCCATGAACGCGAGGATCGTTTCGAGCAAGCCGCCCATGGCAGACCTCCGCTTACTTGTGCGCTGCTTCGGCGTGCTCGGCAACGATACCCGTCGCCTGCTCGTTCAGCACGTGGATGATGCGCTGCGCGCGTCCGTTCACGACCGTGTGCAGAAGTACCGTCGGGATAGCCACGAGGAGACCGAGTACCGTCGTTACGAGGGCGCTGGAAATACCGCCGGCCATCGCCTTCGGGTCACCGGCACCGAAGATGGTGATGGCCTGGAAGGTGATGATCATACCGGTCACCGTACCGAGCAGACCCATAAGCGGTGCCACGGCGGCGATGATCTTGAGCAGTGTGAGTCCGGACTCGAGCTTCGGCGTCTCGCGCATAACGGCCTCAGACATCTTGAGCTCGAGGGTCTCGGTGTCCATTTCCGGGTTGTCTTCGTGGATCTTGAGCACACGGCCAAGCGGGTTGTTTTCGGTGGCCCGGTCAGTCTTGAGCTGTTTGCTCACACGCGCACCGACACCGGTGAGCACGATTAGGCGGAACACGGCGAGCAGCAGCGCAAAGGCACCAACGGCCGTAATCGCGTAACCCACGTAGCCGCCCTGGTGCCAGCGCTCCTCGATGGTCGGACTATCGATGATGGCCGCCAGGAAGGAACCGCCGGTGGGACCGGTGGGATCGATACCGAACTGCTGCGTGCCGCTGCTCGAATTGGCCAGGGAACTTGCCCAGCCGGTGTAAGAGCCGGAAGGCTGACGCGGCAGAACACTGAGGTGCTCGTTGGCGTAGGCGAGGTAGTTGCCGTCGGTATCGATCACGTTGAAGGCGCCGACACGAACGACGTCACGCGGAGCGCGCTCGCCACTCGCGATAGCCACTTCCGTGTTGAACGCAACGACCTTTCCGGTCTCGGTGATCTCGCGAAGCATTTCGTACCAAACACGCTCGATCTCTTCGATGCTCGGAAGTCGATCGGAGGTGCTCATCTTGTCGATCAGCTCGTCAAGGAACGCACCACGGTCCGGGTATTGTGCGGATACCAGGGAGACTTCGAGGTTTGAAGCCAGGTCGCCCGAAGCCGCCGTCAGGTGGCCGAACAGTTCGGTCAGGGCACCCAGACGTTCGCGAAGCTGTTCCTGCTTCTCGGCAACGAGGATTTCGTTGTCGTTGAACTGAGACTCAAGCTGGGCTGAGCGACGCTCTTCGCGGGTGCGCTCCGCTTCGGCCTCGTTAAGCAGACGCTCCTGGTCGGCGCGGGCTGCCTGGAAACGCTGCTCACGCTCGCGGTTGGCGCGAGCGTCGGTAACCTGACCCTGCTTTACAAACTCCAGGAGCTGGTTGAGGTTTTCCGCGGCTACCTCGCGGGGATCCGGTGGCGGCGGTGCCGCGGGGTCGGCGGCTTCATCCTGTGCCGCTACGTAGCCGGAGACGGCCAGGGCGCTGCTGAAGGCCAGCGCTGAAAATACCTTGTTCAGAGCTTTCATTAATTCGCCTCCGGTGCAGCGATGGGCATGTCGAGAAGATCGATGGTGGCCTGTTTCTTGGCGATGCGAACGCCTTTGCGGATCGCATTCGCGTAGTCGCCGGCAGGAAGCGGATCCCAGGACCGGGAAGTGTTGTTCCAGACGCCGACTTCGGCCCCGTCAGTGGACTGGTAGACGAGGGCAATCCGTCCGACGCGCAGGAAGTCAACGTCGCGAGGACCTGCGCCCAGGTCGATGGTATCGGAGTAGGTTTCGAAGCCACGGCCGTACTGCAGCTCGATGTTGTAGGCCTCGAGCACCTGGCGGAACTTCTCGGCAACGGTCAAATCGGAACGGTCGACGTTGGTGCGCAGGAATTCGATGCGCTGGCGACGCTCGTCGAGGTTGAACGGAACGTCCATTTCAACGAACTGCTCGAGACCATCGATCATGCGGATCACGAGCGGCGTCATCTGACGCTGGATGACCGTGACCTGGTCGATGGATTCGTCGATCTCGGCGATGCGACGCAGCTGGTTGTCGATCTGACGCTGCAGCCGCGCGTTGTACACCCGGAGACCGTCGATCTGCTTCATGACCGTCTTGTAGTCGTCGAGCAGATTGCGGGTCTCGTCAGCAAGGCGGTCTACCCGGGCCTGCGACTCGCGCGCCGCCTGGGTCTTGGCCGAACTGACCTCGAGGATTTCATCGATGGCGCCTGACTGCGCAACCGCCGAAGCGCCGACCACTGTGGCGAGCGAGGCGGTGGCAGCAAGCAGCACATTCTTCATTCGATAGCTGTTCATGGGAACGGTGCTTCCTGTGTCGAGAGGTGTAGAAGGTGAACTAAGTACGCGGCTGATGTGTATGGAGACGAAACTTTTGTCTAACTTGTATTGGGTCGGTGGTGATCGGTAACTGAAGGGAACAATGCCTTTCTCAGACTTTCTCAGACTTTCTCAGACTTTCTCACGGTATTCAGTTTCTGTGTCTGGCCATTTATGCCCCGTTTAGGTGCCCAATCATGGGCACAAATCCAGTGCATGCTCTCCAAGGCTCAAACACTGCAAAAACTGTGCACAAACATCACTGCACAGACAACGTTGCATAAACATCCCTGCTCAAACGTCAATGCATAACTGAAACCGCATAAACGTCGCAGTACGAGCAGTGGTGCATAAACAACGATGCACAAGTACGGAAGCCGGATCAGCTTGCACAGAGCATCCACCCCGTCGGAGTAACCCGTACAGGTTGGAAACTTCTGGGCTGGAGGCCTTCGGGAGTCATCGGACCCCGTCTGGAACACCTGGCTCCCTGGCATCACCGGGAGTTAATCCTTCTCCGCCACCGACGCCTGACGCTGCATGCAGCGTCTTACCCACGCATGCAGCGTCTTACCCAACGCCCCGACCCAGCAACCGCATTGAGGTCAGACAGCGCCTTACCCAGCGACCATTGGGTGCGTACAGCAGCGCAAAAGTCGTAGGACGGACCACCGATGAAAACAGATAAAAAGTCGCATTACAAATACTGACAGCGCCCAAGGACCCTATCTTCGCGGCTCCGCAGGGGTCTCGACGACAGGCTGGGTACATGGGTAACGCTTTTGGTGTCTTAGGTAACATCCGGGCGTATCGATGGCCCAGCGACGCCTTTTCGGCGCGTGTAGGTCAGGAAAGTATGGGCCGGATGCGATCCAACCGCCGGATGGTATTCGCGCTCCCGCTCTTCCCAGGCGTCCCAGTCAATCTCCGGCAGCCAGGCATCACCGTCGGGCTCGGCATGCACTCTCGTGAGGTACAGCGTATCCAGGCGAGGCAGGGTCAGGGCGTATATCTCGGCTCCACCAATCACCACCATCTCCTCGCTCCCATCAATCAGGGCAATCTCTTCCGCCAGCTCCAGGGCCGCATCCACGCTGCTGACTACGCGGATACCGGCGGCCTCGTAGCTCTCGCTGCGGGTGATGACGATATTGCTGCGCCCGGGCAGCGGCCGGCCAATGGATTCAAAAGTGCGCCGTCCCATGAGAATCGGCTTGCCCATGGTGCGCCGGCGGAAGTAGGCGAGGTCGGCGGGAAGATCCCAGGGCAGGGCGTTGTTGCGACCGATGACGTTGTTGTCTGCGGCCGCGACGATCGCCGCGAGAGAAATCGTGCTCATACGGCCACGGGCGCTGGAATATGCGGGTGGGGGTCGTAGTCGAGCAGCTCGAAATCCTCGAAGCGATAATCATAGATGCTCTGGGGATGCCGGCGCAGCCGCAGCCGCGGCAAAGGCCTGGGCTCGCGGGAAAGCTGGAGCTCCACCTGCTCAAGGTGATTCAGATAGAGGTGCGAATCCCCGGTGGTCACGATGATCTCGCCGGGCTCGAGGTCCGCCTGCTGTCCCAGCATGAGCACGAGTGTGGCCAGGCTGGCCATGTTGAAGGGCAGGCCGAGGAAACTGTCGCTGGAGCGAATATAGAGCTGTGCCGAAAGGCGACCGCGCGCGACGTAGAACTGGTACAGCAGATGGCAGGGCGGCAGGGCCATGCGACCGGCCTGCGCATTCTCCTGCGGACTCAGGCTTTCGTCCGGAAGGTACTCGACGTTCCAGGCATGAAAAAGAATGCGCCGACTGTCCGGGCGATTGCGCAGGCAGTCGAGCACGTAGTCGATCTGGTTGATCTCGCCGCCGTCCGCGGTGGGCCAGGCGCGCCACTGCTTGCCATAGACGGGCCCAAGCTCCCCGGCATCGGTCGCCCACTCGTTCCAGATGGACACGCCGTGCTCCTGCAGCCAGGCGATATTGGTGTCGCCGCTCAGGAACCAGATGAGCTCGTTGATGATGCTTTTGAGATGCAGCTTCTTGGTGGTCAGCAGCGGGAATCCATCGGCCATATCGTGACGGAACTGGCGGCCGAAGACGGACAGGGTGCCGGTCCCGGTTCGGTCTTCCTTGCGCACGCCGTTATCGAGGATGTCGCGCAGCAGATCGTGGTATTGACGCATTCCGTTTCTCTAGTCGAAGTTAGGAGTCTAGCTGCCGCGCTCAGCGCCGGCGACCATAGGCATTCCAGAGCAGGTAGGCGCTCACCATGAACATGGGAACGCAGAGGAGCTGGCCCCGCGTCATCCAGCCGAAGGCCTGGAAGCCGATATGCAAATCCGGTTCCCGGAAAAATTCGGCGAAGGAACGCAACACGGCGTAGCCACCGGCGAAGACGCCCGCGACGGCGCCCACGGGCCGCGGCTTGCGCGCAAACCACAGTACGATGAAGAACAGCAGCATCCCCTCGAGGGCGAACTGGTAGAGCTGGGATGGATGACGGGGGAGCTGCAGCGGATCCCGCGGAAATACCATGGCCCAGGCGACGTCGGTCGGTCTGCCCCAGAGCTCCTGGCCTATGAAATTTCCCAGGCGACCGAGCGCCAGGCCAACGGGCGTCAGCACGGCAACGAAGTCCAGCAGCGCTACGAAGGAGATCTTCTGCCGTCGGGCGAAGAGGTAGTTGGCGATGATCACGCCGAGAAAACCGCCGTGGAACGACATGCCGCCCTCCCAGACCCGCAGCATCCACGCCGGGTCCTCCGCGAGACGCTGACCCCCGTAGAACAGCACGTAGCCGAAGCGCCCGCCGAGAACCACGCCCAGGGCCGAGTAGAATATGAGGTCGTCGACCTGTTCGCGCTGAAGCGGCGAGTCCGGCCGCTTGCAACGACGCAGCGCGAGCCACCATGCGAAGGCAAGACCGGCCAGATAGGTCAGGCCATACCAGTGCACCTTCAGCGGACCCAGGGACAGGGCAACGGGATCGATGACAGGGTAGGTCAGCATAGCGAGAGGTGAGGTCCATCAAAGACACAGGAGACTGGCGCAGGGCAGCCAGGGACTACGCGGGAAGAAGCCGTCTGCCGCGTGCCGGCAACGCTGCGCGCGAGTCGGCCATACCGACGACGGCGCCATTATTGTCCAGGCCCGGCGCGCGTACAAACGCGGCCGCGAAATCCGGATCGAATCCATGTGCCTGATCGCCTTTGCCTGGCGCGTGCGCGCCGACGCACCCCTGTTGCTCGTAGCCAACCGCGACGAGTTCCACGCGCGGCCAAGCGCCGCGGCGCAGTTCTGGGATGACGCGCCGGGAGTGTTCGCCGGACGCGACCTGACCGCCGGCGGCACCTGGATCGGTATGGGGCGCCAGGGGCGCTTTGCCGCCGTCACCAACATTCGCGACCCCCAGAGCAAGGCCGGTGCCGCGCCCCGCTCGCGCGGAGAACTGACCGCGGATTTCCTGCGCCTCGACACGCCGGCGGAACACTACCTTTCCGAAATTGCCGGGCGCATCGACGAGTACCAGGGTTTCAACCTGCTGGTCGGCGACGGTCAGTCACTCTGGTATCTCCACGGCGAAGCGGGCAGTACCCCGCGCATCCTCAATCCGGGTATCTATGGCCTCAGCAATGCCGCCCTCGACGTGCCCTGGCCCAAGCTGCGCCTGGCCCGCGATCGTCTTGCCGAGCTGACCTCGCAGGCGGCCCTCCCCGCTGCGGGGGATCTCGGTCGCTGCGTCGCGAGCCGGGAGCTGGCCCGCGCGGAAGAACTCTCGGAGTTCGGCGACTCGATGCTGCCTGCCCTGTCTGCGCAGTTCATCATTACCCCGGGCTACGGCACGCGCTGCCAGACCACCCTTCGCTACCTGGCGGACGGCAAGCGGGAGCTCTTCGAAACGCGCTTTGATGCTGCGGGCACTTCCGTGGGCCAGAGCGGCATCTGCATGATTGACGGACTCCGGCGGCCGTAGCTCAGCGGTTCGGCGTTCCCTGTCCTGGTACACCTCGCTGGGTACAATCGTGTAGAGGGCGTCTCGCCTTTTTGGTTTACCGTCGGTCCGTACACGCCGCGAACCCCGACTGCAGCACGGGGCGGGGAACCTAGTCGATGGGTTCGGGGACCAGCTGCTGCAGACCCCGCTCGCGTAGAAAGCCGTCGAGCCGCGCCTGAATCGCATCGCCGCTGTCGAGCCCCCGCACTTCCTCCCATAGAGCGCGGGCGTCGGCCGCACTGATCGCGCGCAGCGCACGCTTAACTCGCGGCAGGCTCGTCGCGTTCATGGACAGCACCTCGTAGCCCATGGCCAGCAGCAGGCTCGCGGCCATGGGATTGCCGGCCAGCTCGCCACAGATGCTCACGGCCTTGCCCTCGGCGCGGGCGCCCTCGGCAACCTGCGCCAGCGCTTCGAGCACCGCCGGGTGAAAAGCGTGGTAGAGATCGGAGACGCGGGCGTTGTTGCGATCCACGGCGAGGAGATACTGGGTCAGGTCGTTGCTGCCGACGGACAGAAAATCCACGCGGCGGGCCGTGGCACGCGCCTGGTACACGGCCGACGGCACCTCCACCATCACGCCCACCAGGGGCATGGGCGTGTCGATGCCCTCCTCGCCGATCTCGCGGTAGCTGCGGCGCAGGAGCTCGAGGGCCTCCTCGAGTTCCGGCACGTTGCTCACCATGGGCAGGAGTATGCGCAGGTTGCCGAGGCCCGCGTTGGCCTTGAGCATCGCACGCAGCTGGGCGAGGAGAATCTCCGGATGGTCCAGGGTCACGCGTATGCCGCGCCAGCCCAGGAAGGGATTCGCTTCCTCGATGGGGAAGTAGGGCAGGGCCTTGTCACCCCCGATATCCAGGGTGCGCATCGTGACGGGGTTGGGCGCGAAGGCCTCGAGCTGCTCGCGGTAAATCTGGCGCTGCTCTTCCTCGGAAGGAAAACGCTCGCGCATGAGGAAGGGAACTTCGGTGCGGTACAGGCCCACGCCCTCGGCGCCGCGCTCCAGGGAACGGGCGACGTCTGCCATGAGCCCCGTGTTCACCCACAGCGCGACGCGCTCATCGTCGGTCGTCACGCAGGGCAGACTGCGCAGCGCCTCGAGATCGCGATTGATCTCGTCGTCCTGATCGGCGATCTCGCGGAAGCGGCGCAGGATCGGCGCGGTCGGATTCAGGTGCACATTGCCGTTGTAGCCGTCCACCACGACCGACATGTCGCGCAGGCGCGTGTAGGGAAGGTCCACGGCGCCCATGACCGTGGGAATGCCCATGGCGCGGGCGAGGATGGCCACGTGCGAATTGCCGGAGCCGCGGACGGAAACCAGTCCGGCGATGCGCTCCCGGGGTATCTCCCCGAGCATCGATGCGGTCAGCTCCTCGCTTACGAGTACCGTCTGCTCCGGGTACTCCTGGTCCTCGCGCTGCTCGGCCTGGAGATAGCCGAGCACGCGCTCGCCCAGGTCCTTCACATCCACCGCGCGCTCACGCAGGTACGAGTGCTCCATCGCCTCGAAGTGGCGGATGTGTTCGACCATGACCTGGGCGAGCGCTCCCTGGGCCCACTGGCCGGCCTTGATGAGTCCGGCCACCTCGCCGCCAATCGTTGAGTCGTCCAGGATGCCCAGGTAAACGTCGAAGAGGGCGAGGTCTTCCGGGCTGAGCTTGTCGCGCAGGCTTTCCGCCACCGATTCGATATCGATCCTCACCCGCGCAAGGGCGCGCTTGAAGGCCCGCAGCTCACCGCGGCGGTCGTCGCTCTGCTGGCGCGGTACGGCGTAGAGATCGGCCACCGGCGACACCACGACGGCGGTGCCGATGCCGACACCCTGCGCACCGGGGACGCCGCTGATACGCGTGTAGACGGTATCGCGCTCCGGGCTGCCTTCCACGGGCACGTCGCCCGTGACCAGCGCGTGCGCGATGATCCCGGCGAGCTGCGCCGAGAGCGTGACCAGGAAGGCCTCTTCGCTCTCGTCGAAGCGCCGGCGCTGCGACTGCTGCACCACCAGTACGCCCAGTACGTCGCGCTGGTGAATGATGGGCACGCCCAGGAAAGCGTGGAAAGGCTCCTCACCGATATCCGGCAGGAGCTGGAAGTTGGGATGCTGTTCCGCATCCTCCAGGTTGATCGGCTCTTCGCGCTCGGCGACCAGTCCCACCAGACCTTCCCCCAGGGCCAGGGACGCCTTGTCGATCTGGTCCGTGTTCAGCCCTTCGGTTGCGCGGAACACAAAGCGCTCCAGCGCCCGATCATGGATATAGACGCTGCAGACTTCCGTCCCCATCGCCATGCGGACGCGCGAGACGATAATGCGCAGGACGCCGTCGAGGGAATCGGCCGCGTTCAGTTCCAGGACAATGTTGCGCAGAATCTCGAGCATCAGCCCGCGCCCGCATCGACGAGCTTGAGCAGCGGAGGCGCGAGTTCGCGGAGCGCCCGGCGATAGACCTCACGCTTGAAGTACACAACCTGGTTGAGGGGATACCAGTACGACACCCACTGCCAGTGATCGAATTCGGGCTTCGGGTTGTCATCGAGGACGACCGCGCTGTCCTCCACCAGCAGACGCAGGAGAAACCACTTCTGCTTCTGACCGACGCAGACCGGCTGCTGACCCTTGCGCTGGTAGCGCCGGGGAAGGCGATAGCGCAGCCAGCCGCGCGTGCAACCGAGGATTTCCACGGACTCCTCGCCCAGGCCCACCTCTTCCTTCAGTTCCCGAAAGAGCGCTTCTTCGGGCTTCTCCCCCGAATGTATGCCTCCCTGGGGAAACTGCCACGCATCGCGGCCACCCACGCGCCGTGCCCAGAGCAGGCGTCCGGCGGGGTTGGCGATGACAATACCGACGTTGGGGCGAAAGCCCTGTGCATCGAGCATAGAGATGGCGACCTGGGAATCGTTGTTTTCGGTGATTGTTCCACAAACGCGGGGTACTGAGAATTGCTGCACTGCGGGGCGCCCCGTAAGCTCGTACTTTTGAGGCGGGAGCACGGTACTCGTGGCGCTGGCAATCTTCGATCTCGACAACACGCTCATCGCCGGTGACAGCGACCACCTGTGGGGCGAATTCCTCTGTGATCGCGGCGTCGTTGACGCCGAACACTTCCGGACGACGAACGAAGCCTTTTACGAGGACTACCAGCGCGGCGAACTCGACATCGCCGCGTATGCGGCCTTCGCCCTGGGCCCGCTCGCCGGCAAGACTCCCGAGAGCGTGGTCGGCCTGCAGCAGGATTTCATGGCGTCATGCATCGAGGCGCTGATGCTGCCGGCGGCGGAAACGCTCATCGAGCGGCACCGCGACCGCGGCGACCGCCTCCTTATCATCACCGCGACGAACGAATTCGTCACACGCCCCATCGGACAGCGCCTGGGTATCGAAGAACTGCTCGGCTGCGCCGTGGAAATAAGCGACGGCCGCTTCACAGGCCGCGCCACGGGCACGCTCACCTATCGCGAGGGCAAGGTTGCGCGGCTGCGCGAGTGGCTTGAGGACGAGGAGGAAGAGCTCGAGGGCGCGACGTTCTACAGCGACTCGCACAACGACCTGCCGCTGCTCGAAATCGTCGATTACCCGGTTCTCGTGGACCCCGACGAGAAACTCGCGGCCGTTGGCCGGGAGCGCGACTGGCCACGCCTGAGTCTGCGGCGGGGCGCCACGCCGCAGCCCCTGGAGTGAGGGCGTGGAGGCGTTAAACCCTCAGCCGCCTTCGTCGCAGTGGGCCTTGTAGGCCTCGGCGTCCAGCAGCAGGCTTTCCACGTCACCGACGTCACCGGGCTGCAGGCGGAAGAACCAGCCGTCCTGGTAGGGATCGCCGTTCACCGTCTCCGGCACATCCTCGAGAACGCCGTTCGTTGCAATCACCGTCCCGGCGATGGGTGCATAGATGTCCGAGGCGGCCTTGACGCTCTCCACCACGCCGGCCTCGTCACCGGCGGCGAGTTCCGCGCCTTCCTCGGGCAGCTCCACAAACACGACATCGCCAAGCGCCTCCTGGGCGTGGTCGCTGATTCCGACCGTGACCGTACCGTCGTCTTCAACACGCGCCCATTCGTGGCTGCGCGCGTAACGCAGTTCGGCTGGCACCTGGCTCATGGCATGACCTCGCTGTATCGATTGCTTGAGAGAGCTGGACGAGCGGGATTCTGCCGCCGCGCCCGCCCCGCGTCCAGCGGCGGGTTTCAGGAGACGCCCATCGCCTCGCGGATGATGCGCCGTTTCACGGCGGGCATACTGGCTACGCCGCGCATTCCCGTATTGCGCAGCCAGCGCAGCGGCAGGGCATCGCTGCCGAACAGACGCTTGAAACCATCCATGGCCGCCATCATGCGCAGATTGTCGCCCTTGCGGCGTCGCTGGTACCGCGCGAGAACGCTGATGTCGCCGGGCTTGAGGCCGAGCTCGCGGGCGCGGCGCAGCTCCTGTGCAAGGACGTCTACGTCCGCCAGGCCGAGATTTATACCCTGGCCCGCCAGTGGGTGGATCGTATGGGCCGCATCACCGACGAGCGCCGCACCGGGCATCACGTAGTCGACGGCATGGCGCTGGCGCAGAGGAAAGGCAAGGCGCGGCGCACAGCTGCGAACCCGGCCGAGAACGGCCTCACTCGCGATCGTCAGGGCGTCGCCGAAGGCCGCATCGTCCAGCGCAAGCAGGTCGTCCGCCTCGTCTTCCTCGATGGACCAGACAATCGAGCACATGTGGTCATCCGCTCCCCCGAGGGGGAGCAGCGCGAGCGGACCGCTCTGCAGGAAGCGCTGCCAGGCCGTGTGCTGGTGCGATGCCTCGAACGCCACCGTGGTCACAATCGCCTTGTGCCCGTAGTCCCATTCCCGCGTGCGCATGCCGAGAAGTGTGCGCAGCGGAGACAGGGCGCCGTCGGCCGCGACCACGAGGTTCGCAGCGAGCGACGTTCCATCACCGAGACGCAGCAGCGATGTGTCTCCCGTCTCCTCCAACGTTTCCAGGCTGGTGCCCGAGCGCAGATCGACGCCCGGCAGGTTGCGCACCCGCTCTCCCAGGGCGCTGACGATGAGACTGTTCTCGACGATGCTCCCGAGGCTGTCCGCGGCGACCTCGCTGGCATCGAACTCGATGCGGCCCGTGCCCTCCGCATCCCAGACGGTCATATGGCGGTAGGCGCAGTGACGATGCTCTTCAATCCGGGACCAGGCGCCGAGGTCGCGCAGAAACGCGATGGACCGCGCCGTTAGTGCGCTCACCCTCACGTCGTAGTCTGTGACCGAGTCACCGTCCGGCGCGGCGGGCAGACTGCGCGCCTCGATCACCGTAACGCGCAGGCCGCTGTCGCCGAGCGCCGCGGCGAGAGCGAGGCCGGCTATTCCACCGCCGACGATTGCGACGTCAACCTCGACGTTCACGATCCCAGCGCCTCGCTGCTGCCGCGAAGTGCCGCCATGCCTGCCGCCTGCTGCACGAACTCCCGGCGCAGCGCGGGGAACAGGTCGAGACCGGCAAGCGCCAGGTCGCGGCCCAGGGAAAAAATGGGGTCGCTGAACATGAACAGTGCGGGGAGGCTGTCGCTGGCGAAGATCGTCTGCTCCTGGTCGCGGCTGCGAGCCGCGGCGTAGGCGCTCAGGTGCCGCGTGTCGCCGATCGCGTCGCCTGCCGCCAGTATCGAATCGGCCAACGCGTTTGCATCGCGCAGCGCCAGGTTGAATCCCTGACCCGCCACGGGGTGGAGCGCGTGAGCCGCGTTGCCGAGGACCACGCAGCCGCGCCGCGCCTGCTCCAGGGCTTCCGTCAGCGCGAGGGGATAGGCGTGGCGTGAACCGACGCGCTGAACCTGGCCGAGGCGCTCGCCAAAGGCATCCAGCAGCGCCGCGGAGAATTCCTCCTCTGAGGCAAGCGCCAGCTGGTTTGCGTCCTGTGGCGGCAGTGTCCATACCAGGGCCATGCGGGAGGCCGCCTGCGCCGTCGCCGGCAGGGGTAGCAACGCCAGCGGGCCGCTGGCGGTAAAGCGCTCGTAGGCGCAGCCGCGGTGATCGCGCTCGAAGGCGAGGTTGGTGACGAGCGCATCCTGGCCATAGGACTTGCGACGGGTCAGGAAGCCAAGGCTGTCGCGCAGGGCGGACTCCGCCCCGTCGGCAATGACCAGGAGGTCGCAGCGGATCTCCTCGTCGCCGTCGAGGCGCGCGCACATGCCATCGGCCTCTGCGCTGGCACCCAGGACGCGCCTGGGGCACAGCAGTTCCAGTCGCGAACTTCTCCGCACGGCGGCGAGCAGGCAGCGGCCGAGGCAGGGATTCTCCACGACCCAGCCAAGCGCTTCCCAGTTCTGTTCCTCCGCGAGAAGGCGCGTGCTGCCCGGCCGCCCACGGCGGGACACGTGAATGCTGCGTATCGGGCCGAGGCCTGGAAGGAGCTCGTCCCACAGGCCGAGGCGTCGGTAGATTTCCGCCGTGCTGTAGGAGAGCGCCGTGGAACGCGCATCGAAAGATGGATGGTAGGTCTCAAAGGTGGCGTTAGCGCTCGGCAGCTCCGCTCCTTCCACCAGCGTGATGCGCAGCGACGGCGGAGCAGCCCGGTCGAGCAGGAGCGCCAGGCTCATGCCCACCATGCCGCCACCGGCGATCACCAGGTGTTGCTGCGCACTCATTGCATCCAGGCCTCGATTTCCTGCGTCGTGCGCGGCAGACCCGGCGTCAGCAGTTCGTGGCCTGTCTCACTGACCGCGACGTCGTCTTCGATGCGAACGCCTATGCCGCGCCAGGCAGCGGGGATGGCGCGATCGTCTCGCGGTATGTACAACCCCGGTTCGACCGTGAGGACCATGCCCGCTTCGAGCTGTCGCCACTGCCCGCCCGGGCGGTAATCCCCCACGTCGTGAACGTCGAGGCCCAGCCAGTGGCCGACCCGGTGCATGTAAAACTTCCGATAGGCCCCGCGCTTGATCAGGCGGCGAAGGTTGCCGCGCAGTAATCCCAGATCGATAAGGCCCCGGGTAATTTCTTCCACCGAGGCATCGTGAGGAGCGTTCCAGCTGCGTCCCGGTGCTATCGCCGCGAAGGCTGCTTCCTGGGCGGCGAGGACGACATCGTAGATCTGCCGCTGGCGGCGGGTGAAACGACCCGAGACGGGGAAAGTGCGCGTGATATCCGAGGCATAGCCGCGGAACTCGCAGCCGGCATCGATGAGCACGAGATCCGCGCGCCGAAGGCGCTGATCATTGCTCGTGTAGTGCATGGTGCAGGCGTTGGCACCGCCGGCGACGATACTCGGATACGCTGCGTGGCGGGCGCCGTGACGGGTGAACTCGTGAAGCAGTTCACCCTCGAGCTGATACTCGTACATCCCGGGACGGCACTGACGCATGGCCCGCAGGTGGGCGGCAACGCTGATGCCTCCGGCGCGGCGAAGCTGACGAAGCTCGGCGGCGGATTTGTACAGGCGCTGCTCGTGCAACAGGTGATCGAGGTCGGTGAACTCCCCGGGCGGCACGGAGCCGCTCGCTTCCTTGGCGCGGATCGTATTTACCCAGGCCATGATCCGGGCGTCGAACTCCCGACTGCGGCCCATGGAATAGTAGACCCGGCCCCTTCCCTCGATCAGCCCGGGCAGGATGTCGTCGATATCTGCGAGCGGGAAGGCATCGTCGGCGCCGAAGCGTTCGCAGGCGGCCTCGGCGCCTATGCGTTCCCCGTGCCAGAGCTCGGCGACGGGGTCCTTTTCCTGGCAGAAGAGAACGTATTCGCCGTGTTCGCGACCGGGAAGGAGCACCGCGACGGCATCACTCTCGGGAAAGCCCGTGAGGTAATAAAAGTCGCTGTCCTGGCGAAAGGGGTATTCCGTGTCCCGGCTGCGAATAGCAAGTGAGGCCGCCGGAATGATTGCGATGCTGTTTGCTTCGAGTGATTCCATGAGCACGCGGCGACGACGCGCGTACTCCGTGCGCGCGACCGGCGCAACGCGCTCATCGATCGGCGGCGCCTGAACCTGGCGGGAACCCGTCACGAAGACGCGCCGGGGTTGTCGGCCTGCGCGTCCATGAGGACATTCATCGCCGCCACGCGCAGGTACTCGAGCAGTTCGAAGTAATGGTCCTCGCGCTCGGCGGGATCCTCTTCGTCGTCGTCCGCTGCAGCCTGGGCGATGGCAGCGAAGTCCTTGAGGGCCTCCGCGCTGTCCGTCGCAACGGCCTGCCCCGCTGCATCGGCACTTACGCGGGCCTGGGCGAAGCCACTGAGAAAACCGCGACACCAGGAGGCCATCGCCTCGATGCGCTGTGTGAGTTCGAGATCTTCATCGGGGAGCAGGAGCACGAAATCGAAATCGCCTTCCGTGACGCTGTCGACGGCCGCGCGGCGCAGATCGCTAACAGCATCCGCAAGCGCACCGTGCAGGCTGGTGTCCAGGGTCTTTTCGAGCTGCGTGAGGAGCGCGTCATCGTCACCCTGGAATCCTCCGCCGAGCAGACCGCAGAGACAGCCGTGGAGTTCGGCGGGGGACACGAGCTCTCCCTGCTCCAGCAGCGCATTGGCGACTTCGTCGAAGGAGATTGCGCCGGCGTCACCGGGATGTGGATCAAGGATGGACAATGGATCGGGCCGGGGGTGTCAGCGTCGTTGACCTTGCGAAAACCGATCCCTATATTGACGGCTCCCCGAAGCGCCACGCAAGTCGTGCCCGCATGCCCGAAGCCAAAACTCCCGAAAGCCTCACGGCTCTCGAAGACAAGATCGATCAGCTGATCGCGCTGTGCGCGCAGCTGAATCGCGAAAACCGTGCCCTGAAGGAAGAGAACCTCAACTTCCAGCAGGAACGCCGCGACCTCATCGCGAAGAACGATCTGGCCCGGGCCCGCGTCGAGGCCACGCTGCAGCGTCTGCGCAGCATGGAGGCAGCCTCTTGAGTAAGGCCAGCACCTTCTCGGTCACCATCCTCGATAAGGAATACCAGGTCGCCTGTCCCCCGGAGCAACAGGCCGAACTGCTGCTGTCCGCTCGCCACCTCGACGAACAGATGCGCGCGATCCGCTCTACCGGCAAGGTGATCGGGCTGGAGCGCATCGCAGTGATGGCCGCCTTGAATATCAGTCATGAACTGCTGCAGACCCGCAACGGTGCGGGGACCGGAGACGGCGGCGGCCACGCTGCCGGCGACGGGTCGAACGCGACTTCGGCAAGCGGCGAGGTTCCCGCCGAGCTGAGCGAGGCGGAAGCGCGCGGCGTAGCCGGCCTCAATGCGAAGCTCGACGAGGCGCTTCACCAGCTTAGGCAGCTGGAAATCGGCTGAAAGCGTCCGTGGCCGGCGACGGTTCAGCCTTTCCGCTATACTGCAGTCCGGTCCCTGGCGCATACGCCAGACGTTACAGTCCTCGAGCCGATAATGTTTTACTAGGGGGCGACCGTTGCCGCTGGTGTGCAAGTCCGGCCCTGACCGGGAAGCCTGACGCAGTACGGAAGCCACCGCCTTGAACCGTCGGGTTCAAGGGCAGTTTTGTCAGCGGTGTGCCGGGTACCGAATC
>JAAUYI010107142.1_pt1 | contig 18486 bp, 21 predicted proteins | sample 7278041 | NCBI WGS metagenome assembly JAAUYI01 (sample SAMN14350216, study PRJNA611818) | marine sediment metagenome | isolation source: surface marine sediment (0.6m) | place: French Polynesia: Moorea | collected 2018-08
GGGAAGTGGGAGATACTCCGATACTTGATAGTGAGGGCAATCCTCTCTACAGAACACCTAAGGAGGGTTCGGCTATTTATCAGACGATAACTGTTCTTCCTGGTGGTGATCCTGCTGGCGTTGTTCTCGAATTTAATTGGGATTTTCTCACTAATGATGGTGCGGGAAGTTCGGGGGATAAAGATTTTGGCTTTATTGCGATTAGTGGTTCGGGATATGAACAAGTAATTGTCTTAGAAGATAGCACAGGTACTATTCCTACTGCTAGTGGTACTGATTTTGTCACTAATACCGCTCCTTATGCTGCTTATGTTTCTGAAGTACCTTTAGCTCCTGGTGATTATGTGGTTGGGTTTGGTGTTATCGATGTTGATGGTGTAAGCAATAGCTCTGCTCTATTGGTGGATAATTTTTCCGCTCGTGAAGTTCCTTTTGATTTTTCTCCTAGTGCTGGTCTTTTGTTGATGACTGGAGTTTTTGGTTTCCATTATTTCCGTCGTCATACTAATTCTTAGTAGCTTGATTCTATAAGATTGAGCAACCCAAGCATAGCCCGCGCTTAAAAGTAACTGAAGACTTATTCGTGTGGGAAAAAATTTCGGCATATTCTGACTCAAATTGACGAGCGACCCTGCGGAGGTTTCCTCCGCTAAGGAACGCGCGAGTTCTGACCAGGGAATCAAATTTGCCATGATTACCCAACGATTATCTGGTGATAACCTAATCCACATTTAACTTGCATATTTATTATTTAGGAAAAAACCTTCAAACTCTCTCCCCATCTCCCTATCTCCCCATCTCCCCATCAGTCTCAACCGATAAATTTGATGTTGACCAGCTTAACCTCCCCGAAAAGGGCAATTCAAACTTGGATGGGGTAAGCTCAGACTGGTTAGCTTTGCGGTACATCTGTTCTAGTCAAGGAAGTGCAAGGGAGTTTCACCAATTTTAGGGCTTTTCCGCCCCCTCAACCTAACTTTTTGGTTGGGCAAGAATGTCTGTAACCTTCTTTAGCTTAATGTTGGCAACTTTCTGTGCAAATCCTATTTGCTCTTACCTACTACTGAGTTGAAATTTTTGCTTTTCTAGTACTTCAGCATAAAGTTTTTCTAATCTATTAAGATTTTGACCGAGAGTATAACGATCTAAAACTCTTTGTCTAGCTTTCTGTCCAAGTAATCTGGTGATTTCTGGATGATCGCGAAATAAAGGTAGTAAAGTTTTTAATTGAGTAGTAACATCTTGAGTATCTAAAACTACTCCTGCACCATCATTTAAAACTTCTCCATCTGCTCCTGCATCTGTAGCAATACAGGCTACTGCGCAAGCCATACCTTCTAATAAAGAAAGAGATAAACCTTCTACTAAAGAAGGAAGAATAAAAACATCGGCTGCACGGAGAATATCAATGCGACGCTCTTCTTCAGGAACAAAGCCCAACCAAATAATATTGTGTTCTTTGCCATAATGAGGTTGAAGAGAGTTTCTCAATGGGCCATCTCCTACCATTAGTAATTTACAATCATTTCCCAGGTTAGAATGTTTCCAAGCTTTGAGAAGAGCTTCTACATTCTTTTCTGTAGAAATACGACCTTGATATACAAACAGACGCTTGGTCTGTAGTTGATATTTAAGATTAGAATATCCTGGAGAATATTTTCTTTCATCAACTCCATTGGGAATTACTACTACTTTTTCAGCAGGAACTCCTAGTTTAATTAGTAAATCTCGCTGAATTTCGGAAAAAACGATCGTGCGGTGATAATTAGCCAAAAATGGAGCATAAAGTTGATAGGTAAGATATTGAGTACTAGACTTTAGATTGCGTATCTTACTATCAAAGGGTGGATGAAAAGTTGCAATCAAAGGAAGATTAAGTTCTTCGCAAATCTCTGGCAAGCGAAAATCGAGAGGAGATAGAGTTAGGGAAGCATGAACTAAATCTGGTTGTAGTCGCTGGAGCGATCGCGCTAATATCTTACTCGATTTTAGAGTAGGGATAGTATAAATTTGGGATTTATAGATGAAAGGAAGAAACACCTCTGGACAATTTGGCCAATTTTCCAGATCGATCGGTTCTTGAGCAAAATGTAAAAAGCTGACATGATGCTCCCTGTCTAATAACCCATTGGTTATTTCTCGACTATAAGTGACATTGCCACAAAATGGTGATTTTTTTCCCAGCCAAGCGATATGCATTCAGATCCTCTTGTCTCTAGAGAGATAACAAAAGGTAATTAAACCTAATTACTGACCATTAATTTGTTTATTTGCCAACTTAGGTTTGTTTTACCTTGCCTGTATGGGAAATATACCAGGTTAAGACCCCTCCTACTACAACTAATACTGCTAAACTAAGAAATACAGATGACAAACCGAAACGAGCTTCCGCTTCGGCAGCTAAAACTAAAGGCAAAGAAAGGGCAATATTAACGGCATTATTTTGTAAGCCAAATACTTTCCCTCTTAGCTCTGGCGGTGTTTCTGACTGAATTGTTGTTTGCATCGGTACACCAACTAAAGCAGCAAATCCACCTAAGAAAGTAGTGACAACCAAAGCCAGCCAAAGATTTTGTGTGGCTAAAGATAAACCTACCAGAGAAGTAGCCATACCTATAGAACCCCAAAGACTGAGTTGGACACGGGTAAATTTTTGACCCCAATTACCTAAAAGTGCTGCACTAATAGCCATACCTATTCCTGCAGCAGCTAGTAAAATACCAAACTGATCTGCATCTATCTGGGGAATTTTATCCGCCATACTTACTGCTAAAACTGCTAGGGCAGCAAATACGGAGAAAAGGATAGTTAATTGGATTAAAGCGTTGCGAACTCGCCGATTTTTACCTAAATAGCGAATACCATCCCAGATATCTTGAAATACGTGGGGACTTTCTGGAGCTAAGTTTTCTGCTTTTTCTCCTGTTTTAAGCCATAGTAAAATAATCCCAGCGATCGCATAAGCTCCTCCCACTAGTAATTCTTTACCAATGTGCCAGGAGAATAACCAACCATCAACTAACCAGTCTGCTATGTTTAATAAAGGCTCTCCTACAGCAAATCCGACAATTAGCAATGCCATCATCGTTGTAGTATAGAGAGAATTGGCTGCTAATAAATGTTGTTTTTTGACAATTAAAGGAATCGTAGTTTGTTCGGCAGGAGCAAAAAATTGGGTCAGAGTAGATACTAAAAAAGTTATGCCCAACATCAAAGTAAATCCTAATGGTAATCCTTCCTTAAAGTACTGTCCTTGTGATAGCCATAATAAAAGAGGTAAAGTTAGCACAAACATACCCCGTAGAAGATTGGATATGACCAACACACCTTTTTTTGACCACCTATCGACATAAACCCCTGCCAAAGAGCCAAATAAAACTGCGGGGATAGTAAAAGCAATCATAATGGGGGATACCCATCTAGCAATAGGTTGTCCTGGCAATTGAAATTGACTAGTAACAATAGCGATCATCAAGACAAGATAAATTTTATCTGCCAACTGAGAAAATATTTGACCACTCCACAAAGTTAAAAAGCTACGGTTTTTTAAAACTGGGAGAAATCCTTGACTAGAGTTCAATTTCTCTGGATGTTTAATTTCTGATAAGTTCGTTTGAGATAAATCTGCTTCTGATTTTGTCTCGTTGTGTTCTCCAATAGATTCTGGTTCAGACAGTCGCATTCTCTCTTTTTAGTTATTAGTTATTAGTTTTTGAATAGATTTGTTTACAAGGGAGAATAACTTTAATATTTAGTCATATTAAGTCTTTAAAACTCAACTAAATACAAATTATCTACTAAATCAGCAGAACGAAGAGAACGACCACAATAGTATTGGGCATATTCTCTTAAAATTCTCTCTACCCTAATCCAAGCTGTATCTAAAGATAAGTGATTTGCTTTTGAGTCAACAAGTAATTCTACTTGAGGCAAAGCTTGACAGCTTAATTGCTGTAATAAAGTTAGTTCTAGAGCATTAACTTTATAGTTAATTGATTTTAGTATATCTCCAGATTTCCGATTATTTTCTGATTTATGAGTTAATTCGGCTAGATTTAAATCAACAATACTGCCTCTTTCAAAACTAAATCCTACTTGCCAATTAAGAGTAGCAAAATTAGGTGAAAGTAATTTTTGGCTCAAACAACAAGCTTGAACTTGGGGAGCAACTCCCGCGATCGCCAAGATATGATAAACTGCTTGAGCTAGATAAGGATAGACACTCTGTTGGTTAGCTAGCCGTTCAATTCTCCGCAAATGTTCGTTAAGTAGTTCATATAGCTCTAATTGAGATTGTTCGCTTAAAGCTAAATATAAAATCAATTCAGCTAAATACTGAGCAGCAGCTAATTTGCCTAAATCTTGGCTTAAGCCAGGATAAGTATAAATTGTATCTGCTTGAATAATTTTATCAAGGGATCTACCTTGAACAATAAGTAAATTATTAATTACAAATAACTCGCTTCTTCCTCGTAGTCGCGATTTATATTTTCTTGCCCCTGGAGCGATCGCTTTTACTATGCCCCATTCTGAAGTTAACACTGTCAATAGACGATCTGTTTCTCCTAGGGGACTTCCTTTTAAATTAATACCAGTAGCTTTATAAGTTTGACTCATTAGAAAGATAAGTAGGTATTAGGTATTAGGTATTAGGTAGTAATCAGTAATCAGTAATCAGTAAAAAAGGTAGCCTAATGACTAACACCTAACCACTAACGACTATTAATATTATCTTGTTGATGAACTAAATCTAGTCCCCGCGATGTTCCTAACCTAGTAGCACCAGCTTGAATTAGTTCTATAGCTTGTTCCACAGTTTTAATTCCTCCAGAGGCTTTAATGCCGATCTGTCCTCTGGTAATATCTCTCAATAAACGAACATCTGCTACTGTTGCACCACCAAACCATCCCGTACTTGTCTTTAGGTAAGCAACTCCAGCATCCATACATATTTCCGCAGCTAGTCTCTTTTCCGTATCGGTTAAGACAGAAGTTTCTAAAATCGCTTTGACTGCTTGTCCTGTTTCAGCACAAATTTCAGCAATTTCTTGGTAAATAGGTTCTGATTGACCCGATTTAAGCCAGCCAAGATTAATTACTACATCTAACTCGGTTGCTCCATTATCTACAGCTTCTTGAGCCTCGTACAGTTTACTCCCAGAAGTAGTAGCACCTGTAGGAAAACCAATTACGGCACAGACTTTAGTATCTTTTCCATGCAGTAATTCTGCTGCCTGTCTAACTGCTACAGGATAAACACATACAGCAGGAAAATTATATTGCCAAGCTTCCTGACAGCATTTTTCTACCTCTTGGGGGGTAGCTGTAGGCTTAAGCATGGCATGATCGATATAAGTGGCGATATCAATTTCTGATTCCGTTACGGGCATTTGAGCTAGCTTATATAACTATCTTCTCTATTTTCGCAGACTTTTAAGACAATTTTATTTAACTTCATTTCATATTTTGGTAAAGCCTTTTTTTAAAGTTGAAAACCCCATAAGATCTGATTCCCTAATCCCTACTTACTACTACCTTGTAGAGACAAGACATGCCTTGTCTCTACAGACTAACTAGTACCTCTTCATTGCTCTTGACATATCTCTTTGATCTTGGCGACGTTTGATGGATTCTCGTTTGTCGTGTAGTTTTTTTCCTCTAGCTAGACCAATACTTACTTTAATCCAACCTTTTTTAAAATACATTTTTAGCGGAACTAGGGTTAAACCTTTTTGTTCTACTTGTCCAATTAGTTTATTGATTTCTTGACGATGTAAGAGTAATTTACGATTGCGACGAGGCTCATGATTGAAGTATTGTCCGCTAGCTTGATAAGGGGAAATATGAACATTTGACAGCCATGCTTCTCCGTTGCGAATCAAAGCATAGCCATCTCTGAGGTTGACTCTTCCTTCCCTAATCGATTTTACTTCTGTGCCAACTAACTCTATACCTGCTTCATAAGTCTCTAGTATTTCATACAGATAACGAGCTTGACGGTTATCACTAATAATTTTAATCCCTGTACTGCGATCGCCCATAAAAATTACACTATCATCTACATGATCTCCCCATGTTATTAGGTAGAACTTATTATTGTATCATTTTGAAGTTAGGATAGGCTCTAGTTTAATTAGAGCCTATCCTTCCTCATATTTTCGAGCCCCTTTGTTTCCTCTAGATTATCGTGTTGGTTACTCCGTCTCGATAGCCTCTGAACCACTGGTTTTTCGTCGAGCAACTTCTGTGAACCTCCGATTAAAAAACACTTCAGACCCCACTTAATCTGTTCAGCTACCTTGATGAGCAACCAGTTTAGGCGGGGGGAAACTTCTCGGTCTGGCTCGTAGCCATACTCCCTTAGCAATTCTCCCAGTAGCTGTTCTACTATCCAAATTTCTCTCGGTTGGAGATGCTTCCGATATCTTCCCATCCTCTCTAAGGTTAGTGGTTTGAGCGTTAGATCTTTCCACTCTGCTTCTGCTTCTACATAGCCCCACTCTCTTCGCTGGTCAAAGCGGAGCATTCTTGACTCAAATTCTTCTCCGAGAAAGACACATATCCTTCTCAACTCTTGCTCTGGCTGGGTCACTAGCAATTCGTACCGCACTCTTAGCCACTGTCTCCAATCCAGTTCCTGTTCGAGAGCCTTAAGTTCGTTCAGAACTTGGCGACAGTACATGGCAGCAGGTATAGCCGAAGATGCTCTCCACCAGACTTGCTCCTTGAGAGAAACAACCACATCCCTTGGGTCTCGGTAGATATGAATAAACTTGGCTTGGGGAAACAACTTCAGAATCCGACCAACTTTTTCCCAGTTGCCAATGGTTTTCTCTCCAATCTTGACCTTGCCACTTCTCGCTGATAGTTGCCAAAGTAGCCATAAAAAAATCGATCGTGCCGAGCGCACACCTCCGCGCACTACCTGAGAAAAAGCCTCACTGTTGATAGATAGTGCTGGCCACCACCAGTATTGAATGCAAGAGCGGAGATAATCTTCAACCTCATTCTCTAACAACGGATCGCTAAAATGAATAGCTGGTTCCCAATTCGTGAAAAATCCCAACTCTAGCGGAACCAAGATTTTTGAGTGTTCAGACAACATCGATTGTAATAGTGTAGTACCACATCTACCAGTGCCGAGAATAAAAAACAAACCTGATTCTAAAGTTTCCCAATTATCTAGCATGATATTTTCCCCATAGTTACTGAGCTAGATTACCTTTTACTTTAAGTTAGGACGCAATCGAGAAGAAGTAAAGACAAAGTATAAATCAGCTAAAAGCTTGAAAATTTAAGCTATTGAAGAAAAATTAGACCCCAAAGAAAAGTTAATTTCTCAACAGAGTTTCTCGATGACTAACTTCTCTCATCGCTACTTTCCAAGTAAAAGTAAACGATTGAAACGATTCTGGGGAAACTCTATCTTCATCTAAATCTATGACCACTTTGTCTAAAATTTCAAATAAGTGACGACGCAGTCGAATTAGTTGTTCTAAATCTTCCATCGCATTAATTTGAGCAATGAGTTGTAAAATTTCGAGATTGTAAAGATCGGCACGATTTTTCTGTCTCCCTTGCCACCACATTTTTAACTGCCAGATGCCAGAGAGCAAAAGTACGCTCAGGGAAAGCAAAAATCCTAGAGGTTCGGCATACTCCACCAGAAAGCTGGGTTGATCTTGATTGTAGTAGGTCTTGGCTCCTTGATGAAAGGATAGACCTAGATAGCTTGATTCCAATGGCTTAGGAATCATTGCTGCTTGGCTATTCTGCTTGACTAATTCGTTGCGTGCTTCAAACAAAATACGAGTAATCTCATAAACAAGACTGTGAGAGAGTTCTTCATGAGTAACTAAGACTGCTTCTACTGCTACCACTGGTAATTCTTCGGGGGGAATGGGCACTGCACCATTGTAAGTTCCTTGAGGAATTTGGCTGGGGAACAAAGCTGGTCGAAATAACTGTAGTGCTGCACCTTGCTTAATGGCAACTACCTTGGTTTGACCATTATTGAGAAGTTGGCGAACGGCAGGATTGCCCAAGGCAATAACGCGAAATAAAGCATCTACCTTTCTTTCCCGCAGAGCTGCATGAGCTTGGAGGGGAGAATAGACTACTGCTTCAAAATCTTGTTCGCTTAAACCATAATGAGAGCTTAAAGACCAAAACAATTGATAAGAACCACTCTTTTTCGGCATTAGAGCAATTCTTTTTCCTTTCAGCTCGCTAAAGCTATCGATCTTAGATTCTTTGGTGACAATTAGATGTGCTATTTCGGGAAATAAAGAGGCAATTGCCTTGGTTGAGGGAGAGACAATCGTATCACTTTGGATGAGCGCTAATTGTACCCGCTCCTCCGAGAGCAACTCTAAGTTTTCTAGAGAGCCTTCTGTTTCTATCACTTCAATCTGGATTTGCGGTTGATGTCTGGCAACGACCTTGGCTAAAGCTTGAGCAAAAGCATAATATTCTCCTTGAGAACCTCCTGTCGCGATCGCCAAAGTATCGATACGGTTCTGGGAGCGAAACCATTGCCAGCCAAACATACTAGCTGCGATCAGACTCAGAAAAATCAGTGGATAAATAAATTTACTCTGCATTGACAAGGGCATTATTGCTAGAGAACCTTGGTTAGCTGAGAATAATTTAGCAAATGTTGAGTGTTAGCTGCGCTTGTTAGTGCATCATAGAACTAGGGGATTGTTCTATTCTCCTGGAAGCTTGGCTTTGATTCTGGTAGCAAAGCTTCAATTCAGTAATAAGCTGCCTGATAATTTAGCTACATACTAAGGGAAATCAATGACTGCTAATCCGTTGATTAATAGTGAAGTGGCTGTCGAGAATAAAGAATCAAATTCGCCACTAGACATATCCACTTCTCCACCGATCCAAATGAAATGGGAACTTAATATAGGCGATCGCGTAGTGCTAGCTTTGCCGATCTTACTTTTGAAGGAATAGTAAGGAGTAGGGACAATAAAGGTTAGGATAGTTAAACTTCAAATATTTTAAACTGGTTATGGCTAAATTTACTACTCAATAGAGGTGAATATATCTCCATGACCACTAACTCATCAAAAATCCAATGGCAATATTTAGAAAAACGTCCTCATCGCTGGCGGAAACAGCTTTATCTCCAAGGAACAAGAACTAAAGCATCTGTCATTTACTCCAGCATGGTTGTCAACAACCAAAGCGTACAAGAAGCAGCAGAAGATTGGGATTTACCATTAGCTGCTATCGAAGAAGTTGTTGAATACTGTGAAACTCATCAAGAGCTATTAAAACAAGAAGCAAGAGCAGAACGCCAACGCTTAGAAGATAAGGGATTCAGACTTGAGCCTAAAATTACTTATTGATGAAGATACCCAAGCTAAAGTTCTCGTATCTATGCTTAGGAATGCTGGTCACGATGTTAAAACAGTAAATGAGATTGGTTTATCTGGAGAAACAGATGAGTTGGTTCTTGAATACGCTAGAGTTGAAAATCGGATTTTGTTAACTCATAATTGTGATGACTTCGAGGTTCTCCACGAATTTAACCCCAATCATCCAGGGATTTTGGCAATATACAACAACGATGACCATACTAAAGATATGAGTAACAAAATTATTGTCAGAGCGATCGCTAATTTAGAATTGGCAAATATTCCTTTGGCTAATCAGTTTATTCCTCTTAATCAATGGAATTATTGACTTGAAGAAGCTAAAGCGATCGATAATAATAAAAACTGATGAAAGTTTATGCAGACTCTAAATATGATTTTGTGAAAAGTGGAATTAATTCTATATCTATATTTTCAAGATTTTTGCTACCAGAGCTTTCTCGATCGATAACACATATAGCCTTATCAATAATTGCTCCTAGAACACGCAACTGTTTCACTGCATCAATAATTGCACCACCAGAAGTAACCACATCTTCCACAATCAGTAGACGTTTTCCTTCAACTTTTCCACCTTCAGCCAATTTACACGTACCATAATTCTTGGGTTCTTTCCTGACAAAAAGCATGGAAATACCTGTTTGTAATGACAAAGCTGTAACTATAGGAATACCACCCATCTCTAAACCAGCCAATGTGTCTATATTATCAGGGACAAACGAGATGAGTTGGTGAGCAATCTCAAACAGCAATTTGGGTTGAGCTTCAAAAAGATACTTATCAAAATATTCAGTTGCTTGCTGTCCCGAACGCAAAATAAATTCACCCTGAATATTTGATGGTAAATTTCTTGGGCTAAAGTTTGCTTATCCATGATGAGTAGTACTCTGTCAATTTTGAAATGATGGGTTGAGATGAGACAAGGAAGACACGGCAGACAAGGAAGACACGGGAGAAAATTTAGTTACACTTATCCCTCAAATCAATCTTGACAAAGTAGTAGAAAAAAAGATTGCCATCTTAGTAACTTTTCAAGCTGATCCGTCAGACTTAAAGATAGAAAAAAAGATAGAGAGTTAGGATAAGGGCTAAAAGCTAAAAGCCAATAGCTAATAGCTTCCCCTATTAACAATCAACTACATAAACCCAATCTTGATACTTTGGTTCACGATTTTCTGTAATTGCTACTAGTGTTTGCTTTAGTTTTTCAGTAATAGGTCTATCTGGAGATAATTGATAATTTTCGATTTTTTTAATAGGAGTAATCTTAGCAGCAGTACCACTTAAAAATACTTCATCAGCAATTAAAAGTTCGGTTTTATCAACAGGTCTTTCGATAGTAGGGATACCTAAGTCTTGGGCAATAGTTAAAATACTATCTCTGGTGATACCTTCTAAAATATCTTGGTCAAACCCAGGAGTAATTAATTTACCATCTCTAACAATGAAGATATTCATGCCAGAAGCTTCACAAACCTTACCCTGAGAATTGAGTAAAATTGCTTCATCAAAACCAGAACTAACAGCTTCAGTTTTAGCCAAAGAAGAAGTTATATAAGCACCACTGATTTTACCTCTTAGGGGTAAGCTTCTATCTTCTTGACGGTGCCAAGAACTAATTCGACAGACAATACCATCAGGAGGTAAGTAATCGCCTAACTCTAAGCCATAGACAAAAAAGTCTTTGTCAATATTATGCAGTCTGGGAGCAATACCCAAATCGGAAGTATAAATAAAAGGACGAATATAAAAAGATTTATCGGGCTGATTTTTTTTGACGAAATCAATAATTATTTGCTGGATTTTATCTGCTGGCAAATCATGTTGTAAAAATCTAGCACTATTGCTCAATCTGTGGGAATGACGATCGAGTCTAAAGAGTAAAACTTGCTGTGGATTTTGGGGGTTAGGAATTCCTCTTAATCCTCCAAAAGCACCAGTCCCATAGTGCAGTGCATGGGTGGCGATCGAAATATTGGCTTCAGCAAAAGGAATAAATTTGTTGCGAAAATAAGCAATAGGTAGAAATTTGTGCATATTCCAAAATTACGCTATTAGTGAATGGTAGTAGTTATAAAGAGACTTTAGCAAAATAGTTAATAATAATATAAAAAGTACCGCCAACCAACCAGGTATAAACTATGTCCTTAAATAAACCCAGAGACGTTCAAGCTTATCCCATAGCTGCTGAGACTAGAGTTCTGCGCTCGCGCACTTGGGATAGATTAAAGTTTGAAATAGAATATGCGCTGCAAAAAGGAACTACGGCTAATTCCTATTTAATTGAAGGGGATAAAGTAGCTTTATTCGATCCTCCAGGGGAATCTTTTACGGAAATCTTCCTGGCTGCATTAACCGAACGTATCGATCCCCAAAAAATTGATTACGTTATTCTGGGACATATCAATCCTAATCGAGCTACTACTGTTAAAGCCTTACTAAAAATTGCTCCCCAAATTACTTTTGTTTGTTCTAATCCAGGTGCTATCTCTCTGCGTAAGCTAATTGAAGAACAAGAATTAGAGATTAAGGTAGTCAAAAGTGAAGAAACTCTAGATTTAGGACAAGGTCATCTCCTCGAATTTATCCCGACTCCTAATCCCCGTTATCCCGCTCAACTCTGTACCTACGATACTAAAACCCAAATTATATATACTGATAAGCTTTTTGGGGCGCATGTTTGTGGCGATCAGGTTTTTGACGAAGGTTGGACTGTTTACCAAGAAGACCGTCGTTATTACTTTGATTGTCTAATGGCACCTTACGCTCGTCAAATAGGTAGTGCTTTAGAAAAGCTCTCAGCTAAACAGGCAAAAATATACGCAGTAGGTCATGGTCCTTTAGTTTACTATAGTTTGCTTCAATTAACTGCTGATTATCACAATTGGTTAAAACAACAAAGTAATCAGGATATTAGTGTGGCATTAATTTATGCTTCTGCTTATGGTAATACAGCAATTGTGGGGCAAGCGATCGCGAGTGGGATCACTAAAGCAGGAGTTAGAGTAGAATCAATTAATGCGGAATTTGCCGAGCCTGATGAAATCAAAGAAGCCATTGCTAAAGCATCTGGTTTTATTATCGGTTCACCCACTTTAGGGGGTCATGCACCAACTCAAATTCAAACTGCTTTAGGGATAGTCCTGGCTAATGCAGATAAAACAAAATTAGCAGGGGTCTTTGGTTCTTTTGGTTGGAGTGGTGAAGCGATCGATCTCTTGGAAAATAAATTCCGTAACGCTGGCTATGCTTTTGGTTTTGACCCTATTCGCGTTAAATTCAAACCCACTGATGCAGTTCTGAAAACTTGTGAAGAAACAGGCACAGACTTTGCTCAAACCCTGAAAAAAGCCAAACGCACTCGCAAAGCTAAACAAGTAGTAGGAACTTCTGAAAGCGACAGAACAGAGCAAGCTTTAGGTAGAATTGTTGGTTCTCTTTCTGTAGTGACTACCAGACAAGAAGAGTTAGCTGGAGCAATGTTAGCTTCTTGGGTATCTCAAGCTACTTTTAGTCCTCCTGGGTTAACTGTAGCAGTGGCAAAAGAAAGAGCGATCGAATCTCTGTTACACTCTGGTAGCCACTTTGTCCTGAATATTCTTCAAGAAGGCAAACATTTAGGCTTAATGAAACATTTTCTGAAACCTTTTAAGCCTGGAGAAGACCGTTTAAGTGGTGTAAGTACAGAAGAAGCTGAGAATGGTTGTCCTATCTTATCAGATGCTCTTGCTTACATCGAATGTCGCATAGATAATCGTATGGAGTGTGGCGATCATTGGTTAATCTATGCTGTAGCCGAAAAAGGCAAGGTTTTACAAAATGAAGGAGTAACCGCAGTTCATTATCGTAAATCTGGTAGTCATTACTAAGATTTATGGGTCGGCGAAATTGAAAAGAGCGATCGCTTTATGTCAAATAGCGATCGCTCCGTTTAAATTATTTCCATACCAATTACTGAGTGAGTTAGATGGCGTTTTTGTTCAAAAACAAATTCACTATAATCACCCAAAGTGTCAAGGTTAAATAAGTTGAGGAAGAGTTCAGCTATCAACCAGACACTGATTTTTAATATTGAATATTGCCATTGACTGTTCATGATCTCATCTCCTATTTTCTATTTCCTAAAATTAGTAAGAGGTTGGTTTTCTCTAAAAGGTAATAAGAGCATTAAGATATTAGAACTCTTGCAAAAGTCTTTTCGTGATAGAATAAGGAGTTTTCTTCAAATTTCTTAAATCGAGAAGATCACTATGAAATTTGCCCAATTTCAGAGATTATCTAAACAAAAATTTAAGCGTCGGACAGGAATGAGTCATCAAGCTTACTATGTCATCGTTAATGAAGTTAAAGAACAAGAAAAGAACAAAAAGAAGCCTGGTCGTACGTGTAAATTGAGTGTCGAGGAACAAGTTTTAATGACCATCCAATACTGGCGAGAGTATCGACCTTATTTTCAAATTGGAGTTGATTGGGATGTATCGGAATCTACGGTTTGTCGAACGGTACATAAAATAGAAAATATCTTGATTAAGTCGAGAAAGTTAGCTTTACCTGGACAAAAAGAACTGAGAAAATTATCTAACCCAGAAATAGTATTAGTCATCGATGTCATGGAAAGCCCTATTGAGAGACCGACCAAGAGACAAAAAAGATTTTATAGTGGTAAAAACAAAAAACATACATTCAAGACGCAAGTAATTATTGAATTAAAAACCATGACTATAATGAGTTTAAGGCATGGAAAAGGGAAAGTTCACGATTTTAAATTATTCAAGAAAACCAAGGTAAGGCTAACTAAAACAAGCACAATATTAGGAGATAAAGGCTACCAGGGAATTCTTAAGATTCACGAAAATAGTGCCACTCCAATTAAGAAACCCAAGGGAGGGAAGTTAACTAAAGAACAAAGAAGATCCAATCGAGAATTGAATCGGCTTAGAGTGGCAGTCGAACATGTGAATCGTCAGCTAAAAATTTTAAAAATTCTATCTTATCCCTATCGAAATCGTCATAAGAGATTTGGTTTAAGAGCCAATTTAATTGCGGGCATTTATAATTATGAGTTAGCCGTATAAATTCAACTCAAAAATTAAATTAATCTTCAAAAATTCAGCAATTAATTAATAGCTGAACCGAATTTTCATGTCAATTTTTCTAATTGAGCGATCGCCCATAAGAGTTAATCAGAAAAGTCCAACAATTTTTTCTATTTTAATTCCAAAACTTGAAATTTAAATAACTTCTAATCATACCACAAAATATTTTTGCAAGAGCTCTAATCAACACCAGTTTTTGAATTTAGTTTTAGCAACACTAAAGATGCTAGTACTTGTACTTCAGAATTAGAGCTCAGTAACAAAAATTTGTCCTGCTTCACTGGCTGATATAGCAGTACAAGTAAAGATTAGGACATTAATATTGAACGTAAGGGCGAACCGCCGTTCGCCCTTACAGGATTTTTCTGTCCTAACCAATTTACGTAACGCTATAGTAATGAGTTAATTCATCGAATATTCCTACAACTAGGCTCATACCTGATTAGGTGGGCAAATTTAGCCTTAACTTGTTAAAATCTTCAAGAACTAACTTTGCCCACCCTAATTTTGCTCTAGACTGATTAGTTAAAGCTAACAGCTAGAAACTCTACATTGCCTGTTCTACTTCAGCAATTTCAGGGATTTTTTCCCGCAAACGACGTTCTATGCCCATTTTCAAAGTCATAGTAGAGCTAGGACAAGAACCACAAGCACCTTGTAATCTCAGTTTAACAATTGGACCATCGATTTCTACTAGTTCGACGTTACCACCGTCAGCCATAAGATAGGGGCGTAGTTCGTCTAAAACGTTTTCTACATTATCTTGAGTCAATGCTAAAGACATATTGTATTTTCCTCGTATGTCAACTAATGAGTGTCACAATAATACTGATCCTAGCGTTTAAGAGCATCTCATTAACTAAGCTTCTGTAAATTCAACTAAGCTAACAACTCTCAACTCCAGACTCCAAAATGATATTAGGCTACTGTTGCTGGTTCGAGTAATTCGATTTTACTAAAGGTGAATTCAGTAATTATTTTTTCTCCATCTTTATCGATCGCCTCAATCTCTTGATGGGTAGGAAGATAGTAGTTACCAAATTTTTCGTAGGTTTCTTTAAATTCTCTTTTACCCTTCAAGTCATTAGTTTTGGAGTCGCGGAAAATAGCATTATAACCAGTAGAAATGTAACCTTCCCCAGTATCTAAACTATCATTTGTATTAATCACAAATGCTATGGGACCCATAACACGGGATACTTGACATATTTCTGTACCTCGTATTTTGTAATTTGACCCCATTGCATCACCTTTGACCAGAATTTCTACTGCACCAGTAGAATCTTCTTCCCCAAGAGAGAAAGTATTTTTACCGTGGGCTTGTTCAAAAGAGGAGCGTTTGCGATGAGTAATTACATCTCGCATATGATTGTAGACGCTTTCTTTGACCTTTTCATCTTCAATTTCTGTAACATCGACAGATAAATCACTCTCAACGCGGATTTTAGCAGTATATACTTCTTCTCCTTGCCTGAGTTCTAATTCTGTAGTGTAGCCAGGGAAATTGCCATCCCAAGTATAACGGTTTTCATAGGCTGTGCAAAAGCGATCGCGGGCTTGATTTGTATCTGTCATATAAAGTCAATTAATTACTATTTCTTATCTAGTTTAAAAAATTTATTGCCAACAAGGTAGGGAGTAATGAGTAATCAGTAATCAGTAGTGAGTTAGTGGTTTTGATTTAAAATTTATTTTGGTAAGAAGTATATTTCTAAATCCAAAAATGTCTTTAACACAGCCAAATGCTACCTTGTCTCCCAACCAAAAACTCAAACCAGATTGGGCAGGAGAAGATGCTCTTTCTCGCTTCGTTAATCTTTTAATCCAAACTAAACCTATTTATCGCCTGATGAAACAACAAGCAAGGCAAGTATTAATTAAAACGGCGGAAAAAAATGGGATTCCTTGGCGCAAAAATTACCAGGAATTAGAAAAATCAACAATTAAGACGTTATTACCTACAATTACCAATCCTAATCTTGTCTATCCAGATTATTACCAAGTACCTTTCCATGCTTACGAACAAGGTAATCTATGCTGGAAAGCTGCTTTTGAAGCAGAATCCGCTACCTATTCTATGGGATTGAGAGTTTGGAAACAGGAAAAACTTACTTGGCAAGCTGCCCAAGATCGCTTAAGAAATAGTTTCCATCAAGTTTTAGCTCAATACAGTCCCGATCCAGTCACTAATATTCTGGATATTGGTTGTTCTGTAGGTATTTCTACTCTAGCTCTTCATCGGTACTATAGCCAAAGACAAAGTACTCCTGTCAACACTATTGGGTTAGATTTATCCCCTCATATGCTAGCAGTAGCTAAAACCAGAGATGAACACCAAGAAATTGCTCAATGGCTTCATGCCAAAGGAGAAGAAACAGGATTAGCAGATAATTCTTTCGATATAGTCACCCTGCAATTTCTTATTCACGAACTACCCCGCCAAGCTACTCAGGCAATATTCCGTGAAGTATTTAGAATATTAAAGCCTAATGGAACGATCGCGATCATTGATAATAATCCTGCTTCCCCAGTAATTCAAAATCTTCCGCCTGCGCTGTTTGTGCTGATGAAAAGTACTGAACCTTGGTCTGACGATTATTATACTTTTGATGTCGAAACGGCGATCGCTCAAGCAGGATTTGAATATAAAACTACTGTGCCTAGCGATCCTCGTCATCGCACTATCATTGGGGTTAAGTCTTGATGAGTAGGGAGTAATCAGTAATCAGTAATAACTAACTTTATTCTCATTATTCGCTAACGCTGAGTAAAGCCATTTTCAGTGCTTGAGCATTACGAAAGTGAATTATGGGGTACTTGCGTTGAAATAAACTACCATTTAAGGAAAAACAATAGTAACATACCATTTTGGTAAGCCTTTAGAGGATTGCCAAAATTGCTGAAAGAGTCTTTAATGCGGGTCTGAGCTGGTTTTATTCCCATTTGATGTGATCTCAAAAACGCTTTTATTTCGGGTCGGAGTGGTTCTTATTCTGGGTCGCTATATCTAATCATAATCAACCTTTCTTCTCGATGCTTTCAGTTGACTTCGTTTAGCTTTATTATCTAACCGTCTTCTTTTTGCTCCTTTAGTTGGTTTAGTTGCAAATCTCTTCTTCTGTGGGATTGATACACTTTTTATTAAGTCTTTAAGTCGCATTAAGGCATCTTCTTTATTTTGATGCTGAGTGCGGAACTTTTGAGCTTTAATGGTAATAATACCACCAGTGGAGATTCTAGAATCACTCTTATTTAACAGCTTCTCTTTGTAAAAATCGGGAAGTGACGACGCTAAAATATCAAAACGCAGATGTATGGCAGTGGCTACTTTATTCACATTTTGACCACCTGCTCCAGTTGAGCGAACAGCTTTTATGTCGATTTCACTACTGGGAATAATAACTTTCTCTGAAATTTTTAACAATATAGGTACTGATTACTGAGAGCTTATCACTTTAGTGGAAAACCATAGTAAGTATCAAGGAAATTGTTCTAACGAATCCTTATCAACCAAACATTTCAAACAACAACCTCTCAAAACTAGTTTCCACAAAATAAAAACCAAATATGGTTCAGCGAATATGGAAATTAGTGTCTACAAAAACGGAGATATTGTAACGATATACGGCACAAACAGAAAATGGCTGTGTTTTCCAGAATTAGGTAACAACACAGTTGCTGATTCGCTGATTGATTTTATCATTCCTCAAGCAGTAGCTCAAACAACAGTTCCTAATGTTCGAGAAAGAACTACATATATTCAAAAGTGTACCACTAATATCAATGCTCCAAAGTAATATAACAAGAGACTTCGTAGAAGGCTAGGGAAAGGTGAAATAAATATAAAGTCTATTCACAAGCAATCCTAGAGATTTTTTGGCTCAAAAATTAATGACAAAAATTGTCTTAATTAGAAGAGGAAATCTAGGCTAAAACTCTCAGTTAGTCTAGCTTGAGTGTTGTTGTTTTCAGAGAAATACCAAGTTACTTTAGTTTCGCGA
>JAAUYI010168961.1_pt1 | contig 18440 bp, 10 predicted proteins | sample 7278041 | NCBI WGS metagenome assembly JAAUYI01 (sample SAMN14350216, study PRJNA611818) | marine sediment metagenome | isolation source: surface marine sediment (0.6m) | place: French Polynesia: Moorea | collected 2018-08
ACCAATGACAGGCGCAATATTAGCCTCAAGTTCACGCATGGGGATAAGGACTTTTACCCGACCCTGTTGGCGATATACTTCGGTTTTACTATCATTAGCTAATACATCTTCACAAGAAGGTTGAAATACATCCTTGTGCAATAGCTGACGAAGGGTGTCGTTTAAGTGATAATTTAAGTGGTTAAAGGCTTTATCAGAACGCTCTTGGGCAACTCCTCCAAATGCTAAAGCTTTAAGTCTCTCTTCGCCTTCATGAAATGGTAAAGATGCTTTGTGTGATGCCATAAGTATCTGATTTTTACTAATTTTATGCTAATCCTTTAAAGATTTCAGGACTAAGTCAAGCTCACCCACGGACGAGATAAGTATAGTCATTTTGACTTAAGAAAGCAATCCCAAACACCTGTAACTTGATTCAGCTTCCAGCCATAAATATTGCACGTACCATCCGGGTATACCCAGAAGACAAATTCTGGTTCTTGATGTGTAAAGTCTTTGATTACTAATTAAAAAATAGATTCCATCCCATCCTATAAAGTTGTTAGTTGTTAGTTGTTAGTTGTTAGTTGTTAGTTGACAGTTGACAGTTGACAGTCTTTAATTCATCACTCCTTCCCTCCTACTCTACCCTTCGGGAAGCCACTGCGTGTCTACGAGAAGCCACTTCGTGTCTACACTCCTTCACTCCTTCCCTTCTTCCCTCCTTCCCTCCACCACTCCGGGCGGGGAAACCCCGCCCCTACTCGCTATATTTCCATCAGGAGATAGGGGTGGTTCATACATCCGTATTTTCACTAATAAAGGTAGATGATCAGAACCAATATTAGTACCAATGTTACGATTAACTGTTGTGAATGCCTTACTCTGCAAGCAATGGTCAATGGGAATCCTCAGAGGTGGTGGTAAATTTGCTAACCAGGTAGTTTGGAAGCCATATCCTTGTTGAGAATTATTGAGATTGCTATCTTTCAATAGTTTGCGAAATCGACTTGACCAAGGAGTACTGTTAAAATCTCCAATTATCACCACCTTTTTCCCTGCTTTTTGCTGGGTTCTACTCCAATTTGCAACGGCATCAAATTCTGTCTGTTGGAATCTAGATGTTCCTTGGTTGCGAGAACGGGTAATGTGTAAGCTAAGAACAATAAACTCTGTTGTACCCAGGGAGAGGCTAGTTTCTATCAGGGGACGTGGGGAATAGGAAGGTAGGTGAATGGTTTTAATCTCTTTAATTAGTAGTGGTTGGGTTGGCGATATTGGTAAGAATAATGCACTACCTTGGGAATCTTCCCTGGGTTCTGCGGTAATTAATTGATAGTTTTGCAGGTGATTTTGTAATTGTGTCAACCATGAGGGAGTAACTTCCTGAAGCAAAACTAAATCCACAGCTTGGGAATCAATATACTCAATTGCTCGATTCACTTGAGAATTATTGCGATCGATATTAGCGTGTAAAATACGTAAGTTATTTGCTGGCGCGTCAATTTCTGGAGATGGTTGGTTGTAATGGGGTGGAAAAAAAATAAATGCCACTATTACTAGGTTAATCACCAGAGGAAACAGCCAAACTAGACTCCAACGTTGACGCAATATCCCACCAATTCCTAATGCAATTAATAATATTTGACAGTACTGTAGTCTGGGATGTTCTAAGAGTTCAAAACCCCACCAGAAATTCCTGGCAAATCCCAGTAGGGTAGCTACTGTGGCTCCCATAGCTAAGATAATTGTACTGATATTGACAAATTGCAAGTAGGGTTTAATTATCGGTAACATTTTAATGGAATTGAGCGATCGCACCTTGGATATATTCAGCCTATTATTGAATCATAATTTGATTTGCAGTCAGTGTGGCCATGCCGTCGGGCTTATCCCTTACGGATATCCGGAATAATTTCTGGTGACAGTGAAATATCCTTTAGAGCACCTACTATATCGGGTGGACGAAAAAATGTGTGGGAGAGCCAAAATATTTATTACTTATTACTTATTATTGGTTAATTTGGGGGATAAAAAGCTATGACTGTAGAACAAAGCCTCACCAACCTATTTCAAATGTCCGATGAGGTTTGGGAGCACCATGCTAATCCGTGGAGTGTGTGGACTCGCTATTTGGGATTACCTATTTTAGTATTAAGTATTTGGAGTCGGGTGTGGATTGGGATATGGTGCCTTGTACCCGTTGCTGTATCGTTGTTCTGGATTTGGATTAATCCCAGAATCTTTAGCAAACCGCGATCGACCAATAATTGGGCTTCTAAAGCGGTGCTGGGTGAACGGGTATGGCTCAATCGTCAACAGATTCCCATTCCAGCACACCATCAATCTATGGCTAATATTCTCACTACCATCTCCGCAGTGGGGACGGTAATGTGTATTTGGGGTTTGATTCAGCTTGCACCTTGGTTGACTGTCTTGGGGATGGTTGTGACAATTTTGGGTAAAAGTTGGTTTCTGGATCGGATGGTATGGCTTTATGAAGATATGAAAAATGCCGATGCAAATTATCGCAGTTGGCTATATTGAAGGCTAAAAGCTCCCCGACTTATGATATTGAGTCCGGGTTGAGGGACGTAGACGCACACCGGCTTTGAGCAGAGTAACCCAACTACCAAAAATATTGTTGCTGTTGGGTTTGGTTTCGTTCTACCCAACCTACATTTAATTACAAGTGTTTAACCGGATATGACATGAATCAAATCTGCTGGGGAATCTCCAATTAGAAGCTGTGCCGTTGTAGGGGATGGGATGACAATTATTGCGAGTGAAGAGTCAGGACGGTTGCATTTTTTGCGGTTAGTAATGCCTGAGTCAGACTAGATCCCCGACTTCTTGAAGAAGTCGGGGATCTGTAGCGCATCGCACACAATGATCAAACTGCGATCGCAATCATTCTCGTTCTAGAATTTTAAGTATTGCGATCGCTTACAGTGGACACTTGATGGCATGGACTTTTGGACATCTCCCCTTGGGAGTATTGCAAAAAATTTGATATCTGTTTACTAACTATTTCTGGATAAAAATAATGGAAAAAGTGACCCCCTTGAGGACATTTCCAAACAATATCTTCTGGTTTTAAATATTTTTCCCATTCATGGAGTTCGGGATAGCCTAAAATCATGTCAATTTGCCCGCTGCATATCATTAATGGCATAGAAACTCCCCCTGTTGGCAATTGTTCTATTTGAAATAATGAATGCATCAAAGGTAAATTTTCTAAATCTTGATAAAATTTATCCATTAATTTACTTTGATTACAGGGGAACTTATCTCTAAATATATGATGAAGAGTATTTGATAAAGCCTCTCCTTGATTTAGAGTATATATTTGACGTTGTTGGTAATAATTAACATGCCAAGTTCTTGCAGGTTGCGCCGCAACTGCAAGTAAGCTCAAAGATTTGACCAACTGCGGATATTTACGAGCAAAAACTAATGCAATTGTACCTCCAATACTATGACCGATTAAATTAACAGGAGATTCTTTGGTTTTGAGATAACTGTGTAGCAGTTCTATAGCCGTATCCATACAAGCAGATTCATCGAGTGATTGAATATATTCCCATACTGAAACATTTGTATTTCTGAATAATTTTTTTAAAAGAGGTATATGCAAACACCTCAAATAAGGGCTACCGCTAACCCAAACAATATCACCATACATAGACATACCAATTACCTCTGAACAAAATCCATCGCTAACTAATAACTATTGGCAATAAACGCATTAATCCCTAAAGTGCAATAACCCCATTTAGCTCGACAAAATCATGTCAAGTAAAACTGCTTAATGAAGATTAATTGCAATAAGCACTAATCGAATAGTAGTTAGATTCAAAATAAAAAAAAGTTTAAATCTGACAAACAATGTTTTTGATAATGAGTAATTGGTTACATTAGTGACGCTCCTACACCAACCCTAACGGGTATGGAGTAGGCTTCTCAGGCACTGGTGAAGAATGCCTGAAATTATTCTCCATCTGTTGCGTTAGCTTCTCGCAGGGTAGAAGTAAAGCATTTTCATCGGCAGGTTGTGGGATTTTACCATGAGGGGCTAGCTTGAAAATAGGGAACTCTTAAGAGATATTTTCATCTGCAGGTTGTGTACAAACGTTCATGAGGGGCTAACTTGAAAATAGTTAGTCAGCGCGGAGCTTGTAGGGGCGCATTGCGTGCGCCCTTGAGGAGTTAGGAGCAAAGCCTTTTCATCCTTGGTAGTGACATTTTTCAACAAGACTGGCTCTAGCAAAATGGGAGCATCCCATTTTTTCAAAAAGCCCGCACTTCGTGCCGCTCCGCTAACAGGCTAAAGCCCGGAGGCTATACGAACCTTAGACGCGTAGCGGCTTCCCCAAGGGTAGATGCCTGCGCGGGCTGAGAGGAATTTACAAGCACTCGTGTAGCGATACCCGGGGCGTGGGTATTGCATAAAAATTGGGATGCTCCCAGCAAAACTGCCTTCGTCACCTACTCATCCAACTTCTGTAAACCAATCGCAATTTTACTATGCTTTTCTATCTGCCCCATTACCTGTTTGGCTCGGTTAATTACTACCCCCGGTAAACCCGCTAATCTCCCCGCTTCAATACCGTAAGACTTATCTGCGCCCCCCGGTTGTACTTGGTGTAAAAAGATAATCTTATCCGGTAATTCCTTCACCGTTACCTGATAATTAGCCACATTTGACAACATCCCCGCCAACTGATTCAACTCGTGGTAATGGGTAGCAAAAATCGTCCGGGAGCAAATATCCGTAGCTATATATTCCGCCACCGCCCAAGCAATGGAAAGCCCGTCAAAAGTCGCCGTTCCCCTACCAATTTCATCCAACAATACCAAGGAACGAGAGGTAGCATGGTTGAGAATATTTGCCGTCTCATTCATCTCCACCATAAAAGTAGATTGACCAGTGGCCAAGTCATCTACCGCCCCTACCCGAGTAAAGATGCGATCGCATATCCCTAATTTTGCTGACTTGGCAGGTATAAAACTACCTATCTGCGCCATCAACTGAATCAACCCCACCTGTCTGAGGTAACAACTTTTTCCACTGGCATTTGGTCCGGTGAGAATAATTAAATCAGGAGAGGGGGAGTGTGGGGAAGTGTGGGAAGAATCTACTTTCTCATTATCCTCTGACTCTGTGCCCTCCGCGTCTCTGCGGTTCATTCCTCCCAACAAGGTGGAATTGGGGACAAAGAAACCCGCAGGTAAGGACTGTTCCACCACTGGATGTCGTCCATCCATCATCATAATCTCCCGTCCCTGCACCATTTCCGGACGACAGTAACCTTGAAACACCGCCAACTCAGCCAAACCGCACAACACATCTACCGCCGCTACCGCCCGAGATAGTTGGCGAATCACCTCTGCCTGCTTACCTACCTCTTCCCGTAACGCCACAAAAATCTCATATTCCAACTGATTTAAATCATCCCGCGCCGTGAGAATCCTCGCTTCCCGTTCCTTTAATTCCGGGGTAATGTAGCGTTCTTCATTGGTCAGGGTTTGTTTGCGAATATAATTATCGGGAACTAAATCAGCTTTGGAACGGGAAATACTGATATAGTAGCCAAAGGTCTTGTTAAATCCTACCTTTAAATTGGTAATCCCCGTCCGTTCTCGCTCATCAACTTCTAAATTGGCAATCCACTGCCTATCTTCCTCTACCATTGCCCTTCTTTCATCCAATAGGGAATCAATCCCCTCATGAATTAATCCCCCTTCTTTAATATGGATGGGGGGTGACTCAACTATGTGAGCCTGGATTTTACTTCCTAATCCTGACAATGATGGTGGTACTGTTTGCAAAGCCTTGAGAAAAGGAGAAGTCCCTTCACCAACCAAATAGGCTAACTCCGGCAATTTAGATAGGGAATCTGCCAACGCCACTAAATCTCTCCCATTCGCAGTACCAGAACCGGCTCTCCCTGCAAGGCGTTCCAAGTCGTAAATTTGCCGTAATAAATGGCGTAAGTCTTGCCGTAATGTGGTATTGCCTACCAATTCCTGAATGGTATTTTGCCTTGCTTGAATACCCTGAATATCTAGTAATGGTTGCAACAACCACCGCCGTAAAGCCCGTCCCCCCATAGCAGTACTGGTTCTATCCAACGCCCATAGTAAAGAACCATGAAAACTACCATCGCGGATAGTATGGGTAATTTCCAGGTTGCGGCGGGTTTGATGATCTACAATCAAATAATCAGTAATGGTATAGGTGCGTAAAGGTTGGAGGGGGATAGCATTTTCCTTTTGAGTCTCCGCCAAATATTCTAAAAGACCACCCGCCGCCCTTACAGCCAAGGGGAGATGCTCACAACCCAAACCTTCCAGCGATCGCACCTTAAATTTGTGTAACAATCTTGACTTGGCTTCTCCAAGGGAAAAGGGAATTTGCGATCGCAATGCATAGCAAAATGAGGGTGGCAAACATTCTGGCAACTGCTCTGATTTTTCCCCTGGGCGCAACAAACTCCCCAAATCGGGAGCATTAGTAGGAAATAGCACTTCCGCAGGCTGCAACCGCATTAGTTCCTGGGTGAGCAACTCCAAATTACTTTCTTGGGTAGTCCAGTATTCTCCCGTAGAAATATCTGCATAAGCCAAGCCCCAATTTTCTCCAGCAATTACCACAGCCGCCAAGTAATTATTGTGACTAGCCTTGAGCATTCCATCTTCCAGCACAGTACCGGGGGTGAGGATGCGGGTTACTTCCCGACGTACCAACCTCCCCGCAGCCTCCGCAGCAGTTTCCACTTGATCACAAATTACCACTGCATAACCTTTTTCTACCAACAGAGTGGCGTGGCGTTCCCAGGCGTGGTGAGGTACCCCAGACATGGCTACCCGTCCTTGTTCCCCTGCTTGTTTACTAGTGAGGACAAGTTCCAATTCCTCTGCCAATGTGACAGCATCTTGAAAGTAGCATTCAAAAAAATCTCCTACCCGATACAGTAGTATGGCGTGGGGATGTTGGTGCTTCACCTCCACATAATGTTGATACATTTGACTGAGTTTACTGACATCTACCTGTTGAGTATCAGAGATGATATTAGTATTGGTGTTGTTAGTGGAGGAAGACGCAGAGTAGGAAGCCGCCATAGATGCCTGGTAAAGAATGCAAGCTGACAAATTATGATGATATCGCGTTATCAGAGGTATTTGCAGTTTGTTTTAAAGTTTATTTAGGTTTGTGAAAAAACCGCAGAGGCACAGAGAACACAGAGGGAACAAAGACGGAGGAGATAGGTAAACCGTTTTCAGTTATATTTTTGGTGCCGAACTACTTAAAACAATACAGGATTTAGTTAATGGTTGGTAGTAAAATTATTATTTTTGATTGTGACAGCACTCTTAGCAGTATTGAAGGAATTGATGAATTAGCTCGCATCGCCGGGGATGAGGTACGTCAACAAATTGAAGAAATGACAAATGCGGCGATGGAAGGAAAGATTCCCCTGGAAAGTGTATTTGCCCGCAGATTAGAAATTATTAAACCAACCCAAGAACAAGTCACCAACATAGGTGAATTATACATTAAAACAGTAGAGCCAAGTGCATTATCTGCGATCGCAACCCTGAAACAAAATGGTTGGTTGCCGATTATTCTCAGTGCTGGCTATGTACAAGCAATTGAACCCTTAGCCCAATATCTGGGAATTGAATCCATAGAAGCTGTACCATTATTATTTAACCCAGATGGCAGCTATCAAGATTTCGATCGCACTTACCCAACAACCCGTTCTGGAGGTAAACTGGAGATTGTGCATAAAATCCGCAATCAATATTCCCCTTCTGTGATGGTAGCTGTGGGTGACGGTGTCAGCGACTTAGAAACAAAACCAGGGGTGAATATGTTTATTGGATTTGGACGTTATGCTGTGCGAGAAAAAGTGAAAGCACAAGCGAATCATTTTATTCAAGATTTAGCAGAGGTTTTATCCATAATCCCCAGCCTGTAAACAACCCCTTAAACAATTCGTAATTCGTAATTACGTTTTGTAATGGGGATTTAAACCCCAACACAAAACAAACAACCCGTAGGGGATGGGGTTTTAAACCCCTAGGAGTATAGATAACGGCACAAGGTGGGCAATGCCCACCTTACTGTTTCCTCCTGACTGAAAAATAAACTGGATACAAGCCCCCGGATTTATCCGTGGAGAAAAAGAAAGGGTTCTATGGTTATTCCAAGTCTCCAGGCAAATGACATGGGATCGCTCGTCAATCCAAACTTCGACAAGCTCAGTTACCAATCTAAAATCCAAAATCCAAAATTGAATGACTTCTGCTAAACTAACCAACCCTTTAACCGTTTAGCAATGTGGGGACGGCGCAATTTACGCATGGCTTTACTTTGGATTTGTCTGACTCGCTCCCGGGAAAGGTTGAACATATTACCCACCTCTTCTAGGGTGCAAGGTTCGCTACTCGTCAATCCATAACGCAGGGAAATCACATCTTTTTCCCTTGGTGTCAGGACTTCAGAAAGAACCTCCCAAATCTCATTACGCATCATGCTTTCACTCATTCTGGCTTCTGGAGATAGGTTTTCTTCATCTTCCAGTAAATCCATCAGTTCAGTGTCTTCTTCCTTACCCACACGATGATTGAGGGAAAGTGCTTGTCGCCGCAGTTGCTGTAGTTGACGCAGTTGATTGGCAGGAATTTCTAAAGCCTCTGCTATCTCCACATCGCTAGGATTGCGCCCTAGTTTCTGCTTCAGTTCCCGTTGCGCCTTTTTGAGTTTGTTGAGCTTTTCGACAATATGAATCGGTAAACGTATTGTACGCGCATCATTAGCGATCGCTCTAGTAATTGCCTGTCTAATCCACCAATAGGCATAGGTAGAAAACTTGTATCCTTTATCGGGATCGAATTTTTCTGTCGCCCGGTTTAAACCCATCGCTCCTTCCTGAATTAAATCTAGGAAAGGAACTCCGCGATTGAGGTACCGTTTGGCGATGGAAACCACTAATCTCAGGTTGGAACGAATCATTTTACGCTTCGCTACTTTTCCCTGATATAAACGGTGTTCCAGTTGTTTTTCCGTTAATTCCCAGCACTGCGCTACTGTTTCCTTACTAGGTGGATATCCCAGTTTTTTCTGTAAGGAAGCTTGCTTAATCCTCACATCTTCCAAAAAACGCACTCGCCGCGCTAGTTCCACCTCCTCATCCGCTTTGAGTAGTGGATAACGTGCCATTTCCTTGAAAAAAGCACCCACAGCATCATCATTCTCGGTTTTATTGTATCCCGAAGGCCGTGCTGCTGCCATTCGATCCCCAAGGCTTTGTTCTGTGGTTAAATTTTCTGCCAATGGGGATTCATTTTCTACCACTGTTCCTAAGCTTTCAAGATGGTTGAGAAAGTTATCTCCATTCTCAGCAGCATTTCCGGTAATTTGTATTGGTCCCAATTCAGCAATATTCATAGTTTCCTTTGGGGATTTTTGCTTTGTTTGGTACATATATATAGTGACAGCTGCTCTAAGGGGCTTGGTAGTATTACCTCGGGGATAAACACATTCTTTCGCTAGGAAAATATCAGGTATTGATACTTAATCTATGCTCATGATTATGATTTTGTTTGTGTTAATGTTCACCAGATGTTCATCCTTTAGGGCAAAGCTACAGTCTGTCTGATATTCAGTCCTACAATGGTGTTAATGGTTTTAACTCAATACATATTTTCTCCCATTTGTTTGTCCAATTACTAAAAATATCCACTACCCTCAATCAAAATTGCCTAAACTTAACAAATATCAAAAACTCTTCCCCAGCTAAATTATGAAGAAATTATTTAGTTTTAAGATATTTTTGGCTTTTTATGGGTTTTTATAGGGACAGACATGAAAATTTTGAGTTTGGGTTTATGCATTGTGAATACTTGACCATGAGGATATTTACCTTGCTTTATCAACTCTAACAATATCTACCCTAAAAAATAAGGATCTCATATGCTGCAACTCTTGAATATCTATCAATAGAGAGAAAGGATTAGATTTAACTTCCTTTGGGAGAGGCAACAGGCAACAGGCAACAGTGAGGATTTTCGCCTAGATAAATATACTGAAACAATTCGCAATTCATCTTAACTATTGCAGGGCGACTACACCAACAGAGGAGTGAAGGAGTGAAGGAGTGAAGGAGTAGGGGCGGGGTTTCCCCGCCCAGAGTGAGGGAATTATTTTCATGGGCAGGTTGTGGGATTTGACGGTGAGGGGCTAGCTTGAAAATAGTTAATCAGCGCGGAGCTTGTAGGGGCGCATTGCGTGCTAACTTGAGGAGTTAGTCACCCCCGCATTTTCATGGGCAGGTTGTGGAATTTGACCGTGAGGGGCTAGCTTGAAAATGGTTGTTAGTTGTTAGTTGTTAGTTGTTAGTTGATGGTTGACAGCTTAGGTGTAGGAGCCGCAGTAGGGGCGCATTGCGTGCGCCCTGGAGTGATGAATGGGAAAGAGGTATTTATGACGCTTCGCATCAAACTGCGCTAACACTGATTAAATGGGAATAATATGAGAATTTCTAGTTATATTTGCATATTCATCGGTATTGCATATGGGGAGAAGTTATTTTTCAAGGAAATTACATAAAATGAAAATTATCAAGTATTATCTCTGGTGAAAGTAGTGGTAACTACATTTTCCTTGAAACTATGCATATACTCAGGTTAGGTTAAGGATAGCCAATTTGCGATAGCTGGCGCTGATTTGTCAGTTCCCATGGTCAATCAAATATTTATCAATAAAATTAGCAACTATGTATATTGATGGGGCAAATGTACTCCCTTTGGTGGTTGCCCAACCAAGGGGAAACTATTACCTTGGTAATGATGAAACTTGCTGGATTGAGGTATTGGTAGACTGTCCAGGAGTTACAGGGTTATTTACCTATGGTTTACCCCCACAATTACCAGTAAAACCAGGAGATATTGTCAGCGTGCCATTTGGTGCCCAAATCTTGGGTGGTGTAGCGATTCGGTTACTGACTGAGCCTCCTCAAGATATACCACCAGAAAAAATTCGCAATGTGGAAGATGTCATTAGCACTGGATTTTTTCCTCGGTTTTATTGGGAATTACTCAATCGAGTCGCTACATACTACTATACGCCCCTCATGCAAGTGATTAAGGTTGCCCTACCCCCTGGTTTGTTGGGGCGCTCCCAACGGCGAATTCGATTGGTGAGGGAAGGAGTAGGGGCGGGGTTTCCCCGCCCGGAGGGAAGGAGTGAAGGAGGGAAGGAGGGAAGGAGGGAAGGAGGGAAGAATTCTAACTCCGAATTCCGAACTCCGAACTCCGAACTCCGAACTCCCCCATCACCCCATCACTCCTATTACTCGGAAACAGCTAGACAGATTTTAGATTTATTGCGATCGCAACCCCAAGGAGATTACAGTTTTATATACTTACAAAGGCAAGTCAGGGGTGCTTGGCGGGGTGTGAGGGAATTACTGCGATTGGGGTTAGTAGAAAGCTATTTAGAACCACCGCGATTTTCTAAGCCTAAATTACAAAAAGCTGTCACCTTAATTAAAAATACCTTTGAAAATGACTTAACCCCCCGTCAGCGAGAAGTGTTAGGAGTACTCAGACAACGGGGTGGTGATATGTGGCACAATGAATTGCTGCAAATTTGTCACGCCAGTTCTTCTATTCTTAAGAACTTGGTACAGAAAGGTTATATAACCGTTGATGACAGGGAAGTATTGCGAAATCCCTTGGCTGAATCAGAAATCATCTCAGAACAGACAAAATTACTCACACCAGCCCAAACTGAGGCATTGGAAACCATTCAGGGATTGGAAGGTTTTGCCACAGCACTGTTACATGGAGTCACGGGTTCTGGTAAAACTGAAGTATACTTACAAGCGATCGCTCCTTTATTAGCAGAAGGAAAATCAGCCCTAGTATTAGTGCCAGAAATTGGACTCACACCCCAACTAACGGATAGATTCCGCGCCCGTTTTGGCAATAAAATTATTATCTATCACAGTGCCCTCTCTGAAGGAGAAAGGTTTGACTCTTGGCGGCAGATGTTAACGGGAGAGCCACAAGTAGTAATTGGTACTCGTAGTGCCGTATTTGCCCCCTTATCCAATTTGGGTTTAATTATTTTGGATGAGGAACATGATAGTAGTTTCAAACAAGATTCTCCCATTCCCACTTACCACGCTCGCACCGTTGCTCAGTGGCGAGCAGAGTTAGAAAATTGTCTTTTATTATTAGGTACAGCCACCCCCTCCCTAGAGACTTGGTTAACCGTGCAAGAAGGAGGGAAGGAGGGAAGGAGTGAAGGAGGGAAGGAGGGAAGGAGTGAAGGAGGGAAGGAAATAATATCTCCCTCTACTTCCCACACTCCCTCTACTTCCCACACTTCCCACACTCCCTCTACTTCCCACACTTCCCACACTCCCTCTACTTCCCACACTCCCCACACTCCCCCACTCCCTCACTCCCACACTCCCACACTCCCTCACTCCCTCACTCCATTACTCCCCCACTCCCACTACCTCTCCCTTCCCGAACGAATCAACTCCCGCCCCCTACCTCCTGTAGAAATAGTAGATATGCGGCGAGAATTGCAACAGGGAAACCGTTCTATATTTAGTAGGGGTTTGCAAACCGCATTGCGACAGTTGCAAGAAAGAGGACAGCAAGGCATATTATTTATTCATCGTCGCGGGCATAGTACCTTTGTCTCCTGTCGCAGTTGTGGATATGTCATCGAATGTCCCCATTGCGATGTCTCTTTGTCCTATCACCACACTGAGAAAAACGCACCACAATTATTACGCTGCCATTACTGTAATTACGGGCAGGCATATCCCCAAAATTGCCCTGAATGCAGTTCCCCCTATTTAAAATTCTTTGGTAGCGGTACCCAACGAGTCGCCCAAGAATTAGCCAGAAATTTCCCCGACTTGCGTTTCATCCGCTTCGATAGCGATACTACCCGCACCAAAGGAGCGCACCGCACCTTATTAACCAGATTTGCCAATGGTGAGGCAGATTTATTAATTGGCACACAAATGCTTACCAAAGGTTTGGACTTACCCCAAGTTACCCTTGTGGGAGTAGTAGCAGCAGATGGACTACTACATTTATCAGATTACCGTGCCAGCGAACGGGCTTTTCAAACCTTAACTCAGGTAGCTGGGAGAGCCGGGAGAGGAGATGATCCGGGTAGGGTGATAGTACAAACTTATACACCGGAGCATACTGTGATTGAAGCAGTACGAGGACATGATTATCATGCCTTCGTAGCAGGGGAATTAGAACAACGGCAGGTACTAAATTATCCTCCTTATGGGAGATTGATTTTATTACGATTGAGTAGTGTAGATCCTGTGGAAGTACAAAATACTGCCCAGGTAATAGCCACAGCTTTACCCCAGGAAGATGGGTTAGATATATTGGGACCGGCACCTGCTAGTATTTTGCGAGTAGCAAACCGTTATCGTTGGCAAATCCTGTTGAAATTTGCTCCAGATTCCCTACCGGATTTGCCAAATTGGGAAGATATTCGCCAATTATGCCCCCCATCGGTAAGTTTAACGATTGATGTAGATCCCTTGAATATTATGTAGGGCTTAATGTGGCGTTGCATAATTGCGGGATGATTTATCTCACGCAGAGGCGCAAAGACGCAGAGAGGATCAAAACTTGAAAATCTAAACATTTATAGTTTCATCCCATGATTCAGCAATGCCCTTAATGTTTGCGTAGCACAGCGTTAGCTGTAATCGTCTTCTGAAAATGATGCCATTTAAACCTCATCCATCTTGAAAACTGGATTTTTTCCTCTAGGAAATACCAAACAAGAAATTCCCCTGTAGGGGCACGGCACCCACAATATTCTTGCATTGCTTCCTAACCTTAATCATGCCGTGCCCACCTCATCCGATATGCCAGCTATACTTTTGCAGATGAACCCAAAGGAGAATACCGGGAAAAAACTACCCCAGTAGGACAATTTCCACCCAACGTCTTTGGTTTGTATGATATGCACGGGAACGTTTGGGAATGGTGTCAAGATACCTGGCATGATAACTATGAAGGTGCGCCCACAGATGGTAGTGCATGGATAAAATTTGGTAATGAGAATGATTATCGAGTGCTGCGGGGTGGTTCGTGTTTCTTCATTCCTGACTTCTGCCGCTGTGCCTACCGTAACTCCTTCTCACCAGACAACGTTTACAGCAGCTTCGGGCTGCGGGTTGCGTGTGTTGTCGCGCCGAGGACTCTTAAGTAGCCCTTTATCCTTACATTATTAATTTAGGCGTAGGTTGGGGAGCCACTCTTGTGCGCGGGTGAATCCTGCGGATACGCTACGCGAGCCCCGCGTTGAGAGAAGTGGCGTTTGAGGGACGAAACCCAACAAACGAAAAATTTGGTATTGTTGGGTTTCACTTCGTTCTACCCAACCTACATTGATTTAAAGATGAATATACTCAAATCTTCTTTTTTTTGGCTTTTATGCTTTACTATCTTTTTTATGCTATCCCTTGATTTTTGGTCTTGGGGCAAAGAACCTGACTTTACTCTTTTTCATCTTCCCAACTGGGTGATTTATTTTATTTGCTTACAACTGTTTATGGCTTTAGCAATATATATATTCTCCATCCATTTTTGGGATAATCAGTCAGATAATTAATGCCAATTTAACCAACTTTGGGGGTTAAATTCCCTGCTTCTACAAGCAGCACTTTTTACGTCGGGGTAAAATCCTCGTTGCAAAAGGCAATTCCTCATATCTTGCACCTGCACCCTAGAAGGGTGAGGCTATACAAGCAAAGCCTGCCTACGCAGGCTAAAAAACCTGATATTTCGTGTTATTGATAAAAATGTATGTTTATTAACAGCATCAAAAATCAGTATTAATACTTTGGTGCAAGATGTCAGATTCTAAATTCTAAATTCTAAATTCTAAATTCTTTTAAAAAAATGATTCCTTATTTAGTTCTTGCCGTTTATTTATTATTCACCCTGGTTATTGGTATTGTTGCCTATCGCCAACAGAAGAATACCCCTGAAGATTACTTTCTTGCAGGGAGAAAAATAAGTCCCATCGTGTTATTTTTCACTTTAACAGCAACTAACTTCAGTGCCTTCTTTTTTCTGGGATTTGCAGGTACAGGCTATCGCATTGGCATTAGTTATTACCCAATGATGGCATTTGCAGGGGGAATAGTTGCTTTATCATTTTATGTGATTGGCTATAAAGTCTGGCTTTTAGGTAAAGAACAAGGTTTCATTACACCTGCGGAATTAATTGAATGCAAAAGCGGGAGCAAAGTTCTAAAATTAATTTTTCTTGCCGTGATGGTGATTTTTACCCTACCCTATTTAGCCTTACAACCGATTGGTGCTGGATATTTACTAGAAAATTTAACTAAAGGACAAATACCTTACTTTGCTGGAGCAACTTTTTTAACGTTGGTAATTGTGGTGTATGTATTCATCGGCGGGATGAAAAGTGTTGCTTTAACCGATGTACTCCAGGGAGTATTAATGTTTGTTTTAATGTTCTTAGCTCTATTCACCATTGCCAATAAATTAGGAGGAATTACTGAAGCTAATCGTGCCGTTTATGCTATCAAACCAGAACTTCTTTCCCGTGAGGGAGTAGACAACTTTTTTACTAAATCCAAGTGGTTTAGTTATATGCTGTTATTCCCCATGTGTGTGCCCATGTTTCCTCAAATGTTCATGCGGTTTTATACACCAAAAACTTCTCAATCCCTGAAAATTTCTGCGAGTTTATATCCCTTAATCACAACAATTTTGTTTATTTGTCCTGTGTTAATTGGGATGTGGGGACATATTCGTTTTCCAGATTTAACTGCCAAAGCTACCGACCAAATTTTACCAATGATGCTGTTGGAATATACACCAATTTGGATAGCTTCTGTGGTGATGGTAGGGGCACTGGCAGCTTTTATGTCAACAATGGATTCCCAACTGCTTGCTCTCAGTTCCATGCTCACCAGGGATATTTATATTCCCTATATTCGTCCCCATGCCTCCCTGAAAGAACAAACTTTAGTCGGGAGAATCCTAATTATTATTTTAGCACTTATGGGGTTAATTATTGCATATAATCCCCCTGCAACACTTTTAGCGATCGCCAGGGATGCATTTACGGGATTAGCAATACTTTTCCCCACGGTAATTGCCGTTTTATATGACAAAAAAGTTAACCCTATCAGTTGTATTATTTCTATTTTGGTAGGAGAGGTAATATTAGTAGGTTTTCAATTAGGTGTAATTCCTGCAACTTTTACCTTTGGTTTTTTACCAATAGTACCAATAATTGCCATTTCTTCTGTAATTATTGTTTTAGGCAAGATGATTCCTCAGCCAAATTGATAGATAAAATTGGTGAGCGAAAAAGTGTGGGGAGTGTGGGAGGTGTGGGGAATTATAGCGGTTTTCAGTTGAGTACAATACAAAGTTTATTCCTAATATTTAAGACAGGCTATAATCTCATCCCACAAGATTGTATTTCATCCAAGTGAAAAATGCTATATTTTTTGCATACTGAGCTAGAAATCCAGCGCAAAATTTCGTTCACCCAAATGAGCGATCGCTCATATTTGAACTAAGGTAAAAGTGAAGGGTCACCCTGAGAATTTTTTAGCTAAGTTACGAAAATTGTCAAAACTGCAAGTTGTTTGAAATCACACGCTAACATAAGGTGTAATCAACAGGTTATATCCGCCTTTTATGCTGGAAATGCAACGTGGACAATCTATGATGGAACGCCGACAATCCTTGATTGAAGCTCACCTGTTGGCAAGTTGCATCCATCATCAACTTATACCAATTTCAAAAAAGAATAGGACAAATAGATTCTTGTTCGGTGACGTAGCATTGCTAAGTCTCTACCGAGGTATGTGTTGCGATCGTTTATTAAATCGGTATTGGTATTAGAAAGCGTACTATGTCAACAACCCCGACCTAAAGGTGCGGGGCATCCAGCCTAAAAACTGGTAGCTCCTAGTTGACCAGACTAAGTACCTTGAGTACTACGTTAGAGGCAAGAGTTAAAGACCTACCAAGGGATACGTAGCTAGTCCCTTGCTCTAGAACTGAACAGTTAAACATTTTTACAGGGGTTAAGGAAGTGCTGTTTGGATAGTTACGCCTGACGGCGAACGGGAGTCGCTCTTTGCTGGAAACCAACAAGACCGCGCTCCCTCACCGACCTCTAACATTGTCGTTCGCGAAGCGTGTCCCTTTGGGACTCAGCTAACTTTACCACTGAGGCATTAACAATGCAAAATTACGTTTTTCTTGTTGATTCAAACAAACAACCACTTAATCTAATTAAACCGAAACAAGCTCGTAGGTTACTGGATTTAGGTAAAGCTGCTGTATTCAGACAGTATCCTTTTACCTTAATATTAAAAACTCGGATTGATAACCCAACGATTCGACCATTAACTATTAAGCTTGACCCTGGTAGCAGATTTACAGGTATCGCAGTTTTAGATGGGGAAAATGTTATTTGGGCTGCTGAACTAGAACATCGAGGTTATCAAATAAAAGATTCTTTATTGTCTCGCAGACAATTAAGAAGTAACCGCAGGAATAGAAAAACACGGTACAGAAAACTACGATTTGATAACCGTAAACGTAGTGAAAACTGGCTACCACCAAGCTTAGAACATAGAATTTTAACTACTGAAACATGGGTTAAACGTTTAATACGTTATGCACCTATTACAGAATTATGGATTGAAAAAGTAAAGTTTGATATGCAACAAATGCAAAATCCAGAAATATCTGGGGTTGAATATCAACAAGGAGAATTGAAAGGTTATCAAGTGCGTGAGTACTTGTTAGAAAAGTGGGGTAGAGAATGCACTTATTGTAGTAAAAAAAATGTGGTCTTGCAGGTTGAACATATTTATCCAAAGTCAAAAGGAGGTAGTAATAGAGTTAATAATTTATGCCTTGCTTGTGAAAACTGTAATCTCAAAAAAGGTAATAAGCCAATTGAAGAATTTCTCAAAAAGAAACCTAGTCTGCTACAAAAAATCAAATCTAAGGCTAATCAGCCATTAAAAGATGCAGCCGCAGTCAACGCAACAAGAAATAAATTAGTAAAAGTTTTAGCTAATTTATTACCAGTTACAACGGCAACAGGAGCGCAAACTAAATACAACAGGACTAGATTAAATCTACCAAAACATCATTGGATTGATGCTGCTTGTATTGGTGATATTGATACTTTAAAAGTATTAACTAATCAGCCATTAAAAATAAAATGTAATGGTCATGGAACTCGTCAAATGTGCCGTACTGATAAATACGGCTTCGTGCGATTCGTTTCCTATAAAGTGGAAGGTTTAACAGCCTGAAACGAACTAGGAGCAAGGAAACTAACCCTTCGTATCGGTTAGAACTGAACCTTGACAACTTGGATTCCC